>MDTG01040103.1_pt1 | contig 20231 bp, 20 predicted proteins | sample 811421 | NCBI WGS metagenome assembly MDTG01 (sample SAMN05326645, study PRJNA326480) | marine metagenome | isolation source: seawater | place: Pacific Ocean: South East | collected 2011
CATGTTTTAAATACCAGTTTCCATTTTTTGTTTCCCATAAATGAGGAGATCTAAATTTATCAATAGTTTCTACAAATTTATTTTCATTAATGTCCAAATACTTAATAAATTCTTTAAAGTATCTATCTGGGAATTCGTGATCAAATTTTTTAACAAGCATAACTCCTTCCTCTCTTGTTATCTTTCCATTTCTAATCTCTTGTGCAGCATCATAAGTAGCTCTACCAATCCCAAATTTTATAAATGTTGTATAAAAATGAAAAGGAACTATTTTATCATCAATTTCTGTATATCTTGAATACGTACCAATTGATCTTTCAAAAGCAGGTCTAAAACCAGTATTATCCACAGAATAATAATAACACTCTTGCGGATCCCATTTTTCAAAATATCCCAAAAATGTGACTTTTATGTCTTGTTTTAATATTGTTTTTTTATCAGGTGGTAAATAAGAACTAAAATCTGAAAATTTAAAATTAGTTGAATTTATTATTTTTTTTATTGGGACCCCACCAAACATAATTTTCATAGGATCATCAATACTAAAAAATGATAAATCCATAAAAGGGTTTTGATTCTGATCTAAAGGGTTTCCGTATTCCGCCTGATTTTCACCATACATAACTAGTTTAATTCCAAACTTTGAAGCAATTTTAGGACCTATAATTTTCTGCCCATGAATAAATGGCTGAAAAGGATGACCAATATTTGTAAATGCCAGTTTTGTTAAATAACTATGCAATTTTCCGTTTGGCGTATATAAAAGGCCATCAATTCCTCCTTCTTTTGCTAGACTATTTAAATTATTCCATCCTGCTCGAGTAAACATATTTGGCGCCCAAGTTATTGTTAATGGATTCATTTTATATTTATCCTTTAAAATATGAGCTGTAAAAGAACTGTCTTTTCCACCACTACTGGGAACTAAAACATCATATTCACCACTTTTGCTTCTATATGGTTCTAAAAGATCAAATAATTTTTTTTCCCTAGACTTCCAATCTATATCCTTGTTTTTTTTATTATTATATCTACATGCAGAGCATATTCCTTCGTCATCAAACTGAATTGTTTCCTTTTTAGAATTATTATTTTTCATTTCAACTGTTGAATTTGGTCTTTGATTTGAAATGACACAGGTTTTACAGAATTTCACTTGAGCAGGAAGACCAAAAAGGGGTTCAATATTTTTCATAAAATACTAGCTTTATACATACTATTGTTTTAAAAATGATTTAAAATACTCAAAGCCACCTTCAGAACTTTTTTCTGGATGAAATTGGCAACCATGAATATTATCTTTAGAAACACTAGAAATAATCTTTTTTGAATCTATCAATATTTCTGATTCTATATCAGAAATACTGTCCGTTATGCATTGGTATGAATGAATAAAATAATACCAATAATTATGAAATTTGGAATTAATAGTATCATCTTTAAAATTTAATTTATAGTATCCAATATTTGGTAAAATATTGCATACTTCATCTGAAATTTTAATTACTTTACCCGGGATTAAACCCAAACCATTATTAAAACCAAATTCTTCACTACTATCCATCAATAATTGCATTCCTAAGCAAATACCAAGGATCGAATTACCAGTTAAGAGATATTCTTTAATGATATCATCTAATTCTAATTTAATTATTTTATTCATTGCATTTCCATATGCACCGACACCAGGTAGAATAAGCTTGTCACTTTTTAAGATTACTTTTATATCATTAGAAACTTTTACATTGACATTTTTAAAGAGGCGCAACATATTTGTTATGCTTCTTATATTACCCACTTTATAATCTACAACTGTAACATTCATTATTAGTTTCTTAATTCAATATTATGTTTATACAAATAATTTTTTAATTTTTTGACTGTTATTTTTTTGTAGTGTAAAGCACTTCCAATAACAACCCCGCTGCAAGTAGATTCATTAATTAGGTTCCTTACATCATCATAATCTCCTGCTCCCCCTGAAACGATATACGGAACTTTTCCAACTTCATCAAATTTATTTATTAATTCCATATCAAAGCCTTTACCTAACCCCTCATTATCAATTGATGTAAGCATTATTTCTCCAACTCCATAATCAATGAGTTTGTTAGCCCAATCAAAAGGATTTTTTTTAATTCTATGTTTAGCGTTATCTGTAAAAATCTGCCAACTATATCTGTGTCTTCTAGTTACAATAGAACCTATAACAGCCTGAGAACCAAATATTTTCACTATTTCACTTAGAAGTTTTATATCTTTCACGATAGCAGAATTTAAAGCAACTTTGTCAGCACCCGAATTCAGTGCATAGTCAACATCTTTAATAGACTTTATACCTCCTCCAATTGTTATTGGAATAAAAAACTCTTTACATACCTCTTTCAAAAAAGGATAATTGGAATTTCTATCATATAGAGATGCAACTGCATCAAGCATAATAATTTCGTCTAAAAGATCGAAATAATAAGTTTTTAAAAAAGGGATAGGGTCTCCAAGCTTTCTTAGACCCTCGAGAAGCTTACCCTTAACTAATTGACCATTATTAAGATCAATCCTAGCTATTATTCGTGTTTTTTTCATTTTTAATTTTTTTATATAAAAAATAAAAGAACGGGGTAATTAGTAAAAGGATAAATAAAACAGCTCTTTTTTTAGAAAAGAAAAAAAATTGAACTGAATTAATTAGAGTAGATAATAAAACATTACTGGGGTCTAATTTTGTTTTAATATTATTGTCTAAGTTAATCTTAAAAAACGATAAATTATTATTTTCAAATTTCAAAGAGACAATATAATTATTAGATGAATTTCCTAATCCTGAAGCAATTAAATTATTATCGGAATCTTTAAAATATTCCAAATACGGCATCCTTTTAAATGCACCGACATCTCCCGTAATAAGTGTAAAATCATTATTAGTTTCAATCAATTTGTCATAAAAAATATTTCCTAGCTTATAAAAATCCCTTGAATTAGTTCTTAAAAACCAGTTATTTCTAGAAAAGATTACTTGATGTGTAAAAATAATTTTTTTTGAACTTTCTTGGACAATATCAAGTGATTCATTAACATCATTTAAATTCTCAAAGTTTGAATTAATAAAAAAAAGATCATAGCCATTGATTTGAATAACTTGATTTTCATTTTTTTTGACAAAATTAAAATTATCATTATCATAACAAGTGAATTCATGATTCCCAAACAAGAAAATAGATTTCTCTATAATTCTATTCGGAAGGGTTTTAAAAAAGTTATTTACTTCAGCTTCATTAGAGCACGTTTCAATGAAATCTCCTCCCCATATAATATATTTGTAGTGACTAACGTCATTTTTTTTAAAAAAACTTAATAGAGAGGGATCAATTTTTTCATCGTAATACGTGTGTGGATTCCCATATGCATGACCTATAAATAAAATCTCATCATTAATTTCATTTATTGGATTATTGAAAACTAATGCCAATAAAACATTAAAAATTAAAATCATATTTTTTGAGTTAGTTTAATTCCAGTTTCAAATTTGGATTTTTTCTTTAATTCTAAATCAAAAAGATCTCTCATTATAAAAAAGTTGTCTTTCTGGTATTTAATTTCAATAACTGATTTTTTATCATCTAGTATACAATTTCCATTTAAAAAAGAGTTAAACTTTAAACGGGAATCTATTGTTATTCGGATTCCTAAGTTTTGACTAAAAAAGTATTTTCTGATGTAGTTATTGCGAAGTACTGGCTGTAGATTATAGTTATAATTTAAAAAATCACTATTTTCTTTAAATAAAGTTTTGATTATTTTTTTATTAAGACTTTTTAAATTTTCATTTAAAGGAGAGCGAAATTTAAAAACACCAAGAGGATAAGTTATCTTTTTATTCAAATATTCTGATTTTATTTTTAACTCTAATACTTTTTCACTTTCTTCATGAACCTTTCCGTACCACCTAACCCTATATTTTATTCTATCAGAAACACCTTCTTTTGTTTCCAAAAAAGAAGAAAAGTTAAATGTATCGTAATAAATATTATTTATAATTCTTTGAGTATATATTTCTTCAAAATTATTTAAATACAATTTTTTCATAAAAATATTTAACTTGCTTTTATGAAGTAAATATTTTCTTTCATACCTAAATTTATTTTGACGATCTTCCATATTTTCTTCCATAAAGAATAGATTCAACGTTTTTTCGAGTAGTTACTTTAAGATCTTTAAAGTTATCATTTTTGATTTCAACTTTATTGTCAATTAATATTCTTGTATTTTTTGATTCATTGATTTCTTCAATAAAAGGAGATCCATAAATAGGTTTTTTAATAAATAAAACATAATCTAATTTATTGTTTACAAATTCATTAGAATTAGATTTTATCGTAGAACCATCTTTCATTACAATTGATGTTTCAGAATCGTAAAACTTATTATAAGTTATCTCAACTGACGAGGATTCACCTATACTTATACATTTATCTCCAATATCTTTAAAAATATTATTTAAAACAATAGAGTTACTTCCTGAGTAATCAATTGCATCATTTCCGACTTCAGAAAAGGTGTTATTTTTAATGTAAATATTTGAGAAGTCAGAATCAATAGCATCACTTAATATGGATTGAAAGAAGGAATTATTAACTGTTACATTTTTACATCTAAAAAAATTAATAAAGTCATCGCCCCTTAAGTTTTTTGAAAAGTTAGAGTTAAAAATTTCAATATTAGATTCGTAGAAAGTGATTGATGCCGATGTATTATATTCTTTGTTAATGGGGCTTTGTAAATTTTCAAATGAGGTATTATTTATAAAAACATTACAATTATTAAAAAAAAGCGACCCACTTTCCGATTTATTTTCTCCTCTTATAAAAGTTTTTTTATTTTCCCCACCAATAAATATTTCACAACTTTCAAAATAAATCATTGAATTATTTGAAAAAGAGAACTGAATACCCTCTTCAAAAAAAACTTTTTTATTTTTTATTAAAATGTCTGATTTTATAATTTGATTTTTATTAAAATAAAATTTAATTGTATCGGTCTTTTCATCAACTTGATCTTTAATATGAGGTTTTATAAGATCTATATTTGCTTTAATTTTATCATAATATTGATAAAACTTTGAATTGACTGAGTTGAATTTTAAAAATGTTTTTAACTCATTTTTTTTAAGAATTTCATCGTTTTCAAAATAGGGGGCCAGTTTTTTAAAAGAATTTTTAATTTCAGTTAGGAATGTCTGCCTATCGTTATTAAATGCTTTGTTTACAATATAATTATCCTCAATTATTAATTCTATTGCTTTATTAAGTAAATTTTCATTAAAATCTGATTCAATAATTCCTAATATATCTTTTATTGATGTTGAGCTAACCTCTCTTAGAGTAGGTTCAATCTTATTAATAATAGGGTTATAATACCAATGAAGATTTATATCCTCAATTGAATGACCGTTTCCACTCATTAGGCAAATGGATATAATATCATATACTTTTTCTAAATCAATTAAAGAAATTAATTCTTCATCTCTATTATCAGAAATATTCAAGAATTTTGAAAATTCAATTTCTTTTGGAATGTGATTAATGCGTATTGAATCAGGATAGATTTCAAAAATCTCACTGTCTCTATGATTGTTTAATTCAATAAGATATTTATCAAAAAAAGGCTCTACATAATAAAATCCGTAATCAAGATTATTAAATAGAATTCTAATTGGTTTTAAATCAATCTTTATGCCTCCAGATATATCAGAATAAAGCACATTCCAGAGATAGTCAATTCCGTATGTTCTTGTAACTGGTTTTAAAAAGTTTTCTTTCTTTTTGCCAAAAGATTTTCCTCCTTTATGTTTTGACCTAAAACTGTGACTATTTAGATCTCTGTAATGATCCGGATTCATTCCAAATAATTTAATTTCTGATTTGCTTCTATCCCCCAAATTATTTTCAATTTTAACAGGATAATAAATATCAGAGCCTTCAAACAAATTATTATTTATAAGATAATCCTCAAAAACTGAATTAACTTGTTTTTGTAATCGTATATAATTTTTTTTTGAAGAAGTCACTTTATATGTGGGATAAGAATAAACATCTCCATTAAAAGAAAGCTTCAGATTGTATTTAAAATCTTTCATTTTGGTTGAAAAAGTCATTAAATACTTTTCAAAAACTACTCTATCTATAATGTCATTGGCATTGGGGAACAAAAAATAAAGAAATAGAAATCCTAGAAATGATATAAAAAATGAATATGTAAAAAACTTTCTCACTAGTAAACTTTTAGTTCAACTAATTTCATTTTTTTTAATTTAATTATTGATTTATAATTTTCAATGAGATCAAGATCGAGTTCGGAATATGTTAAAACAACAGTTGTTTTATTATCCTTTTGATTTAAACTGACTAAAGAAATATTTATCATTTTTTCTTTTGAGATTTCATTTATGAGCTCATAGAAAGCAGATTCATTGAAATCTAATATTTCTGAAACTATTACATTTTCTATTTTACTAATTTTTGAAGATTTATTGTGTCTAATAAAATAAAAAGCAAAAATGATAAAAGAGGTTATTATAGGTAAGACAAATTGATTAGCAGCAATTGAAATTGAAATTCCAGTCAAGTAAAGTAAAGAAATGATTTGTTCGGTTTCTTTTATAGCAGTTCGAAATCTAATTATTGAAAGAGCTCCAACTAGCCCCAGAGATAAGACTAAACTACTTTTAATTGTAACAACTATTAAAAATATAGAAATAGAAAAGGGAAGAAAATAAAAAGAAAAAATACTTCTATTGGAAACAGATGTAGAGTATCTGTCGTATATAAATTTAAAAAAACTAGTTAAAATTATTAATTCAAAAATTCCAAGCAAAAAATCCAAAAGAGAAACAACACCAATGTTTTGAATACCTAATAAATCATCAATCATTTTTTTTATTTTTTTCCAAAGTTAATTAAATTATATCCACTAAAGGGTTAGTATTTTTTTATGTTCTCTTTAGCTTTAATTAAAAAAACTCGCTTTTTTCTATAAAAATCATTGTTGTAAAACCCATTTTCTGGGCCTGCAACATAATTCTCTAAAGAATATTCTCCAGAAAAATAATTTTTTTTTGAAATTATTGTCACCCATATGTTATGGGCAATAAAAATTAGTAGAAACAATTTTGAAAAATTATTTGATCTTACACTTAAGAAGACAAGAGATATTATAAAATAGCTAGAAGTAATAGCAATCCTTAATTCGGAATTAATAGCAAGAGGAATTGAAAAAATTAAAAGTAGAAGAGCTAATTCAATTTTTTGTGAGGTAATTGATTTTTGATATTTCAGAAAGATTAATCCAACAAGCATAATAGTAATATAAAAGGCTAAATGACTCTTATTGAAAAAATATGGCAATGGGATAGCTTGAGTCACTATACCCTCAAATACGTGAAAAAACTTTAGCAAAACACTTTCAATAAATGATAATTCAGAAAGGTGTTTTAACTTGGTCCCACCCCTTAAGAAAGACAAAAGACCAATAAATAAAAATAAAGATTGGATAAAAGAATAAATTAAAACCTTCTTTTTATTATTTCTGTTTTTATAAATTAGATATAGAGGTAATAAAAAACTTGTTATCTTACTAAAGACAGATAACAAAAGACACATACAAGATTTTAAAGTTTCTTTATTTCCATCATATTTTATAGCTAACAAGCTGAAAATAATCATCAAAGTATCATTTCTCTGACTTATCCAAACAATTGTATGACTTAGCCATGGCAGACTAATCCAAACTATCATAATAAAAAATGCAGCTAATTTATTATGAGTTTTAATAGTAAAATCATACAGTAGCTTAGCTGCTAATGCGAATAAAATAATATTAGCTATGTGGTCAAGAGTAGAGGAACTATAGAAGTAGTTTGTTAAAAAATAAGATAAAAACATTACAGGCCTTATTAGATATGTTTCTCGAGTCATTTCAATAATGTCAGTAAATTTTAGTATAACTAAATCAAAATCATCCCATATATATCCGTAGTAAATCGTATCTCCATATAACACTATTATGAATGATAATATCAAAAAAGAAAATTTGTTTTTACTTAAAAAAGCAATCATAATTTTTTTACTAATAAGATGATATAAATTCTTCAATGGTTGAGTGTAACCTTTCAAACATTGTTTCTTTCATTCCATGGTGAAGAGGTAAAAGAACACCGTTTTCCATTATTGAATCAGAGTTTTCATATCCATTATCAGAACACTTGTAATTAACATTTTTCATCATAGGTTGTTTGAGAATATTACCTGTAAAGACAACTCTAGTTTGTATATTTCTTTTTTCTAAATAAATCTGAAAATCTTTTCTTTCAAATGGAGCAGTTTTTTTTATTAGAATTGGAAATGCTAACCATGCAGTTGAAACATTTTTAATTTCTTTTGGATTTTCAAAAAATTCATTATGCTTTTCAAAAAAGTTAATTTGCTTATTAAAATTTTTTTGCCGTGTTCTAATATTTTCTTGTAAACTTTCTAATTGAGCTAATCCAAAAGCGGCTCCTAATTCATTTCCTTCCAAATTATATCCTATCTCTTCAAAAACAAATTTTGCATCATATTCAATTCCTTCTAGATTGACATTAAATCTATTTTCAATTTTTTCACTTTTTTCATCAAATAAAGATGAACTTCTTCCCCACGATCTGAGTAGTTTAGCTTTATTTATTACTTTTTTATCATTCAATGCGAGTGCGCCTCCATTTCCAGCACAATTAATTATATGTGAACCGTAAAAACTTGTTATTGACATATCAGAGTAAAACCCCGAATTTTTACCGTTTAATGTAGCTCCTAATGTGTCTGCAGAATCTTCGACAACCAAAAGGTTATATTTGTCAGCTAAGGCTCTAATCTCGATCCAATCGCAGATATTTCCTAAAAGATTAGGCGCCAAAATAGCCACAGTTTTTGAATTAATTTGTTCCTCAATTAATTTTGTATCTATACAGTAAGTATGTTTTTCTACATCAATAAAAACAGGTATAAGGCCATTTTTTATTAAACAACCAATAGTTGTTCCAAAAGTTAAAGCTGGTGTAATTACTTCTCCCCCCTTAGGAAGATCAAATGATTCAATACCAATATATAATGCGGATGATCCAGAATTAACGTATAATCCTTCTTTTTTATCAAATAGGCTAGCAATTTTAGACTCAAATTTTCTTGAATAATTTCCCATTTGAGTTGATTCATGCAAGCATTTTAAAACAGCATTAATTTCTTTTTCGCCATATACAGTTTTCGCATAAGAAATTTTTTCTTCCATTAGGTTTATTTATAGTTAAGTATAAAATTGTTTAATTTGATTTTTACATTTTTCGTAGGCTTCTGAACTTTTATCTTTATACCAAATAATTGTTTGAAAAATTGCACTATCAACATTTGTTTTTGGTTTCCAACTTAGTATTTTTTCAGCTTTTTTAATATTTAAAATTAGTGCCCCAGTTTCATGATTAATGTCATTTTTGTCAATTAAAATATTGATATCCGAACCCCAAACATTCAATATTTTCTCAGTAAATAATTTAACTGATATACAGTCTTCGATTAGGGGGCCAAAATTAAACGCTGTAGAGTAATTTAAAGGATTTTCATCGAGTTTCAGGGCTAACTCCAAATATCCATTTAATGGCTCTAGGACATGTTGCCAGGGTCTTATTGAGTTTGGATATCTGAGTTTTATAGGCTTATTTAATTCTATAGCACTAATTATATCTTTAACAATTCTTCCATTTGACCAATCTCCACCTCCTATAACATTACCTGCCCTTGCAATTCCAAATGACTTTTTGTGTATGTCAATTTTTTTTAAATTAAAAAAGGAGTTTTTGTAAGATTCTGTTATGAGTTCAACACATGATTTACTTGAGCTATAGGGATCATAACCTCCTAGCCGATCGTTTTCTGAATATGGTTTTAATGTCTCTTTATTTTCATATACTTTATCAGTAGTAATTATTACTGTTGAACATTTTTTTTTCAATGACCTGATTGATTCCAAAAGATTTACAGTTCCAATTACATTCGTATTAAAAGTTTTGATGGGATCTAAATAAGACTCATTGACCAAAGCTTGAGCTGCAAAATGAAAAATAAAATCTGGCTTAAACTTAAGTAATTCTTCTTCTAGTAAGTCTTTATTATTTATATCTCCAATTATTGATTCGCAAAGTCTGTGCCCTTTTATTTTATTAAATAATGATAAATTTTTTGGTTTTAAAGAGTAACCTTTAACATTCGCACCAACTAACTTTAATAAAATTAAAAACCAGGATCCTTTAAAACCAGTGTGACCTGTTAAAAAGACATTCTTATTAAAAAATATTTTTTTTAATCTCACCAAATTTTCCATGGAGCTGAATTTGATTCCCATAATTTATTTAATTCATTTTTGTCCCTGAGAGTATCCATCGGTTTCCAGAATCCGTTATGCGCACATGAATTAAGTTGTTTATTTACAGCTAGGTCTTTGAGAGTTGTAAATTCAAATGATGTTTCATCTCCTTCTATTAAATCAAATATGGAGGGCTCACAAACAAAAAAGCCACCATTAATTAATGAGCTGTCTATATTTCTTTTTTCATCAAACGAAGAAACTAAACCATCTGAATTTACATTTAATATTCCAAAGCGGCCAGGAGGTTCAACAGATGTTACCGTACATATTTTTTTCATTTTCTTGTGTGACTCAATTAATTTTTCAAGATTCACATTTGAAACTCCATCACCATATGTTAAAAGAAAGGATTCATTGTTTACATAGTCTTTAATTCTTTTTAATCTTCCACCTGTCATTGTGTTAAGACCTGTATCAATCAAAGATATTTTCCAATCTTCAGATTTATAATTGTGATATTTTATGTTGTTGCTGTTTAAATTAATTGTTATATCTGAATTTAAAGTGTGGTAGTCAATGAAAAATTTTTTAACTATCTCAGATTTGTAGCCCAAACAAATAATAAAATCTTTATGCCCTTGTTTAGAGAAGTTTTTCATTATATGCCAAATTATTGGCATTGATCCAATCCTAACCATTGGTTTAGGAATATTAACTGTTTCTTCTGATAATCTAGAGCCAAAACCTCCAGCTAAAATTACAACTTTCATGATTCGTATATTTTTCTTATTTGATATATAGGTCTTGATTTTGTTTCTAAATAAGTTTTAGAAATATACTCACCCAGGATTCCCATATAAATATTTTGAATACCTCCAAAGAAAAGAATTAAAAATATGGTAGATGTCCATCCTTCAACAATTATACTATTATTAAAGTAGGTAAAAACTAAAATGGAAAGCAAAATTAAAGAGCCAAAAAACATTATAATTCCACTTATGAAAATTAATTTTATTGGAAAAACACTAAAGGACGTAATCCCGTCTAATGCAAGATTAATCAAATCTAAAGGTTTAAATTTACTTTTACCTTTTGTTCTTTTTTTACGGTCATAATAAACACACTTATATTTATTTTCAAGTTTCAAGATTATTCCTCTTAAATATCTATTTTTCTCATTATACATCTTCAGATTATTCACCAATTTTTTGGACAATAATCTAAAATCACCGTGATTATAAACAGTTTTTGTTCCTAAAACTGAAAGAAATTTATAAAAACAAATAGTAAAAAACCTTTTAAAGAATGAATCAACACCTCTACTTTTTCTTACACCTAAAACCATTTCATAACCTTTATAATAGTGGTCAATCATTTCTTGAATTTTACTTATATCATCTTGCAAATCAGCATCTATCGATATTATCATTTCAAAATCTGCATTATATAAACCTGCTGTAATTGAACCCTGGTATCCATAATTATTTCTTAGGTCGATAATTTTTATACTACTATCTTTATGTTTTAAGTTAATTAGAACCTCCAAAGTTTTATCGGTTGAACCATTATTAACAAAAACTAATTGATGCTTTTTTATATTAGGCAAACTATTTATAACACTTTTGAGTTCAATATATGTGTTAGGTAATACTTCTTCTTCATTGTAGCAAGGTATTACTATTGATAAGTTTTTGAACTCTTTACTCATTTATATAAAGTTTTATTTAAACCTAATTTTAAATTAATTTCCGGTTTCCATTTAATAAAATCAGGAATAGTTTTACAATCGGAGTATGAATCTTGAATTTCATTTTCAAAATTTTCCCCCCCAAAAATTAATTTAGAATTTGACTCAGTTATATTTAATAATGTTAGAACAAGTTTTTTAATTTCAATTGATTTTCCTGTTCCAACCTCCATTTCAGTTCTACCAAAACTAAACTCATCTCTTTTTTGAATAATTTCATCTAATAATTTAATTATTTCGTCAACATGAATAAAGTCTCTTTTTTGGGTACATTCTGAAAGCTTTATTGTCTTATTTTTTAACATACTATCAATTAGCCACGGGATGAATTTTTTATTAGAATCATATTTTCCATATATATGTTCTAATTTTAAATTTATAATTTTCAGATGACTGTAGCATTTATACCATTCCCTAATTTGATTTTTTGACTTTGTGTAGTTCAAGAGAGGGGTTTTTTCAAATTTCGTGTAAAAAGAATCAAATGTTACGTAAAGTTTTAGAGTCTTTTCAAACATATCCAAAAGCTGAGTAGGTAAGAGGATATTTGACTGTATTAAGTTAGATATTTTTCCCCCTCCATAACTTACCGCACAATTAATAATAATTTCAATTTTTTCATTTTTCAATTCAATTAAATTATCATAGATATATTGAGGACTGCTTCCAAATCCTCTTTCATGAGTCTTTAACAGAATGACAAAGTTATAATGTTTCTTAAGCTGTTGGTATACATTTCTGCCTAAAAATCCTGACGCTCCAACTAGTAGTGTATTCATCTTATTTTTTTTTGCCAAGCAAACCATTTTATATTAGCTTATTGCTCTATTTAATAAATAAAAAAATTTAAAAGTGTTGAACTCAAGACATGAATAATCTGTTGAAATAATATTAGACGGTTTGCCCTTTAGTTGAAGTTCAAAAGCTTTATTTACTTTAACTAAAATAAAGTTTTTGATAACTTCTGATTTGGCCAAATATTCTATTTTACCCACTAGATTACAATTTAATTAGCATTAAATAATATCTTTGAAAGATAAAACAAAAATATGCATAAATATCTTATAACTGGTGGTACTGGCTCTTTTGGCAATGCTTTTTTAAAGAAAGTATTACTGGATCACGATTTTTCAGAAATAAGAATTTTCAGCCGTGATGAAAAAAAGCAAGATGATTTAAGAAAAAAAATCCAAAATCCGAAAGTAAAGTTTTATATTGGAGATGTAAGAGATCCACATTCAGTATCTAATGCAGTTAAAGGGGTAGATTATATTTTTCATGCTGCTGCACTTAAACAAGTTCCATCTTGTGAATTTTTTCCGATTGAGGCAGTTAAAACAAATATTTTAGGCACAGAAAATGTTTTATCTGCAGCTGAACAATATGACGTTAAAAAAGTTGTTATACTTAGTACCGATAAGGCAGCATACCCAATTAATTCGATGGGAATGACAAAGGCTCTAATGGAAAAAGTAATGATTGCAAAGTCAAGGAATCTTGACGCTTCTAAAACAATTTTTTGTGGAACACGCTATGGAAATGTAATGGGGTCTAGAGGATCTGTAATACCATTATTTATTGATCAGATAAAAAATAAAAAGCCAATTACATTAACTAGTGGACTAATGACTCGGTTTATGATGACTTTAGATCATGCTGTAGATTTAGTTTTATTTGCCTTTAAAAATGGTAAAAATGGAGATCTTTTTGTACAAAAATAACCTGCAGTAAAAATTGATATTCTTATTCAGGCTCTGAAAGAAATTTATAATTCATCTTCAGAAGTAAATGAAATCGGAATTCGCCACGGTGAAAAAATGTATGAAACTTTAGTTACAAAAGAGGAGATTGTCAAAGCAGAGGATATGGGAGAGTATTACAGAATAATTTCAGACAATAGAGATTTGAATTATGAAAAATATTTTTCTGAGGGAATAAATGCTTTAAAAAGGTTAGACGAATATAATTCAGATTCTACCGAGCAACTTAATTTGAATTCAATGAGAAAACTTCTTTTGGAATTACCTGAAATACAATCAGATCTAAAAAAATGAATCCTAAAATTGGAATTACTGGACAAAATGGATTTATTGGATGGCATTTAAGTAATTCAATAAAATACATTCACTCAAATAGTTTTGATATAATTCCATTCGAAAAATCATATTTTAAAGATAAAATTAAACTTTCCACTTTTATTAAAAAATGTAATATAATAGTTCATTTAGCCGGAGTGAATAGAATGGAATCTGATCAAGAAGTATATGAAGAAAATAAAAGTTTAAATATTGTTTTTGAGGAAGCAATTAAGATAGCTAAATTTAAAGGACATTTAATTTTTGCCTCTTCTATTCAAGAAAAGGGGAAAAGCTTATATGGTAAATCTAAAAAAGAAACCAGGATTTTGCTTGAAAAATGTATTACAAATCAAGGAGGGATTTTTACAGGTATAATTATTCCTAACGTTTTTGGCCCTTTTTCTAAGCCTAATTATAATTCTTTTATAGCTACTTTCTGTAGTAAAATCATGAGAAATGAAAAACCAACTATTTATGATGATGATAAAGTACCGCTAATTTTTGTTGGAAATTTAGTAAACAGAATTTTAAATTTTATTTTGGCAAGGGAGATTGGTATAAAAGAAATTTTACCCGATAAGATTCTTAATGTTTCTTATGTGCTAAAATTATTGAAGTCTTTTAAATCTTTTTATATTAAAAACAATAAGATACCATTAATCGATTCAGATTTTAAGCTTCAATTATTTAACACCTTTAGGAGTTTTATAGATATTGAAAAGAGGTATCCTGTATTTCTAAATAAGAATACAGATAACAGAGGGTTTTTCTCAGAAATAATTAGATGTGAATCTGGAGGACAATTTTCATATTCTACAACTTTACCAGGAATTACAAGAGGTAATCATTTTCATACTCGGAAGGTTGAACGCTTTACAATTATTCAAGGAGATGCACAAATTCAGCTAAGAAAAATAAATTCTAACAAAGTCTTTAATTTAAAATTAAATGGTGAGGCACCCTCTTATGTAGATATACCAATTTGGTTCACGCACAATATAACAAATATTGGAAAAGGCCCACTAATTACTTTATTTTGGATAAACGAACCTTATAATGAAAAAGATGCAGACACATATTTTGAAAAAGTGTAACTTACATATATGAAAGGAAAACCAATAAAAATAATGACCGTAGTCGGTACAAGACCAGAGATTATTCGTCTTTCTAGGATCATTATTTGTTTGCAAAATTCTGAAGCAATTGAACACATACTTGTCCATACCGGTCAAAACTATGACTACACTTTAAATGAAATTTTCTTCAAAGAACTGCAGGTTCCAGAGCCTAATTACTTTCTAAACGCAGCTGGTGAAAATGCATCACAAACAATTGGACAGATTGTTATAAAAATTGATGGATTACTAGAAGAGATTGAACCTGATGCTTTCTTAGTTCTCGGAGACACTAATAGTTGTTTATCTGTTATTCCTGCAAAAAAAAGAAAAATACCTATTTTTCATATGGAAGCTGGAAATCGTTGTTTTGATCAGCGTGTTCCTGAAGAAATAAATCGAAAATTAGTTGATCACATTGCAGACATAAATCTCACATATAGCAATATCTCGAGAGATTATCTTCTTCGTGAAGGATTCCCTCCAGACCAAGTTATAAAAATAGGATCACCAATGTTTGAAATTTTAACTCATTTCTCAGAACAAATAAACAATTGTAATGTTTTAGAAGAATTAAAATTAAAAAAACACTCTTATTTTCTTGTATCTGCTCATCGAGAAGAAAACATCAACACATCAAATTTTTATGATTTTTTAGAAAGTTTAAATGCGCTAGCAGAAGAATATACTTATCCTGTAATAGTTACTACTCATCCAAGAACTAAAAAACAAATAAAGGCATCAAAAGTTAAGTCTCACGGACTGATTCAGTGGCTTTCCCCACTTGGTTTTTTTGCATATAATAAGCTTCAAAAAAATGCATTTGCGGTACTTTCAGACAGCGGAACTATATCTGAAGAATCTTCAATTTTAAACTTTAAGGCATTAAATATAAGGGAAGCTCACGAGCGCCCAGAGGCAATGGAAGAAGCAGCAGTAATGATGGTTGGATTAAAAAAAGAACGAATTTTTCAGGGGCTCAAAATTCTTAAAAAACAGGATACTAAAAAACGTAATTTCCCGATTGTATCTGATTATTCAAAACCTAATGTTTCAGAGAAAGTTGAACGTATTCTTTTGTCATATGTAGATTACATTAATTCTAGAGTGTGGAAAAAAGACTTTTAATTTACACTAATCACTTTGACCCTGAACATTTTAAAATAAATGAAGCTGTAGATTGGTTAATCGAGTCAGGATTTCAAGTTCATGTTATAACAGGATGGCCCAACTATCCAAAAGGGAAAATATATAAAGGTTATGGTCCCTTTAAAAAATCATTTGAAAGCAGGAAGCGATTAACTATAAGGAGACTACCACTAATTCCAAGAGGAGAGGGTTCAAAATTAGGTCTCATTTTTAATTATTTGTCTTACTTCGCCAGCACTTTTTTTTATACACTTTTCTTAATTTTATTCAAAAAAAAATTTGATAGGATTTTAGTCCATCACACTAGCCCTTTTTTTATTTCAATTTCCGCTGTCATATACAAAAAAATCAAAGGCATTGAAGCTGTTCTATGGGATCTAGATTTGTGGCCAGAAACTTTAGAAGCAGTAGGAATTATTAAATCAAAATTTTGGATAAATCAAATTGAAAAAGTAGTATCAAGAATTTATTCAAATTTTGAAACCATTTTAGTTGGCTCTTATAGCTTTAAAAAAGTTGCTTTGGGCAGGGTAAAACATAAAAGAGTATTTTACTTTCCAAACTGGGCTGAAAAAGTGATTGAAAAAAATAAAATTAAAGCAGTAGAAGTTGAAACAAAATTTGACTCTAAAGCATTAAAAATAATGTATACAGGAAACATTGGCACTGCTCAAGATTTCAAAACCTTATGTGAGGTCATTAAGTTAAATGAAAAAGAAAATATTCAATGGATTTTTATTGGAGAAGGGCGTTTTAAGTTAGAAATGCAAAGATTTCTTTTAAGGCAAATCAATAAAAGAAGGGTTGTTTTTATACCTCAGCAAAAATTAGAATCTATTCCTTCATGGGCAGGGAAAGCAGATTTTATGTATCTTTCTTTAAATCATAGTAGATTATTTACGCAGACTGTTCCGGCTAAGCTCCAAGCATACATGGCTATGGGCAAGCCTATTTTAGCAATGATAGCAGGAGAAGGGGAATCTATAATTAATCAAGCAAAATGTGGTTATTGTTCACCCCCTGGAGATTTAAATAAACTTAATGAAATTATAAAAAAGTTGGCTATCTTAAGTAAGGAAGACAGGAAAAATTTAGGTGAAAACGGCAGGTATTTTTATAAAAAAAACTTTTCCTCAAAAATTCGAAAAAAACAATTAACAGAATATTTTGAAAAGTAAAAATTTAGCTAATTTATTTATTTTCGCAATATGAAAGGAATTTTACTTGCGGGAGGAAAAGGATCCCGTTTATTCCCAGTAACTAAAGGGGTTTCAAAGCAACTTCTTCCTGTATATGATAAACCGATGGTATATTATCCTATTTCAGTATTATTAATGGCAGGAATTCATGAGATACTTCTGATTAGTTCACCAGAAGATATTGGCGCCTATAAACGTTTATTGGGAGATGGAAGTCGCTTCGGAATAAAGCTTGAATATAAAATTCAAGAGCAATCTAAAGGCATAGCAGAGGCTTTTATTTTAGGAGAAAGTTTTATTGGACAAGATACTGTATGCTTAATTCTAGGGGATAATATTTTTTATGGGTTAGATTTTTCTGAGCAGTTGGAAAAAGTTGTTAAACAAAAGAAAACAGAAAATACAGCAACTATTTTTGGCTATACAGTAAAAGACCCTCATCGTTACGGAGTAATTGAAATTGATGATACTGGAAATGTGATTTCTATTGAGGAAAAACCTGTAAAACCGAAAAGTAGTCAAGCTGTTATTGGGCTTTATTTTTATCCAAACTCTGTTATCCAAGTAGCGAAACAAATTCAGCCCTCAACCAGAGGAGAATTAGAAATTACTTCAGTAAACAATTACTATCTTAAAAATGAAATCCTTAATGCAGAACACTTAGGACAAGGCTTTACCTGGCTTGATACGGGAACACATGAATCACTTTTAGAAGCAAGCCAGTTCATCGAAACTATTGAGAAACGACGAGGAATAAAAGTGGGCTGTTTAGAAGAGGTTGCTTACAAAAAACTACTAATCTCAAAAGAAAAGCTTCTCGAAAGTGCAAGTCAAATGAAGGATAGTTCCTATGGGGAATATTTGATTAAACGATATGCTAAATGATAATAATACCAACTCTTTTTAAAGAAGTATTCCTCATAAAAACAGATGTTTATCTAGATTCTCGGGGAAGTTTTTCAGAGCATTTTAAGATGGAATTTTTTCAAAAAGCATTAGGGTATAAGATTCGTTTTTGTCAGGATAATCTCACTCATTCTAAAAGAGGTGTGCTTCGAGGTTTACATTATCAATTACCTCCTCATGGCCAGACAAAATTAGTGAGTGTTATTAAAGGGAGCGTATTAGATGTAGTGGTTGATATTCGTAAAGAATCTGCAACTTTTGGCCATCACTTTAGTCAAAAATTATCAGATGAAAATCAATTACAGCTTCTTATTCCACAAGGTTTTGCGCATGGGTATATCACGCTAAGCGAGAATTCTATTTTCCACTACAAAGTAGATCAATATTATCATCCAGAGAGTGAAGGAAGTATTGCCCCTGATGATCCGGATTTATTAATAAATTGGAGACTTCCTAAAAATGAATGGATTCAATCCAAGAAGGATCAAAATCATCCCTTTCTTCAAGACGCAACTACATTTAAATAAATTTTTATGCCAAATTTTTTAGTTACTGGAGCTGAGGGACAACTTGGAAAATGTTTTCAAGCTGTGACTAAAGAATTTCCAAAACACGAACTAATTTTTACCAATCGGGAAGCAGTAGATATTACAAAATTAGGTACACTCCAAAGATTTTATAAAACACACTCTTTTGAGGGCATTATCAATTGCGCAGCTTATACTCAAGTAGACGGGGCTGAAAATGAAATTTTTAAAGCTAAACAAATAAATACTAATGGATTACAAAATCTTACTTCCTTTGCAGAAGAAAAAGGGCTTTTTATAATTCACTTTTCAACTGACTATGTTTTTAATGGAACTACATCTTTCCCATATAAAGAAGATGACAAACCTAACCCCATTAACATTTATGGTCAGTCAAAATATGAAGGAGAACAAATACTTAAAATTTCCAATTGTCTTAATACTACAATACGAATTTCCTGGCTATTTAGCCCTTTTGGGAAAAACTTTGTTAAAACAATTTTAAGATTAAGTAAGACAAAAGACAACATTAAAGTAGTTAATGATCAGCATGGGCGACCCACTTATGGGATTGATTTGGCAAGAACAGTTTTAAGTAACATCTCCAAGCTAGATTTTTTTGATTTTAATCTTTATCATTACGCTATGCAAGGCTCAACTACATGGTTTGATTTTGCGACTAAAATTATTGCAATAAAAAAACGTACTTGTCAAATAAAATCTTGTTCAACTGCAGAATATCCTACTTTAGCAAAACGCCCCAAACATTCTATTTTAGATACAAAACTAATTGAAAACCAATTATCTTTAAATATACCTTCTTGGGAGGATTCATTAAAAAGATGTTTAAAACGAATTGACAATAATGAAAAAATTTAAGTCAATTTTAGTAACAGGTGGAGCCGGATTTATTGGCTCACATGTGGTTAGAAGATTGCTAAAGCAATACCCTGATTCCCAAATTGTAAATTTGGATTCACTTACTTATGCTGGAAATTTACAAAACATAAAAGATTTTCAGTATGCAACTAATCACCATTTTAAAAAAGAGAGTATCAATAACATTGAAATCTTGCAATCTCTGTTCAAAAAATACGGCTTTGATGCCATAATTCATCTCG
>MDTG01024216.1_pt1 | contig 20225 bp, 21 predicted proteins | sample 811421 | NCBI WGS metagenome assembly MDTG01 (sample SAMN05326645, study PRJNA326480) | marine metagenome | isolation source: seawater | place: Pacific Ocean: South East | collected 2011
GTCCTTAAGGAGTGATTTTTCTTTATCCGTGAACTTGCTTTTAGTAATTCTATTTAATAACACCTCTAAAGTCGCAATATCAGACAAAATCAGTTCACTATTAATATCTTTGAAATCTTCTTGCGGGTTAGGTTTCCCATTCACATGGATAATATCATCGTCAATAAAAAATCTTACAACATGTGCTATTGCATCTGTATTTCTAATATGCGCAAGAAAGTCATTTCCTAATCCTTCACCCTTTGACGCTCCTTTTATAAGTCCGGCGATATCGACAAACTCAATAACTGCGTTTATTTTACTCTTAGATGAATTTAAATCTGATAATTTATCTAATCTCTCATCTGGAACTTCAACTGTAGCAATATTAGGGTCGATAGTACAAAATGGAAAATTTTTTGCATCTATTTTTTGTGAAGTCAGTAAATTAAAAATAGATGACTTTCCAACATTAGGCATGCCTACAAGACCACACTTAAAGCCCATGACTATTCCCATTTATATCGTTCATAAACTTTGAATAATTACCCTCAAGTAATTGTTTTGAATTATCAAGAATGCTCTCTATGCTAGAGAGAATCTGAGCCTTATCATTCGGTGACGGTTTCCCTAAGACGTAAGATATGACATCATTTTTATCAAGAGGCTTACCTATTCCAATCTTTAATCGCCAAAAATCTTTTGTGCCTAATTTTTCAACGATGTCTTTTATTCCATTATGGCCGCCACTACCACCAGAAAACTTTAATCTAATTTTTCCGGCCTCAAGATCAAGATCATCATACGCTATAATTATATGAGAAGATTCTATATTTGTATTCCTAATGAAGTTTTTTAGCGGAGTACCACTGTCATTAATATATGTCATTGGTTTAAATAGTTTTATTTTTATTTTTTCTGATTCATAATCAACATCGTAAAAGCCTTTTTTTAAATTATCACTAAATGTGACATTAAGATATTGAGCTAGAGAATCTATAAACCAAAATCCAATGTTGTGTCTGGTTTTTAGAAGTTTATTATCAGGGTTTCCTAATCCGACTATCAAGGATGGCGGATGATTTTCGGCTGTCATACTAGTGAAAAATTATTTACTGTCTTCTTCTTTTTTGGCGTCTACAGCATCTGCCTTATCTTCAGAACTATCAGATTTTTCTCCAGATTCTTGATCATCATCAGTAGCAGAAACTTCAACTTCCTCAATCTTCTCAGCCTTAGGCTCGTAACAACTAACGACAGGTGCATCATGTTCTTCATCAACTGTAGCAACTAATTCCACATCTTTTGGGAGTTTTATCTCAGATAGATGAATACTATTACCTAATTCAAGTTCCAATAGATCAATTTCAATGTTTTCTGGAATATTTTTTGGTAGGCATGAAACTTCAAGCTCAGTTTGGATATGAGATATTTTACCACCACCAAGTTTTACTCCGGCACAAGTTTCTTCATTAAGAAACATGATTGGAACATTAACAACAACAGCTTTATTTTTATCAACAGCAAAAAAATCCATGTGTGTAATTAATGATTTTCTTGGATCCCTTTGAAGATCTTTTAAAATTACATCAATAGACTCTTTGCCTATCTTAAGCTTTATTACACTACTATAAAAACCTGAGTCTCTAATTTGTTTGGCAACTTCATTAGCATCTAATATAATATTACTATTATCGACATCACCGTACACAACAGCTGGTATTCCATTTTCTCTACGAATTTTTTTAGAGACAGCTGTCCCTATATTCTCTCGCTTGGTTGCTTCTAGTATATATTCTGTATTCATAACGTATGTTTCAATGGATTATACTCTTATTCTATAAAAAGTGAACTAACAGATTCTTTATTATCTATTCTTCTAAGTGTTTCTGCTAACATCTCTGCTACAGTAATTTGCCTGATCTTACCTGTATCAAGAATTTTCTTGGATAGATTTATCGTATCAGTAACAATAATACTGTCTATAGTAGAATTAGTTATATTAATATCTGCCTTCCCTGAAAAAATAGGATGAGTTATGTATGCAAAGACTGATGATGCTCCTTTATCCTTCAAGGCATCAGCCGCATGACACAAAGTACCAGCTGTGTCGCAAATATCGTCGACAATAATACAGCATTTACCTTCAACATCTCCTATTATTTGCATGACTTCAGAAACATTTGCCTCAGGTCTTCTTTTATCAACTATAGCCAAATCTGTATTAAGCTGTTTTGCTAATGCTCTTGCTCTTACAACACCTCCCACATCAGGGGAGACTACAATAATATCTTTGTAGTTTTGTTTATGAATATCTGCAAGAAATAGCGGCGTTGCATATATATTATCAACAGGGATGTCAAAAAATCCTTGTATTTGGTCAGCATGTAAATCAATAGTTAATAACCTTTCAACACCCATGCCTATTAGCATATTAGCTACGACTTTCGCTGTGATTGGCACTCGAGCGGATCGTGCTCTTCTATCTTGTCGTGAATATCCAAAATATGGGAGAACAACAGATATTCTCTCAACAGATGATCGTTTCAGTGCATCAGCCATTATGAGAAGTTCCATTAAATTATTATTTACAGGATCACAAAGAGACTGAATGATATAAACATCTTGACCTCGAACATTTTCTTCAATTTCTACAGAAATTTCTCCGTCGCTAAAAGTTTTTACAGAGGCTTTTCCTAATGTTATTCCAAGATTTTTTGCAACTAACTTAGCAAGCGACTTGTTGGCGTTCCCAGAAAACAACATTGTATTATTTTTTGAATTAGCCATTTGTGTGTCCTAAAACTGGGGTGGAAGGATTCGAACCTCCGAATGACGGGATCAAAACCCGCTGCCTTACCGCTTGGCTACACCCCAAATTATCAAGAAAATATTTCATACGATTCTAGACTACTCACCACAATTGAATTATACCTTTGCCCAATTTCCCTATCAGCATCTAACGCATTCTCATATTTATCAAACTCTATGTATAGCGTACTTCCTGTACCGGACATTCTAACTCTACCAAAGGTGGAAAGCCAATATTTTGTTTGCATTAATTCTGGATATTTGTCCATTACTGAATTTTCGAAAGAATTGAAATATGAGGAAATTAGTTCTGAACAATCAAGCTCCTTCATAAAGCTATTTTCACTAAGCGCCTCATAGATTTCTCTGGTGGATATGCTTAATTCTGAGAATATGAGAATAAAATATTTTTTTTTGTAAGGGATCTTTTCTATTATTTCTCCTCTACCTTTGACACATGATGATCCGCCCTCTATGAAAAACGGTACGTCTGAACCAATTTTGATTGCTATATTTTTGAGAGCGCTAGATGTTAATTTTAGATTAAAAAGTTTATTTATAGCAATTAATGCTACTGCAGCATTAGAGCTCCCTCCTCCTAATCCTGAACCGATTGGGATTAATTTATCAAGTGAGATATCTAATCCTGATACATTCGAATACTTATTGGCCATTATCTCAAATGTTTTTGTGATCAAATTACTAGAATCGTCTATTTGACTACAATTAGAATCAAATCGTAATTGATTAGTATTATTTTTTTTAAAAATCAACTTGTCATAGAGATCGATACTATGAAAAATACTCTCTATGTTATGATAGCCATCGGATCTTTTATTAATAACATGCAAACATGAATTAATTTTTGCATATGACTTACAACTTAGATAATTCATCATTTTTATGATTTTCTAATAATTTCATGAGACTTTCATTGTTTGGATTCTCTTTGACAGATTCTTCAATCACATTATTAGCCTCATCCTTCAATCCATTCTTCATTAAAATAATATAATAATGTTGAACAATTTCAGGATCTTGGTCCTTAGAATAAGCCAATGATGCGTATGTGTAGGCTTGCTCATAATTACCGCCTAAGTATAAAACCCAAGCAAGACTATCAATTATGGCTGCATTTCCAGGATCTATATTAATGGCTCTTCTAATTAATTCTTCAGCTAGCTCAAGGTTAGTATTCTGTAAAGTTAAACTATATCCATAGGCATTTAAAGCAATAGAGTTGTATGGATCAAAGCTAATCATTTTCTCAAAGTCCTGGCTCATCTCAGAAATGTTTCCTTGTTTCTCATATGCCAGCGCTCGCGAATAAAGTGCCTGTTGATTGTTTGGAAATGATTCTAAAATTTCAGATGTGACTTCAATTATTTTGTCTGATTCATAATTTTCTTGATAAAGAGCTAACTTTAATATTAATAAATTAAGTAGATCAGATTGTGTTTTAACTTTTACCTCTTTATTGATGTATGATAACGCCTTTTTTATACCATCCTTTTTTAATATTGCTTTTGATATACTTGTTATTTTTGTATTCGCGAAAGTTCCATATTCAATCTTATTATAGTGAGCGAGAGCCTCTTGATATCTCTCATTTTCATAATCTATTTGCCCTAAAAAAAAATTTATATTGTCAGGTGAATAAGATTTAGACAATAGCATATTAAAATATTTTTCTGATAAATTATAATTATTATTATCAAAACATAATAATGCTACCCTAAACACAAAATTATCATCTGATGGATCCACATCAATAAGCTTTTTAATTAACCTAGAGGCTTTATCATAAAATTTTTCTTTTAAATATAAAGCCACGAGTTCTAATGATGCCTCCCTATCTGTCACTGAAGAAGATTCAATAAAGTTTTCCAACTGATTAATCGCATCAACAGTTTCATTTAATCTAGAAAGAGATTTTGAATAGATCCTTACCAATGTTCTATTTTTATTGATTTCAAGGTTTTCGATATACCTCACAGCAAGTGTATCTAAGTTATTGTTCTGAAGAATGTTTATGTATGATAATAGAATTTTCTCATCATTATAATTTTTTAAATAAGCCTCAAAGTACTTAACTATATTATTGATGACAATATTTCTTGATAATATATCTTCTATATCAATGTAAGACTCATTACCTTTGTCACGATATGAGGTATAAAGAAAATTAAAATGCTGGTTTGCTTCTTCATACCGTTCTAATTCAATAAAAACAGAAAAGGCAATCTTATGAGCAAGAATATTTTCACTGTCTATCTGGAACCATCTATTTAATATAGTCACTACCAGATTGTTTCTTCTAAGCTCTTTGGCTTTATTAATCATGTTCAAGAACTCATTTTCATTATTAAAATATTCAATATTCTGTGTAAATGTATCTAGTGCGGCCTGATTTTCTTCTTTGTGTAGCATCAATTCCACAATTATTTTATAGTAGATCGACCTGTACTTGGGGTCTGGATCTGGATAATTAATGTCCCTTATAGGTACATTTTCGGGATTATTGTTGCTTGAGCCACATGCCACAAGGAATAATAGTGAAATTATTGCTAAAAATTTTGTATTTTTTGTCATAGATGTATAATAGCACATGCTAAAATGTAATTAGGGATACATAAATGACCATATCAGTTATAGGGCTAAATCATAAATCTGCAAGTATTGATGTCCGAGAGAAATTCTCTTTTACAACGGACACCTCAGCTCTTTTAATAAGAAGAATAAAAAAAATCAAAAATATCAATGAGGTTGTTGTAGTTTCGACCTGTAATAGAACAGAAATTTATATTGACAGTTTATCAGGATCGAGGGATTTGCTTGACTGGCTGAACTTAGAGAATGACTTTAAAGTTTTTTCAGATCATATGTATGTTCATTCAGAAGAAGATGCAATAGAACATTTGTTTAAAGTATGCTCAGGATTAGACTCAATGGTAGTAGGTGAAAGTGAAGTATTAGGTCAAGTAAAAAGTTCTTATAAGGTGGCTTTAGAAAATAAAACAATAGATAGTAAGCTAAAAAGACTTTTTGAATATTCATTCTCGGTCGCAAAAAATGTCAGATCTAATACTGATATTGGAGGTAATGCAATTTCATTTATGTACACATCTATCCTGCTCATCAAAAAGGTATTTTCTGATATATACAAAAAAAAATGTTTACTTATTGGTGCAGGGGAAATGACTCAACTCGCATTGAAGTACTTAAAATCTAATAACGTAAATGATATAACTATTTGCAATAGAAATGAGGAAAAGGGTAAGAAGTTAGCATCTGAAAATGATTGTGCTTACAGTCATCTCAATAGTTTGACGAACATAATTCATGAGCATGACATAATTATTTCATCAACATCAAGCACCCTTCCTTTAATCGGTAAGGGAAATATCGAAAACGCACTACAGAAAAGAACAAATGAATCTATTGTTATCATAGATCTTGGAGTACCAAGGGATGTGGAGCATCAAATAAAAAAATTAGATAATGTATATCTTTACACGATTGACGATCTAGGTGTAATAATCGAGAAGAATTATAAAATTAGAGAAAACTCTATCAAAGAGGCAGAAGATATAATTAGATTCAAAATACTTGAGTATAAAAATTGGCTTTCAGATAATAACAGTTCCGAAATTATCAAAAATTACAGAGACTATGTGGATGATATTACAAATGGTATAGTCATAAAAGCAAAAAAAATGTCAAAAAATGGTGAGGATATAAATGACATCATAAGTTATGTTTCTGAATCACTAAAAAATAAACTTGCTCATGAGACAACTATTAAGCTAAAAGAATTATATTCGCATCTTGATGACGATAAAGTTCAAGAGCTTAATGATATATTCAAAGAAAACTAATGAACCCAGATTTAAGAGCTAAACTTGAGAGTTACCTCTCAAGTTATAGAGATATTACTGAGAAGTTAAGTACTCCAGAGGTCTACTCTGATAGAAATCAAATGAAAACTCTTAATCAGGAGTTAACTAAGCTTGAGCCTGGTGTAAAATTATTTCAAAAATATTTAGCCATAGAAAATTCAATTAAGGATACAACTGAAATTCTTAATGATGATGATAAAGAAATACGAGACATCGCTCAGGAAGAATTAAAATCTTATGAAAAAGAGCTAGATATTACTGAAAAAAAAATTATTGCAGCAACTGTTGAAAAAGATCCCAACGACTCAAGAGATATATACATGGAAATAAGGGCCGGTACGGGTGGTGAAGAGGCTGCTATATTTGCTGGTGATCTATTTAAGATGTATTCAAAATTTTCAGAGAAGAATAAATGGGAAATTGAAATACTAAATAGTAATATGAGTGATCACGGTGGCTTTAAAGAGATAATATTCAAAATTACAGGTAGCTCAGTATATAGTAACCTCAAATTTGAATCTGGTACTCATAGGGTTCAAAGAGTGCCAGATACAGAAACACAAGGAAGGGTTCATACTTCAGCATCAACAGTGGCAGTTTTTCCAATAATTGATCAAGTAGATGATATAGATATCAACCCAGCTGACTTAAGAATAGATACTTATCGAGCATCTGGTGCAGGTGGGCAGCATGTAAATAAAACTGACTCAGCAGTTAGAATTGCTCACTTGCCAACTGGTATTGTATCTGAATGCCAAGATGGTAGATCTCAACATAAGAATAAAGCAAAAGCACTAGAATATTTACATTCAAGATTATTATCTGCTGAACAAGATAAACAAAAAAAGGATACCGATGAGAGCAGAAAACAGCAAGTAGGAACGGGCGATAGGTCTGAGAGAATACGAACTTATAATTTTCCTCAAGGGAGAGTTACGGATCATAGAATTAATCTTACACTTTATAAATTAGAGCAGCTGATAGAAGGTGATATAGATCCTTTAATATCAGCATTGACTGAGGAAGCACAAAAGTAATGAATATTTTACAAGCATTGAAAAATACTGTGAGTTATTTGAAGCTCAATACTCGCCAATCTCTCGAAGAATCAAAAATAGAGGCTGATACAATTTTGACAAGAGTATTAAATCTGAGTAAACCAAGTTTATACAAGAATTATGATGATCAGTTAGATAAGATTAGTCAAAGAAAAATTAAAGACATACTTTATCTCAGAAAAAATGGTACCCCTTTATCATACATATTAGAGTCACATACATTTTATGATGATAATTTTTTTGTAAATAAGAGTGTTTTAATACCGAGACCAGAAACAGAATATATAGTCGATAAAATTATTAAATATGGAGATCTAGTTTATAAAAGAAAAAATAGATGTTTATTTTTAGATGCAGGTACAGGTTCAGGTTGTGTAGGTATAACAATTGCTAAGCAAAGACCTCATTGGAATATTTTTTTATCAGACTTATATATGGACACATTGAAAGTTGCAAAAATCAACGCAAAAAAAGCTAAAAATGTTAATCTAATATGTGCTGATTGGTTATCTACATTTGCTGATAATTCTGTCGATTTTATATTTAGTAATCCTCCATACATCCCACTTAGTGATGAATATATAGAAGAATCAGTTGAAAATAATGAGCCTTTGTCTGCGCTATTTTCTGGTGTCGATGGACTTGATGATATTAGGAAAATTATATCACTTTCAAAAAATATATTATCATCATCTGGAGTGTTATTTCTCGAATATGGATTTAAGCAGTCAGATGAAGTTTCTTCATTATTAGACATTAATGATTTTACAGACATAAAGGTACACTTAGATTATAATGGCATGGAAAGATTTTCATCATGTCAAAAGAGTTATGGATAAAAACACAATAAATAAATTGGCTTACCTATCAAAACTAAGCATACCAGAGAGTGATATAGAGGAATTATCCAATAATCTAGAGAATATTCTTAAACTTATCAGCGAGATTGATGCTGCACCAACTGATGATATGGATCCCATGGCACATCCATTAGATTTTAGTCAGCCACTGAGAGATGATTTATCAATTGATGATATAAATCGCGATGAAAATCAAAATGATTCCTCTAAAACCAAAGATGGGTACTATATAGTACCCAAAATATTAGACTAATATGATATATAAAACTGTAAAAGAAATTCTTGGTGCTATTAAGAACAAAGACATAAGTGCATCAGAACTAACAATTGAATATATCGCAAAAATTAAAAAGAATGATCCTGATTTAAATTGCTTCATCACACTTACTGAAGAAAAAGCTTTAGATGCTGCGAAGCAAGTTGACAAAGACATCTCAAAAAATAATCTTAAACCTTTATCAGGGTTACCAATTGCTCAAAAAGATATTTTTTGCACCAAAGGTATCAGAACCTCATGTGGCTCTAAAATGCTTGATAATTTCATCAGTCCTTACGATGCAACTGTTATAGAGAAACTAAATACTGCTGGTACCATAATGCTTGGAAAAACTAATATGGATGAGTTTGCAATGGGATCGTCGAACGAGACAAGCTTTTATGGTCCAGTAAAAAACCCATGGAATCATAATTATGTTCCTGGAGGCTCATCTGGTGGGTCCGCCTCAGCTGTTGCAGCCAGAATTGCACCTTGCTCAACCGGAACAGATACAGGGGGCTCAATAAGGCAACCAGCATCATTGTGTGGGATTTGTGGTTTGAAGCCCACGTATGGGAGAGTTTCTAGGTTTGGTATGATTGCTTTTGCTTCGAGCCTTGATCAAGCAGGTCTTTTCACCACAGATGCTCTGGATGCCGCAATACTTCTTAAAGAAATATCAGGACATGATAAAAAAGATTCTACAAGTTCGCAGATAGATGTTCCTGATTATTATAATTACTGTATCAATAAAGATAAAAAGAAGTTCATAATTGGAATTCCTCAAGAATTCGTAGATGGATTAAATGATGATGTTAAAAGTACATTTTATAATGCAGTAAAGGTTTTAGAAAAAATAGGTTGCGAGATAAAGAAAATTAATCTCAAGTACACAAGACTTGGTGTTTCTGCTTATCAAGTCGTAGCACCTGCTGAGTGCTCATCGAATCTTTCAAGATTTGATGGAGTTAGATTTGGTCATAGGTCTGATCAATCATCTAGTCTTGAGGAATTATATACAAAGTCTAGATCTGAGGGGTTTGGTAAAGAAGTAAAAAGAAGGATTTTGGTTGGCACATATGCATTATCTGCGGGATACTATGATGCTTATTATTTAAAGGCACAAAAAGTTAGGAATTTAATTGCAAAAGATTTCAACAATGCTTTTGAAGAAGTAGATTTAATACTTGGGCCAACTACCCCAGATATTGCTTTCAAAATAGGTGAAAAAATGAATGATCCGATAGCAATGTATTTATCTGATGTTTATACTGTTAGCACTAATTTAGCCGGACTTCCTGCAATGTCTATTCCTATGGGTTTCAAAGATAAAATGCCACTAGGCTTACAGATAATTGGAAATCATTTTGATGAGGAGAATATTTTAAAGATTTCATATTTGTATCAAAGAGAGACAGAGTGGCATGGTATGGAGCCAGGAAAATAATATGTGGGAAACAGTCATTGGATTAGAAATACATGTTCAGCTAGCAACTGAGAGTAAATTATTCTCTTCATCTTCTACTCATTTTGGCTCCAAGCAAAACACGCAAGCATCGATTATCGACCTAGCAATGCCAGGTGTTTTGCCTGTTTTGAATAGAAATGCTGTTGATATGGCTATTAAGTTTGGATTATCTGTCAATGCTAAAATTGCAAATAAATCAATATTCGCCAGAAAGAATTATTTTTACCCAGATCTGCCAAAAGGATATCAGATATCTCAGTATGAACTCCCAATAGTTTACGATGGGAAATTAAATATCACGCTGAATGATAAAACGCGAACTATTGGAATCACAAGAGCCCATTTGGAAGAAGATGCTGGTAAATCTATACATGATCTTTATGATGGAAAAAGTGCTATTGATTTAAATCGTGCAGGTACGCCTTTAATAGAAATTGTCTCGGAACCTGATATCAGATCTGCCAAGGAAGCAGTGGTCTACCTAAAAAAGATTCATTCGATTGTCAGATGTCTAGGAATTAGTGATGGCAATATGGAAGAGGGCTCTTTTAGATGTGATGCAAATATTTCTATAAGGAAGCCTGATGATGTATACGGTACCAGGGCTGAAATTAAAAACATCAACTCTTTTAAATTCGTAGAAAATGCAATTAATTTTGAAGTGGAAAGACAGCAAGATATTCTAGAATCAGGTGGCTCAGTCAAACAAGAAACAAGATTATTTGATCCTAAAAAAAATGAAACAAGACCTATGAGATCCAAAGAAGAAGCAAATGACTATAGATATTTTCCAGATCCCGATTTATTACCGATAGAAATATCTCAAAAACAAATAGATGAGATACTCGTATCTCTCCCAGAATTACCCGATGCTAAAAAGAAAAGGTTTATATCTCAATTCTCGATTAAAGCAGATGATTCTGAAATACTTACTTCCTCGGGAGCTCTCTCAGATTATTTCGAATCTTGTGTAAAACATGTATCAGGAGAATATCAGCTTTTAGCAAATTTTATACTTAGTGAAGTTATTGGGCTCTGTAATAAAACAAATATTGATATATCGGATTCTCCAGTTGGTTATGAACAAATAGCATATCTCCATAATTATATAAATGATGGCAAAATATCTATCAAACAAGCTAAGGATGTGCTTCATGAAGCGTGGGAAAGTGGCTCTAATGTTGATGATATTATAAGCAATAAAAATATCGAACAGATATCGAATCCTGCATTGTTAGAGGATGTGACGAAAAAAATACTGGAAAAGCATCAAAAAGAAGTCCAAGATTATAAAAACGGTAAAGATAAGCTTCTAGGTTTCTTTGTTGGTCAAATTATGAAGGAAACTAAAGGCAAGGCTAATCCTAAAATATTAAATCAGGTACTTAATAAATTTTTAAAAGGTGAATAAACAATGATGAGCTTCATTAAACAAATTTTAGGTATGTTCTCGACGGATATTTCTATCGATCTTGGAACTGCAAACACCCTTATATACATGAAAGGTAAAGGTGTCGTATTGGATGAACCATCAGTTGTGGTGGTTAGAGATGAACAGGGAACTAACAAAAAAGTTGAGGCAGTGGGTATAGAAGCAAAAAATATGCTAGGAAGAACGCCTGTAGGTCTAACTGCAATTAGACCTCTAAGAGATGGAGTGATATCGGACTTTACGATTTGCGAGAAGATGCTTCAACACTTTATAAAAAAAGTTCATAAAAGCGCTTGGTTCAGACCTAGTCCCAGGGTCTTAATATGTGTACCTTGTGGAGCAACACAAGTTGAACGAAGAGCAATTAGAGAATCTGCCACTGGTGCAGGAGCAAGAGTTGTCCACCTGATTGATGAGCCTATGGCTGCAGCAGTAGGTGCGGGCATGCCATTAGATGAACCCAGAGGCTACATGGTCTGTGATATTGGAGGAGGTACTTCAGAAGTTGCAACGATATCTCTTAACGGAATAGTATATGCATCATCAACAAGAATTGGTGGGGATACATTTTCTGAAGCAATTATTAGTTATGTTAGAAGAAACTATGGATGTGTAATTGGTGAACCTACATCAGAAAAAATTAAACATGAGATAGGTTCAGCTTATCCAAGCAGTGATTTGTTAGAAATTGAAGTTAAGGGAACAAATTTAGCAGCTGGTGTTCCACAATCTTTCACTATAAATAGTAATGAAACGCTAGAAGCGCTTCAAGAATCACTTCAAGGTATTGTTGCTGCGGTAAAGACTGCGTTGGAAAATACACCCCCTGAATTAGGAGCAGATATTCATGAAAGAGGTATGGTGCTGACTGGCGGCGGTGCTTTACTCAAAGACTTAGACATGCTTATAAAAGAAGAAACGGGTATGAATGTTATTGTTGCAGAAGATCCATTAAGTTGTGTCGCAAGAGGCGGAGGGAAAGTACTGGAAATAATTGATGAAAAGGGAGTCGAGTTTCTTTCAATGGATTGAGTTGTGTCTACATCTATCTTTAAAAAAAGTGTGGCAGATTTTTATATTCTTGTAATATTTGTTGCTCTTTCTATTATGAATATTGTTCTTGATATCAAGTACTCTAACTCGAATTATATTCGTATTCTGGTCAATGATTATTTAATTAATCCCATTCAGTATTTGGTTGAAACACCCTCTACTTTTTTAGATCAAGTTATGGAAGAAAAACAGAATATTGCTGAACTAAATAAAAAAATCGAATTTCTAGAAAGACAAAATATTGCATTAAAAGCAAACATCCAAAAAATTGATATCTTAGAGAATGAAGTATCAAGATTAAGAGCTATCAGAAGTAAAATCGATAATAAAATCAAAAACATCAAAATAGCTAGTGTCATACGAAAAAATATAATACCTGATAAAGACTCTATTCAAATTAATGCAGGATCTGGAGAGAACGTACATCTTGGACAAACTGCCTTTGGGGTAAATGGTTTAGTCGGTCAAGTGGTAGAAGTCAATATGCAGTCAAGCAAAATTCTTCTAATTACTGATGCAAATAGTAATGTACCAGGCCTTATAGCTAGAACAGGTAAGCAAGTCATTGTGAAAGGAAGGTCTCAAGACAATATGTTGGAAATTTCTTTTGTATCTAATGATGCGGATCTTCAATCAGGAGACTTAATATCTACTTCTGGCCAGGCTGATAGGTTCCTAGAATCAATCAAAGTTGGAAGAATAACAGAAATTATTAAAAATGACGGTGAGAGATTTGCTACAGTCATAGTAGAGCCTATTGAAAATATAGGCGATATCAATGAAGTGATTTTAAGTTTCGAAAATAAATGAGGGTTATAGATTGTTTATAATATTAATAACTGTATTCATTGGACTACTATTATTGTTAACAACTCTTCCTTTTGGGTATTATGCGCCTGAGTGGTTATTATTAATAAATATGTATTGGGCAATTGCTCTTCCATCTAATAATAAATTATTCTTAGCATTTCTATCTGGATTTCTTGTTGATATAGCTTTTGCTCAAATATTGGGGATGACTTCCGTGTTATACGTAATATTGATATATATAATGCTAAAACTTTACAATTCTCTAAGATATATGACAGTCTCCCAACAAATGGTTGTAATACTATTTTTCATATTAGTTAAACAGCATGTATTTGTTTGGCTGAATTATATATTAAGCTTAGATTCAAACTATTCAAGCTTGATAATTAGTGCTTTCGTTACATCCATAATTTGGCCGGCAACATATTATCTTTTAAGATTTATTAGAAGAAAGTTTCAGATCAGTGCAAACTAAAAATACTACCGCTGACTTTTTTTTAGATTTATCCTTGAAAAAAAAATGTCCTGAGATCACAGTAAGTAGAAAAGATCAAGGTTATCAGTTAGAACACAAGAAAAAGAACATGAATTTTATTTTAGTTCTTGACGACTATGAAAAGATAGTAAGTCAGAATAAATCTCATATATTTAATAAAATATTTAAAAAACGTAATCTGAATATATTAGATTGCACAGGCGGGTTTGCAAGAGATGCTTGTATAATATCTTCACTTGGTAATAAAGTTACATTAATTGAAAATAATCCAATCGTATCAATTATATTAAGAGATGCTATCAAGAATATACAAAGTAATAAAATACAAACTATCTTTGATAAGATTTTAGTAAGATTTGGGAATTGTCTAGATTTTATAAGGCAAACAGATAAATTTTATGATTATATATATTTTGACTTCATGTTTAATGTTAGTAAAAGTGCCTTGCCAAGTAAAAGAGATCAATTTTTAAGAAAAATCACAACAAACAACATTGAAATTAACAAAGAAATAATCAAAGAAACACTGCAAAGAAAGAATTGTAAAATAATTATAAAAGAGCATATAAAATCAAATGATTATATGGATTTAAACATTATAACTACTTATAAAGAAAAAATAGTAAAGTATACTTTAGTAGATAATAATAAATGAATATTAGTGAATATATAAAAAATAAAGATAATATAAATATTTATAATCTAGTTGATAATAATGAAATCATATCTTTATATAATTTAGAAGAATATTCAATATTCAACAATATTAATAATATTTTATCTAACCCATTTTTGGAAAATGAACTTTTCATTTTTATAATAGAACCAAATAGTATCAACGAAAAATTTTTCAATAAAACTAATGCATTAAATAATGTGATTTTATTTATTTACAATAATAGAGATTTTCAGAATAATAAAAATGACTATAAAAAAATACTGATCAGTCATGGATACAAATATCATAAAATAGATGATAATAATAAAATAAAGGTTTTTATTTATGACATATCAGAGTATAAAGATAAACCTGATTGGCTTAATAGTGAAAATTGGGCGAATCCTGAACTGTGGGATAAATAAATATGAAGAATAAAATTATAGATATAATTGCTAAAAATCTTAAATATGAGAGCTTATCTGTTGATGGGGGAGAATCTAAATATGAGGTAAATATAGTTAGTGATGAGTTTGATGGCTTATCTATAATTCAAAGACATAAATTAATTTATGCACTATTGGATAACTTCATTAAAACTGGCGAAATTCACGCTTTGACAATCAAAGCAAAAACACCAAGTGAATCAGTCTCATAAGCTCTGGCAAACGAAAAAAATAATTCATGTAGATATGGATAGCTTTTTCGCATCTGTCGAAATCAGAGATAATCCCTCATTACATAATAAGCCAGTGGCTGTAGGAGGAAAAGCTTCTGAAAGAGGAGTTCTAACCACGTGTAATTATATAGCAAGGAAATATGGACTACATTCAGCAATGCCAACAAAAATAGCGGTACAGCTATGTAAAGATTTAGTCATCATACCTGTTAATATTGAAAAGTATAAAAAAGAGTCAAAAGAAATATTTAAAATTTTTAAATGCTATTCAAAAAAAATTGAACCTGTTTCAGTAGATGAAGCCTATATTGATGTAACTGATTCTGATTACTGTTCAGGAAACCCAGAAATTATGGCTAGTCAAATAAGATCGTGCATCAAGAAAGATTTTGGTATAACAGCTTCTGCAGGCATTTCAATAAACAAATTAATTTCAAAAATTTGCTCAGATTGGAAAAAACCAAACAATCAGTTCTCTGTTTGTGATTATGAGGTAAATTCTTTTATTAAGAATGTGAACTTAAAAAGAATTCCAGGAATTGGAAAAGTAAATTTTGAAAAGTGCAAGAATTTAAATCTTGAATCATGTAAAGATATGCAATCGTATCAAAGAAGTGATCTAACAGACCTTTTTGGATCATATGGATATAATCTCTATAATTTAATAAGAGGAATAGATCATAGAGAAGTAGAAACAGATAGAGTCAGAAAAAGTATAAGTGTAGAAGATACTTTTATTAGAGATATTCATAGTATAGACAAATGTAAAACCAACATGTCTATGCTTTATAGAAAATTGATCTCTAGGTGTAATAATCTTAGAATTCCTACTAACCAAGTAAAAGAGATATTTATCAAGATAAAGTTTAATAATTTTGAGACGATCACAAGACAAATCAAATGTAATAATTTGACCTTAAATGTATACATTAAATTGTTTGAGTCAAATATTAGTGAAATAACTAAGCCTATTAGGCTACTGGGTCTTGGATTTACCTTAAAGCAGGATAATGATGATATAGTCCAATATGATATTTTTGATAGCTAATGTCTCTCTATTCTATTAGAATATATATTGATACTTAAAGGGGTAAGATATGAAATTTGAAACGATAGCAATACATGGTGGATATTCACCTGAACCAACTACAAAGTCTGTAGCTGTTCCAATATACCAAACAACATCATACTCGTTTGATGATACACAACATGGTGCTGATTTATTTGACTTAAAAGTAGCTGGTAATATTTATACAAGAATCATGAACCCTACCTCTGATGTTCTTGAAAAAAGAGTTGCAGCAATGGAAGGTGGAATTGGAGCGTTGGCATTAGCCTCAGGATCAGCGGCAACAACCTATGCGATTATGACGATTTGTGAAGCTGGTGATAACATAATTAGTACAAGCACGTTATATGGAGGAACATATACGCTTTTTGCTCATCAACTACCCAGATTTGGTGTAGATGTTAAATTTGGCGATCATGATGATATTTCAGGGCTTGAAAAATTAATTGATAAAAAAACTAAAGCTATTTTTTGTGAATCTATTGGTAATCCAGCTGCTAACGTAGTCGATGTCCCAGAGATGGCGCGAATTGCACATAAACACGATATACCTCTGATAGTTGATAATACCGTTCCGTCACCATATTTATTTAGACCAATTGAACATGGTGCAGATATTGTTGTTCATTCCCTTACCAAATATATGGGAGGTCATGGTACAACAATTGGTGGAATAATAGTTGACTCTGGAAAATTCCCTTGGGCTAAACATAAGACTAAATTTAAAAGATTAAATACGCCAGATATGTCATACCATGGTGTAGTTTTTAGTGAAGCAATGGGAGATGCTGCTTTTATTGGTGCAGCCAGAGTTGTGCCACTTCGGAATATGGGGGCTGCAATATCTCCATTTAATAGTTTTTTAATCTTACAAGGTATTGAGTCTCTTCCAGTTAGAATGGATAGGCATTGTGAGAATGCGATTAAAGTTGCAAATTTCCTCGAAGAGCATAAATGCGTGACTTGGGTAAATTATCCTGGGCTTAAATCTCACAAAGAGCACAAACTTGCAAAAAAACTTATGAACGGAAAAACATCGAGTGTCTTGAGCTTTGGTATCAAAGGGGGGATTAAGAAGGGTGGTTTATTTATTGATAGTCTGAACCTTATCACGAGACTTGTGAACATCGGTGATGCTAAATCACTTGCATGTCACCCTGCAAGTACTACACATCGTCAATTATCTAAATCAGAACTAAAAGCCGCAGGCGTACCTGAAGATCTAGTTAGGTTGTCAATCGGTTTAGAGAATATTGATGATATCTTAGATGATCTGGATAGTGCTCTAAAAGCCTCTCAAAAATAATTATTTTTCTATAGAGATTTTATTTACGGATTCAGAAAATTCTTTTGACTTTTTCTTTAACCCGTCACTCACAGCAATTTTTATATCCTTGATATTATATGTTGAGGCGTAATCACGAATATCCTGAGTTATTTTCATTGAACAGAAATTTGGTCCACACATTGAACAAAAGTGTGCTGATTTAGCACTTTCTTGTGGAAGAGTCTCGTCATGAAACTCTTTCGACTTATATGGATCTAATGATAAGTTAAATTGATCCATCCAGCGAAACTCAAATCTTGCTTTCGAAAGTTCATTATCTCTCTCAACAGCAAAACTATGACCTTTAGAAATATCAGAGGCATGAGCAGCGATTTTGTATGCAACTAATCCATCTTTTACATCTTCTTTGTTTGGAAGACCCAAATGCTCTTTTGGTGTAACATAACATAATAATGAGGTTCCAAAAGAACCTATATTCGCAGCACCAATTGCTGATGTTATATGATCATAACCAGGTGCAATGTCAGTAACGAGCGGTCCAAGAGTATAGAAAGGGGCTTCGTTGCAATATTTTTCTTCAAGAATTACGTTTTCTTTAATTTTATTGAGAGGGACATGTCCTGGCCCCTCTATCATAACTTGTACGTCTTTACGTCTGGCTTTTTCAGTCAATTCACCCAATGTTTTTAGTTCTAAAAATTGTGCTTCATCATTTGCGTCTGCTATAGAACCAGGACGTAAGCCATCTCCAAGAGAAAAAGCAACATCATATTTTCTCATTATGTCGCAAAGATCATCAAAATTATCATATAGGAAATTCTCTTTGTGATGTGCGAGACACCACTTAGCAATAATAGACCCGCCTCTTGAAACTATACCCGTTAATCTTCTTGTGGTTGTGGGAATAAAGCTTAACCTTAATCCTGCATGAATTGTAAAATAATCTACACCTTGCTCAGCTTGAGATATGATTACCTCTTTAAATATATCATATGTAAGATTTTCAGCTTTTCCGTTTACTTTTTCTAGTGCTTCATAAATTGGAACTGTTCCAATTGGCACTGGAGAATTTCTAATAATAGCTTCGCGAGTTTCGAAAATATTTTTACCAGTAGAGAGATCCATCACGGTATCTGCGCCCCATCTTACTGACCACAACAATTTATCTAGTTCTTCTTCTATGTTTGACTTAACAGGTGAGTTTCCAATATTAGCATTAACTTTTGTAAGAAAGTTTTTTCCTATGATCATCGGCTCAATTTCTGGATGTTTGATATTCGATGGAATAATTGCCCTCCCTGCTTCAATCTCACTACGGACAAATTCAGGTGTTATATCAATATTGTCAGTATCTGAATAGCTATTTTCTCTAGCGGAAACATATTCCATTTCCTTAGTGATAATTCCATTTTTCGCATATGCTAGCTGGGTTTTATTATTTTCAAATTTTTGCTGGCCTTTAAGACATTTATCTCTTTCTTGTATCCAATCATTCCTTATCTTTGGTAAACCTTTCTTCAAATTAATTTCATAATTTGGCTCAGTATAAGGGCCGGTAGTATCATACACATGAAATTCTTTATCACTGCCTGAAGTATCAGAAATCGTGATGGCACGGTAAGGTATCTCTAAATTATAGGCATTTTTATAGATTTTCCTAGAACTAGGAAAATTAGTCTTATATTCTTCAAGGTTAATCTTGTTCTCTGACATATTGGTATTATAACTATACTACAATACAGACATAAACATCTATATAATTATTAAATGAATAATATTGAAGACAGGCTGAATCAAATTTATAGGTGTCATGACATACTAGATGAAATTGTCTTAAATGTTATTAAAAATGTCGATAGAGAATTATTTGTACCAGAAGAATATAGAAGCTTTTCAAATAGTGATCATGTAATTCCACTTGGAAAAAACCAAAACATGCTCACTCCATTTTCAGAAGCAAAAATAATTCAAGAAATGGATTTTAATAATAAGGATTATGTCTTGCTAGTTGGCTTTGGTAGCGGCTACATAACCGAGTGTATTTCTTATCTGTGTAGCTCTATTACGGCCTATGAACTAGACAAGGACATATTCAAATTTGGAAAAAATAATCTTGACCAACATAGCTCTAATAGAGGCAAAATTCGTTTAGAAAATAAAAATATATTAAAAGATTTAGAAGAATTGAGGCAATATACAAAAGTCATATTTACTTGCTCTCTAGACTCATATCAGCCTTACATAAGGTATTTACGAGAAGATTCAAAATCATTCTTCTTTATAAATCAAGAAAATTCACCCTATAAAGTGGGAATTCTTATTGAAAAGACAAGAAATGGTTACACAGAAAAGAAAAATATAGTAACATCGAAGACTAATCAATTAATGGACTAATATATGCAAGAAAAA
>MDTG01401774.1_pt1 | contig 20225 bp, 19 predicted proteins | sample 811421 | NCBI WGS metagenome assembly MDTG01 (sample SAMN05326645, study PRJNA326480) | marine metagenome | isolation source: seawater | place: Pacific Ocean: South East | collected 2011
CGCCGGTCGGGAAGTCGGGGCCCTGCACCGTCTGCAGCAACTCATCGAGCGTGATCTCGGGGTTGCTGTATAGCTTGTCGAGCGCGCTCGCCACCTCGCGGAGATTGTGCGGCGCCAGGCTCGCGGCCATGCCGACCGCGATGCCGGTTGAGCCGTTGCAGACGAGGTTGGGGAAGCGGCCCGGAAGGACCACCGGCTGCATGCGCGTGCCGTCGTAGTTCTCGACGAGATCGACCGTCTCCTTGTCGAGGTCCTCCAGCATGTGCGTCGCCGGGTAGGCGAGCCGCGCCTCGGTGTATCGCATCGCCGCCGGTGGGCTGCCGTCGATCGCCCCGAAGTTGCCCTGACTGTCGACCATCGGGTAGCGCGTCGTGAAGGGCTGCGCCATACCCACCAAGGTCGGATAGACCACAGACTCGCCGTGCGGGTGGTAGTTACCCGAGGTGTCCCCGCAGATCTTGGCGCACTTGCGGTGCTTGCCACGCGGCCCGAGGTTCAGGTCGTTCATCGCGACCAATACTCGTCGCTGGCTAGGCTTGAGGCCGTCGCGAGCGTCTGGCAGAGCGCGCGAGAGGATCACGCTCATCGAGTAGTTGAGGTAGCTCTCGCGCATCTCCCGTTCGAGCAGGAGGTCGGTGATCCGGCCGCCGTCAGGCGGGGTCGTGTCGGTCATATTCAGGCAGGCTCGTGGCTTGGATCGGCGGCGAAAAGGTCCATTGTTCCGCCCCGTGGGTCGTGCTTCAACATTGCTGCCGTTCCTATACGATGGTTCTGACCCCTTCCCCGGCGATCCCACCGAAACCGCCTAACGGAGCCAACTTTTGTTCGACAAGAGCGTCATCATCCTGGTCGTTTCCCGCGAGATCCTGGAGGGATCTGTGGTGGACCGAAACGCGGCCTTCATCGCCAACCGAATCGATGACATCGGCTACCGCGTGCGCACCATCCAGGTCTGCGACCGGGTCGAGGCGGAGATGGTCGCGACGATGCGCTGGGCGCTGGGGCAGAAGCCGACGTTCGTGCTGGTGACCGGCGGCATGGGGCCCAACTGGGACGACAACACGCGGGGCTGTCTCGCCAAGGCCGCCGGCCTCGAGCTGGAGGACAACGAGCAAGCAAAGGAATATGTCCAGAACGCCTACCGCCGACTGTTCGCCAAGCAGGTGGTGAGCAACCCCGACCTCACCGAAGCGCGCCAAGGCATGGCGATGCTCCCCAAAGGGGCGAAGTGCTACGAGAACACCGTCGGCAGCGCGCCCGCCGTGCAGCTAGACGTAGAGCCAACGACGGTGTTCCTCCTGCCCGGCGTGCCGGCAGAGATGCAGCGATTCTTTACGGCGCACGTCATGCCGGTGATGGCCGCTGCGGGCCCGGACACCGTGCGCGGCGAACGCACCGTCGACTATCACGGCCACGACGAGTCTTCGATCAGCCGCGTGCTGTCGGACATCAGCGCCAAGCATCCGCAGATCAGCATTCGAACGCGCGTGCAGGGCACCGAGATCTCGCGCACGATCCGCATCGTCCTCGTCGCCGAACAAGACGACGCCGTGCAGCTCAACGAACTTCTGGAGACGGCCGAGCAAGATCTCCGCGACCGACTGGGTCTGGAGCTCGACACGCCGCCCACAGACGCCTCGCGCCTTGGCGACTGACGCCTTCGCTGAGCGGCTGCTGACCTGGTTCGACGAGGTCCAGCGGGACCTCCCCTGGCGCAGGACGCAAGACGCGTGGGCCATCTGGGTCAGCGAGATCATGCTGCAGCAGACCCGCGTCGAGGCGGTCCGGCAGCCATACGAGCGCTTCCTGCGGCTATACCCGACGCCCGCGGAGTTCGCTCGGGCTACGGACGACGAGGTCATGGTCGCGTGGCGCGGCCTCGGCTACTACCGGCGCGCGAGGCTGCTGCGCGACGGCGCCCGAAAGGTCGTCGAAGTGCACGGGGGCGTCGTCCCGAACGAGGTAGAAAAGCTCGCGGACCTGCCGGGGATCGGCCCCTACACGCTGGGCGCCGTCGCCTCGATCGCCTTCGGGCACTGCCTGCCCGCGGTCGACGGCAACGTCGAGCGGGTGGTGTCGCGCCACCGCGGTTTGAAGGAGCCGATCGGCACCACGAAGGCGCGCAAGCCGATCGGCGCGCAAGCGCTGCAGTGGATGGACGAACGCCGGGCCGGAGACTTCAACCAAGCCATGATGGAGCTAGGGGCTACCGCCTGTAGCCCGACCTCGCCGACCTGCACCACGTGCCCGGTCCATGTCGACTGCGTCGCAAAGCGCGACGGACGCACAGCGGAGCTGCCGGTCAAGAAGGCGCCCCGCAGGGCCGTGGAGGTCATGGCCCGGGTCGTGGTCGTGATGCGCGCAGACGAGATCCTCGGCTATCGCATACCGACAGGCCAGCCGAACGCTGGACAGATCGATCTGCCCGGTCCGGGCATCCTAAAGGACTGCGACGCCGATGACCTGGGCGTCGCCCTGAGCGACCGCTTCGGCGCCAAAATACGCATCGCCGAGGAGTTGGCGCAGGTGCGCCACGGGATCACCCACCACCGCATCACGTTGAGCGGCCACGCCGCCCAGGTCCGCGACCCCGGCCGACTTCAGTGGTTCGGGCTCGACCCCGGCACGCCTTGGACGACGCCTTCGCGAAAGCTCTTCGCGAAGACGTTCGTCGGCGCGCTCGAGCGTGAGGCGTGAACCTTTCCGGCTCCCTCGCTATGGTCGCCGCCCTCGAGGCCGATGTTCATCGGCCACCGACACACAGCAGAGGAGCGGAACATGGGCATGATGGAAGGAAAGAACGTCGTGATCTTCGGCGTCGCGAACAAGCGCTCGATCGCCTGGGGCATCGCCCAGGCGCTGCAGCGAGAAGGGGCGAACTTGGCGCTAGGTTTCCAGAACGAGCGCATGGGCGAGGCCGTGAACAAGCTCGCAGCCGACCTAGACAAGCCGCCGATCTTGCTGCAGTGCGACGTGACCGTCGACGGCGACATCGAACGCTTTTTTGACGCGCTGGGCAAAGAGTGGGACGGCATCGACGGCTTGGTGCACTCGATCGCGTTCGCCAAGCGCGAGGAGCTCGGCGGCAACTTCCGCGACACCTCTTGGGACGGCTATGCGCTCGCCCAACAGGTCAGCGCGTGGTCGCTGATCGGTCTCACGAAGGGCGCGCTGCCGATGATGGAGGGCCGCGACGCGAGCGTCGTTTGCCTCAGCTACTACGGCGCCGAGAAGGTGGTCACCAACTACAACGTTATGGGGGTCGCCAAGGCAGCGCTTGAGTCCTCAACTCGGTATCTCGCGAGCGACGTCGGCCCGCACGGCGTGCGCGTGAACGCCATCTCTGCTGGGCCGATCAAGACGGTGTCCGCGATGGGCGTCGGTGACTTCGGCTCACTGCTCGACTCGATGGCGCAGCGAGCGCCCCTGCGCCGAAACGTCGACCAAGCAGACGTCGGCAACACCGCCGCCTTCCTGCTGTCGCCGATGAGCAACGGCATCACCGGGCAGGTCCTCTACGTCGACGCCGGTTACAGCATCCTCGGGATCTGAGCCGGTAGCCCGCCCCCCCCTGAGCCGCGGCTATTTGGCGAGCCAGGCCTCGACGCTCTCGCGCTCGTCACTGGTCAGCGCCCGTCGCCGCTCGTCCGCCGCCAGCAGCCGCTCGAACAGCAGCCGGGCAGCGTCGACGTCCTCCGCCGCCACCGCGGCCGCGGCGAGGTTCATTAAGCTGCCGGCGTGGTCCGGGTCGCGCGCCAAGGCCGCCTCGTATGCGGCCCGCGACGCCGCATCGCGGCCGAGCCGACCGGCGACCACGCCGAGCCGGAAGCGGGCCTCGGCGCTGTCTGCAAATCGTTCGGTCACAGCCGTCAAGTGGTCCAGCGCCTGCTGCTCGTATGCGGCGGCCTCTTGAGCGCGCTCGTCGGCGTCGCCGTCTCGCTTCAGCCGCGCCAGCTCTGCTGCTCGGAGCTGCGCGGCGGCGATCGACAGCCAAGCGTCCTCGTCCCCCGGCGCGAGCTCGACGCACCGACGGAAGGCGTCCACAGCCTGCTCGGCGTATGCCTGGGCCTGTCGATAGGGTGGCGGAACACCCTGCGGCGTCTTCGACATCACCAAGAGCGACGCGCCGAGACGAAAGTGCGCCGTCGCGTCGCGCGGCCGCAGCGACGTGTAGGCCTGCAGGTGCGGAAACGCAGCGCGCTCCTCCCCCAACTCATAGCGGAAGGTGCCAGCGATCCCCAAGAGCGCGGCTTTGTCAGCGGCCGGCGCGTCGATGCACCGCTCCAGCGCGTGCTCCGCCGCCACCGCTGCGGCGCTTAGGTGACCGGACTCAGAGAGGAACACAGCCCGGATCCAGCCGACGAAGGCGTCGTACGGCGCGAGCTGCTGAGCCATCGCTATCAAGGACTCACCGCGCCTCAACTGGTAGTAGTCGACCGGTTCCGTCGCGCTCGCGCGCTCGAGCGCCACCATCCCGAGGACCGCGTGCCCACGCGCGGAGCGGGGGTCCAGCTCGAGCGCTCCTTGCGCGGCAGCTGCGGCGGCGGCGTAGTCTCTAGACACGACCGCGGCGACGGCCTCGCCCTCGAGCTCAACACATAAGCTGCGGGCTTGATCGTCCAGCCGCAGGAGCGGGAGAGCGTCGACCGAGACCTCGGCCGGATCCGGTGCAACCCCGGAGCAAGCCGCAGTCAGCAGCCACAACAAGGGTCCCAACCAGCGGCACTGTCGCATGCGCGCATCATCGTCGGCCGGGCCCTCGACGGGAAGCGAGGCTTAGCCAGATCGTCGTTCACGCGCCGCCGACCACGTCGTCGCGGCGCGGCGCGAGCCCCCCCAAGCGGTGACCCGCTGCGGACGATCCCGGCGAATCTGCTCGCAGTGAGACTCGCTCTGGCGCTGATGAGCCACAAACGGTTCGCTTGGGGGCACCCGCTCCACGCGACAGGTCGCCCGCACCCTCCGCGCCCCGGATCCCCGCAAGCCATCATGAGCAACACCGAGCCAACCTCCGACGTGCAGCGTCGCGCCAGCGCCCTCCTGGAGAAGGTCGCCGGGCTGCGCGCGCAGATTCGCAAACAGATCCTCGGACAGGACCAACTGATCGATGACTTGCTGATCGCGATGCTCGCGGGCGGCCACGTCTTGCTGGAAGGCCTGCCTGGCCTTGGCAAGACCATGCTGGTCAAGTCCCTCGCAGGCGGCCTCGGCCTCGACTATTCGCGCGTGCAGTTCACGCCTGACCTAATGCCGAGCGACGTCACCGGCACCCAGGTCATCGACGAGGACGGCAACAAGCGGGCCTTTCGGTTTCAACGCGGCCCGATCTTCGCCGGGCTTGTCCTCGCAGATGAGATCAACCGCGCGACTCCAAAGACCCAGTCCGCGCTGCTTGAGGCCATGCAAGAGCGATCGGTCACCGTCGCAGGCACGACGCACAGCCTGCCGCACCCGTTCCACGTCGTCGCGACGCAGAACCCGATCGAGCTCGAGGGCACGTTCCCGCTGCCCGAAGCGCAGCTGGACAGGTTCTTGTTCCGACTGGACGTCCGGACGCCGGGCAGTGACGACATGGCGCTCATCCTGGAGGCGACTACGGGATCGCGGTCTGATGAGGCGTCGCCCCAGCTTGTTGGAGAGGAGTTGGCGCAGCTCCAGGCGATGGTTCGGGACGTCTTGTGTGGCTCACACCTGTTGCAGCACGTCGCGGAGCTCATCGTCGCGACGCACCCTGAGAACCCGAGCAGCGACGAGGACACGCAGCGGTTCGTGCGCTACGGCGCAAGCGCGCGCGCAGGCCAAGCCATCCTGCTAGGCGCCAAGGCCCGCGCGCTACTCGAGGGCCGCCCCGCGGTCGCGCAGGCCGACATTGACGCGTGCCTGCTGCCCGCGCTGCGCCACCGGGTCCTGCTCGGCTTCGAGGCCGACGCCGAGCAGATTTCGGTCGAGCAGCTGCTCCCCCGATGGCAGGAGCAAGCCCGCGCGCGCGCGCGCTGAACCCAATGCCAAGGACGTATCCCTAGGATCTGCATGGCGATACGTCTGATAAATGCCGCGTCATAAAGGCTGGCGCACAATTTTCTGCACCGTTCAGGAAAGAATGGCCCCCTCATTCGTCTACTAGGAATGCATGGGACGAGTGGTCCCGACCGCCCGGCGTAGCTACCGCAACGCCGATTCGAGAGGGCAAACTTGAGCGGGCGGGACCCTTCGTGGCCGACGGTTCTGGGAGAGGACCGTCGGCCACTCTTTTTTATGAGCCGCTTCTCGTTTTCAACCAGGGAGGCGAGCGAAGCGACCCGCGTCGCTCCAGATCTGCGCGACGCGGCGCTTGGACTCTGGGACGCCGTAACCCATCATTCGGCCCGATGAACACCGACCAGGAGTTCCTGAAACTCGCCGAGGCCCTGATGCAGGCGTTGCTCGCCCAGCTGGACACGTTTGACCCCGACGAGCTCGAGGCGGACGCTGCAGCGGGCGTCATCAAGATCACCTTCGCGTCGGGCGGGCCTTGCGTGCTGAACCGTCAAACGGCAGCGCACCAGATCTGGCTCGCTGAGGGCGCGACCGCGTGGCACTTCGAGCTCGACGCAACGTCCAACGCTTGGATGGACACCAAAGGCCGCGGCGCCCTCCACGACGTCCTCGGCGACGTGCTCACCCAGCGACTAGGTAGAGCGGTCCAGCTCTAAGCCGTTTGCGGATCAGAGAGCGCTGCCTGGTCTCCGGCTAGCTCAACGCCCGTAGCGTGCGGGAAGGCCATCCGGAACGTCGTCCCGTCGCCGTCCTCGCTCTCGACCTGGATGACGCCGCTACTGCCCCGGACGTAGCGCGCGACCGCAGTCAACCCCAGCCCGGTCCCCTGACCGATCGGCTTGGTCGTGTAGTACGGGTCGAAAATCCGTTCTTGTACGTCCGCAGGGATCCCGGGGCCCGTGTCGGTCACCTCGATCCACACCTGCTTGCTGCTGCTGCCACACCGGATCGTGATCGCGCCCTCTCCGTCAAGCGCCTGCTTGGCGTTGATCACGAGGTTCCAGAGCGCGTGCACGAGCCCGTGAGGGTTGATCTGAACGAGCGGGCTGACGTCGGGGATTTCGCTGCGGAGGTCGATCTTGCTCGGCAGCACTCGTTCTGCCTGGGCGTGGAACTGCCGCAGCACCTCGGTCACATCACACGCTGCGTTCGCGCCCTCATCCGGATGAGCCATACGCATCAGCTGGTCGAGCAGCGGCTTCGTCTGCTGCAACGTCTCCTCGATGAGCGCGAGCCGACGCTGACGCTCCTCGTCATCGGACATCGTTCCCAGGGTGACGTGCCCGATAAGGACCTGGAAGGTGTTGCGGAGCTGGTGGCACACCAAGCCAGCGAGGTCCCCCACCGTCTCGACCCGCAACGCGTGCCGGAGAAGCTTCTCGCGGTGCCGAAGGGCGCGGCTGGACTCAAAGTTCTTGCGGCGCTGAGACTCCGCTGTGATCAGCGCCATGAAGACGAGGCGGTTGACGATCGCGCCGGCCAGCGCCGAGCCCAGCGATATCGCCGCGAGGCTGAGGCTGTGCCCCCACGCGTCGGGCAGGAGCGCAGGGTTCACGGCGTCACCAGGCGCAGCCGAGGCCGCGACCAACAGCGCGGCGACCGCAGCCAGGGTCAAACTCAGCCCCGGAATCACGCCGAGGCACATCGTGGCCAACAGCGACAACACCGGGTGCATGTACCAGGCGGGGTTGAACACGCCGCGCGGCCAATTGGCCAAGACCATCAGCGTAAACATCGCGACGAATAACAGGGTCGCAGCCTGCTGCATGCGCTGATGCCGCCAGCCAAACCACGCGGCGGCGAAGAACGGCGCCGACGCGAGCGCCGGCAGCGCCCCGCTCCACGGCAGGGTCGCCGTCCAGAACCCGTCCGCGAGGCACAGGCAGGCCGCGCCGTAGGCCAACGCCGCTGCAGCCATCGCCAACGACGCCCAGCGGATCACCAGCGAAAGGCTGGAGACCACGGGGAGCCGCGTGCTCGTGAAGAACCCAAACAGGGTCGCTTCAGACAACTGGACCGGAACGCGCAATGCGCTCGCATTGTAGGTCGCGACGCCTAGAGATCGCCACACTCCCGCCACCGCTTCTACGGCCGCAGCTCGACCTCAGGCGCCTCGCAGGAGACCTCCACCGCGCCGCCCGTCAGCGGATGGTCGAGCTTCAGACGCCACGAATGCAGCATGACCCGGCCGTAGCGCTCCCCGGAGCGCGGGCGGTAGCCATATTTGCGATCGCCCGCGACCGGGCACCCGAGGGCCGCAAGGTGTACGCGGATTTGGTTGCGCCTGCCGGTCTCAAGCCGACAGCGCACCAGGCTGCCTCGGTCTCGACGCGCCAGCGCAGCGTAGTGCGTGACCGCACGGCGACCGCCTCGCCGGACCACGCGCACCACACCGTCCGCGCCCTCTTCGAGGTGGCTCTCGATGCAGCCGGATTCGGGAGAAGGCACGGCAGTCGTCAGCGCTAAGTAATCGCGCATCGCTGTGTGCTCCCGAAAGGTCCGATCGAGCGCATCGCGTGAAGCCTCGTCGAGCGCAAACGCGAGGCACCCTGTGGTGTCCTCATCCAGCCTGTGGACGGCATAGACCCGTTGCTCGAGTTGATGCGTCAGGCGATCCACCATGCAGTCCTCGTTGCGGCCGCTGACCGGAACGACCAGCGTCCCGGCGGGCTTATCAACGATCAGCAGGTGATCATCGCGGTGCAGAACGGGGATCGAACCCGACATACACCGAAGATCCGCCGCGCCTAGTGAAGGCGCAAGTGATACTGCTGGATCTTCCGATACAGCGTCGCGCGCCCAATGCCGAGCAGCTGAGCCGCGCGTCGCACGTTGCCCTTGGTCGCCTGTAGAGCGCGTCCGAGCAGGTGCTTCTCTTCTTCTTCGAAAGGCCGAATGCTTTCTTCGGTCAACTCCGCGTCGCTGGGGCGAGCCTCGGTCTGCGCGGAGCTGGATGACTCGGAGGCCACCTTGGGGCTGCTCGGCTGGGCCAGCAGGTGCTCCCGGTCAATTGCGCCGCCAGCGGCCAAGGCTTGCCCGCGGCGGATCACGGTCTCTAGCTGAGCGACGTGGCCTGGCCAATGCATGCTCTCAAGCAGCGCGCGCGCACCGGCGGTGAAGCCAGCGTGTCCGCGACCAGACTCAGAGAGATTCACGTCGAGGATCGCGTCCGCGAGCGCCTGCACGTCGTCGACGCGCTCGTGCAGCCCAGGGACCATGATCGGAAATGTATGCAGACGGTAGAAGAGGTCCTCGCGAAACGCGCCGCGCGCGACGAGTTCAGGGATGTGCGCAGCGGTCGTCGCAATGATGCGGACCTGAGTAGCAGGCGCGCGCGCCGAAGAGCGCTCTTTGAGGTGCTTCACCAACACCGACTGGGCGTTGCTCGGGAGCTGGTCGACGTCTTCGAGGACCAAGGTCGTCGCGGCGCAGCTGTTGAGCAGCGAAGTCATCTCGTCGGCAGAGACCGTCGAGCATTCCTTCACCATGATCGGGCTATCCGCGCGACGACTCTTTAGGTGGATGACGCGCGCCGCCAGGGACTTACCAGCGCCTGATGGACCCTCGATCAGCACGGTCGCGTCGCACTCAGCCGCCCGCGACACAGCGCTTTTCAGCCTGCGAATGACTGGCGTGTTGCCGACGATCGCCTCACCGGAGCGAATGCCTTCGACGACACCTTCGAGTTCGACAAGCCGCGCGCTCTGGCCGGCGAGCTGGACCGCGAGGTCGAGCATCCCCTGGAGCGCGCCGTCCGAGATCTCGACGTCGTCGTCGACGCAGAGGACGGGGGCTCGGAAACCCGCCGGGACCCCTCCCCGCATCGAGTGATGACAGAAAACGACGTCGACAGGCTGGGCGATCGCAGACTCGAGCATTTCGCTCCAGTCCGAGGCCGTCGTGAGTTGATGGCCGGCCCGTTCAACGCGGTGGTTGAAGCCTTCGGCGCCCTGTGGCGAAACCAACCCGATGCGTGCCGCAGCGCGGATCGAGTCTTCCTTCCCGATGAGTGCAATCGTCATGCCTTTTCCCAGGAAGAGATCGGCATTCGCGCGGTCCACGATGAAGACGTATTGCTCTCAATACGGCGCCAACGAACAGACGGCGACGGTCACCAAGCGCAGAACGCCCGCGCCAACGGCAGGTCAGCTGTCGAGCAGCCGCCGCGAAAGCTCTTCAAAATCGATGGCTTCGACGTCGGCTTGGCTGATGGGCTTCATGCTGCGGAATTTGCGATACTCCTCGATGCTCGTCAGCTCGACGTAGTCACGCGCCGTCATCATCTTGCCATCACGTGTGCGCTGCATGGTCTGCTTATTCTGCTGCGTCTTGTCGAGGGTCTGCTTGGCGCGGTGACAGATCGAGAGCGTGTTCTCAAGGTTCCCCCTGATCTTGGATAAACGCTCTTCGTTCGCGCCAGGCGTATCCATGCTCTTGGTGATCTTGGCGATCGCGACTTCGAGCACAGCGATCAGACAATTGAGCTTGGTCGTCAATCGCGTCCGGTATTCAGCGGAGCCCAACGCTTCGGGGAGTTTGGGAGTGTTGTTTTTTTCGGCGTCCATTCCGTGATCTCTGTTTGCCTACAGAGAGCACGGCAGATGCCAAGTGACGCCCGCACACGATGTCACCATTGGACGGGCCGTTCCGCTCGCGCTCGCTCGACAGCCACCTCCCGGGTCCAAAAGATGCGACCGGAGAGGTCGCGTTCCTTAGACGGTGACGCGCGCATGCGACTCGCGACGCCGAGCGCTAGCAGCGAAGCGTTCGTCGACGTCGCTATTGGCTGAGCGCCTGCCGGTAGATCCGCGACGCGACGTCGTCCAGTCGACGCAGAGCGCCGCGACCGGCGACGTGGAACGTGACGTCATCGTCCCAGAACACCAACGCGCTCAGGGCCGGGTCACGGAAACGGCCGATGACGTTGGCCGACGAACCAGGCAAGCTGCCGAACGGGTCGGAGACGTTGACCGTCTGCACCACCATGAATTGGTCGATCCCGTCCGTGTAATTCATGACCAGCTTCTCGCGACCGTTGAGTGGGTCTTGGTAGACCTCGACAGAGTCCAACCCGTAGTCAGCGACGACCGCGAGGATATCCGGGTCGACCAAACCCGCTGGACCACCGAGGAACGCGCTACCCGCGGCGAAGTCCGCGACGGGCGTGACGGCCTGCATCGACGCTGCCGGCGACATGTTTTGCACACCGCCCGAGAAGTTGACGGCTTCGATCTCGGCGAACAGCTTCAGCTGGTTGTCGAACTCCGCGACGAACAGCGGCACGTTCGTGAGACCGTCGACGTCGACGACCCAAATAGCCTTGTCGACCGTGTTGGGGAACACGACCATGCGGCGGGCGATGCGGCCTGCACGCAGCACTTGGCCAAAGTCGTGGAGCGTGTAGTTGTTGCCGGCTCGACTTAGATCCCGGACTTGAAACGAGCCATTGCGGACGAGGACGGAGCTGTAGCGAGCATATGTCTGCTGCCACTCTTGGCTGAGCGGCGACCCCGATGGCTCTCCCTCCACGCCGAGGAACGTCAGGGCAGACTGTGGTTGGAAGGTGTTGTTTGACTGAACCTGCAGGAGCTCACGGACCGTCACCACGCTTCCGTCCGCGCGCCGAAAACGCCTCAACTGCTCGACCGTGTAGTCCTGGGTTAACACAGCCTGTCCGATCGACTGCAGCGTCGGCACCCCGTTGCCCGCGAGGCGCTTGACGACGCCTTGCTGGGCCTGACCACCTTGCCCCCTCAGACTGCCTGCGCTCGACAAAGCCACGAGCGCCACGAGGCAGCACGTCAGGGCGGCGAGCCGCTGCAGGACAATCTGAGGGAGAGGTGACACGAGAGAGGATGCGAGGTTTCCGAGCGCGCCGGCAAGCGGCGACTCATAGCGGACGACCAAGGATACTGAGGTAGGAGACGAAGTGGGTTTCGCGGCTAGAGGTGAACGAGTGGGTACGTTACGTCAGTCTTTCGCCCCGTAACGCACGACGGCAAAAGGGACGTCGGGCGCGTCGGATAACTCGGTAAAGACGAAGCGCGGTTCAGGTTGAGTTCCGTTGGATACCGAAATCGCAGCGACGATGGCGGCGACAGCCGCGCCAGCGAGGAGAGTCGGCCAACGCCCTGTGGCCGTGCGAGCCGTGGTAGCGGCGGCGCCGGAGACGATCTCTTGGTGCACCCTCGACCACGCCGCGGCGTCGGGCGCAGCAGGCCGACGGCCGAGCTCCTCGGCCACTCCCGAGGTCTGCAAGCGTTGCCCCCACTCCGCGTCGCCCGTCCCTTCAGGCAGCGGCGCAACGTTCAGCCACTCGGCGACAGGCCCGTGCTCGCTGCGCTCTACGGTTCGCTCATAGATTGACTGGAGGAAGCTAGGTTGTGCGAGCTCCGCGGGTGCAGCGGGGCGCGCAGAGAGCGGCTCGACGAGTGTTCGCCGCGCAGCCGCCCGCGCGGCGCAGAAAGCGCACGTCGCTTCGTGCGCCGCCGCAGCCTCGTCATCGAGAGACCTGAAGGCAACGCGGCAGTCTCGCGGGATCGCTGGACGTAGGCTCATCCGACGCCTCCCATTGCCGCCTCGCCGGTGCCGGGATGTTCGCGCGCGTCCTCGGCGTCATCGGCCCGCAAACGACGGCTGATGTCGAGCTCGGGGAACCTCGTGCGGAGCGTTTGCTCGAGCGCGATGTGCGCGCGCGCGAGGCGTGACTTGACCGTCCCAAGTGAAACCTCGAGCGTCGCCGCGAGGTCGTCGTAGGACATCTCCTCCAGATAACGGAGCGCCAAGACGGCGCGCAGCTTGGGGCTGAGGTACGAAATGGCGGCCTGCACGTGATCACCGACCTCGTGAAGGGCCGCGACGTCCCTTGGGCCAGGGGCTTCGTCAGCCACGTCCGCGCGCGCCGTCAAATCCAAGAACGCAGCCGTCGGCCGATCGCTCCTGCTGTTGCGACGTCGCTGATCGATGGCGCAGTTGGTCACGATGCGAAACATCCACGTGCTGAACAGCGAGGTGCCTTTGAACGTGTGCAGCTTGCGGAACAGCAGCGCGAAACTCTCTTGCACGATGTCGAGCGCGTCGGCCTGATTACCGGACACGCGGTAGGCGATCGCATACGCGCGTTCGCGATATCGCTCGAACAAGATCGCGAACGCGTCTTCGAAGCCAGCCTCGTCGGGGTCCCGACAAGCGGCGACGAGGTGAGCGTCTGGATCGCGGAGGAGTTTCACGGTGTTATGACGGCAGCTACACGGCTTCAGGTTCCGCGAAATCCGGTATTTTCAGCGGCTTGCATCGAGAAACTCGCTCATGAACGCGATCGGCGGTCACCGCTTCAGCGATCAGTTGCCGCCCAACAGCTCCGTGCCGCCAGGAATGGTGATCGTCCACCCGACGGATTGGCTACAAGACGAATCACACTCGAGGTCGTTCGCATCCTCACAATCCGCGGCCGTTACCACGTAGGTCGTGCCCGCAGGACCTGACGTGTCCTCATCCAAGGTCAAGATACAAACCTTGTTCGCTTGGATGCTCTGCGGAGCCGAGAGCGACGGCACGGGGTTGAGCGTCTGGATCACGTAGCGACCGTCGAAGAACGGCACGAGCGTCGCGGCGCCAGCGGGGACGGGGATCAGCTGCTGACCGCTCTGAAGCTGCTGTCCCGCGACCGTAGTCTCCGCCCAGATCGTGCAGGGCAGGATCGCTTCTAAGATCGAGAGAGAGACCAACGGCACGGAGACCTGGATCCAGATCCCTTCGTCGATGGTGATGCGCTCGCGATAGACAGTGCCTGCGGCCGCGAAGTCGTTGAGCGGAATCTGCACGCCCGGCAGCGCCGGGTTCTCCAACCAAAGGTTGAATGACTGGATCGCGCCGACACCAGTGTTAACGCCGCCGACCGGCATGATCCGGTGGAAGACGTGCATCCACGTAAACGGGTCTGAAGAGCCCGGGGTAGGGCCCGTAACGAACAGTCGAAGTTGTTGGTCTGCAGGCAACGGCAAGCTCTCGCGCCTAGGCGATCCGCTTGCGATGACCTCGACAAAATCCGAGATCTGGTCTCCGTCCGTGTCCGGGCTGCCGCTGTCCGTGAGCGTGACCCACTCGACGACGTCTGGTAGGAAGTCGCCGTCGGCGTCGATCTCAGCGACCGACACAACCCCGCTCCCCGAAGCCTCTACGACTTGGTTGGACGCAGACCCTGCGACGAAAGCGGTCGCGAAGCCCGCTGCCAGCAGCAGAAGGGGGGAGGGTATTTGCATCTCGAACAGGGGAACGGACGCTTCTAGCGCGTGACGCTCGGAAGGTTGCAGGTTCCGTTAGCCATATTGAAGCACCGGCCAGATCGCGAGGCAAGCCGCCCCGATCGCGCGCACGGAGCGGCTGCGCCCAACGTCAACGGCCAACCGCGACGCGCTACGAACCTCGGCCAGCGTTGAGTTTCGACCGTCCCGCCGATAAGACCGTTCCTCCGCGCACCCGTAGCTCAGCTGGATAGAGCGACGGTCTCCGAAGCCGTAGGTCAGAGGTTCGACTCCTCTCGGGTGCGCCAGTTTCGCTGCGCCCGGGACCTGCTTCGGTGGGGCGAAAACAACTCGCTCCCCCACCGTGACGAAGCTCGCGTTCCACATCGACGTCACCCGGCCAGCTGAGCGCCAGGTTCACATACGCGCCACGTGGAGCGCGCCCAGCGCTGAGCGGGTCGAGTTCTTCCTGCCGACGTGGACGCCTGGCAGCTACCTGCTGCGAGAGTATGCCCGCCACGTCTCACGCGTCTGCGCCTACGAACAAGGCACCAATCGTCCGCTCGCCTGCGTCAAGGTCGCGAAGAACCGCTGGTCGGTGGAGGCAGCGGCCGGGGGCATCGAGCTCCGTTACCGCGTCTACACGCACGAGCTCACAGTGCGCACTGCGGACGTCGACGCTCATCACGCCTACTGGAACCACGCATGCCTGCTCCTGTGGCCGCGAGGCCACCGAGACGCTGAGGCGGAGCTCGTCGTTGACTATCCGAGCGAGTGGACGCTGAGCTGCAGCCTCCGAGGAGAAGAGAGCTCCACCGAGCGGCACCGCCGGAGCACGCTCCGCGCCGCAGGCCTCGACGAGGCGCTGGACGCGCCCGTCCTGATCGGGCTCACCCGACGACTCGAGTGGCAGGTTGACGGCGTCGACCACGCGATCGATCTAGACGGTCTCGCGTCGGTCTCCCCCCCACCGACCCTGACAGAAGACCTCGCGGCGATCGTTCGCGCCGCCAAAGGCGTCTTCGACGACGAGCTACCCTATGAACGGTACGTCTTCCAGGCGCTGTTCTCTGGCGAAGGCTACGGCGGCCTCGAGCACCGAGACTCCTCGACGCTGCTGATGCCCCGCACATCGCTGACGACGCCTACAGGTTATCGCGACTTCCTCGGGCTCGCGGCCCATGAGCTGTTCCACGCGTGGAACGTCAAGCGCATGCGGCCTGCTGAGTTTTGGGAGTACGACTACGAAGCCGAGAACTACACGCGCCTGCTGTGGTTGATCGAGGGATGGACCGCCTACTACGACGACGTCCTGGTGACGCGCGCGGGCAGGATGACGCACGCGGACTACTGCGCCACCATGGCGAAGAACATCCAGAATATGCGCGCCGCACCTGGTCGCCTGGAGCTCAGCCTGGAGGAGTCGAGCTTCGACGCCTGGATCCGGCTGTATCGACCCGACGAGGACACCCGCAACTCCTCACAGAACTACTACGGCAACGGCGCCGTCGCGGCGATGTGCCTCGACCTAGGCATCCGCCGCGCGACCGGCGGCGAGCGCTCCCTGGACCACGTGCTGCGCGCCCTCTGGCAACAAACGTTCGAGCAAGGTCGCGGCTACCGCCTGGAGGACGTGCACCGAGCCGTCACAGACATCGCAGGGGCCGGGCTTGTTGAAGAGCTGGTCGGCCTAGTAGCTGGCTCGCTCGACCCCGAGCTCGACGACTGGCTACGCGACGTCGGCCTCTGCCTCGAAGCGCGTGATGCCGGCAAGCCGTTCTTGGGCCTCGCGCTCAAAGCAGGCACGACCAGGATCGCGTCGGTGACGCGCGGCGGGCCCGCGTGCCGCGGAGGCGTCGCCCCGGACGACGAGCTGCTCGCGTTCGAAGACCTGCGGGTGTCGAACAGCACCTGGCAGACCGTCCTCACTTCGGTCGCGAGCGTTGGCGAGCCACTCGCTGTCCTGGTCGCGCGCCGCGGCGTCATCCGGCGCGTGGAAGTAACTCCCCTCGCAGGCCCCGGCATCGCGCGCTTGGTCCTAGATCCGACGGCGACCGCTGCGCAGCTGCGAGCTCGAGAGGCCTGGCTCGGCGCGGACTCCTAGCGAGTCCGCCGAATAGGCCCTCGCCGCTTGCTGCAGGCATCCCGGACGAGGCTCCAACGACCCCACGCCGGATCCGTCATGCGTCGAAAAGACGCGCCCGGAAGGTCGTGAGAGAGAGTGGGTCAAGCTCCCTCATCCCACAACCTCCCGGGGGTCGAGCAGCACAAGCTGCCAAGCAATGGATCCTAATGCGCCGGTAGCGCTGACGTGCTGGCAGCGCTGCGACCGGCGAGAGCCGAGCGTTACCGGAACTTGCGGATGACGCCTCGCACGACGCCGCGCAGCTGAACACGATTCGTGAACAGCGGCTCCATCTCGCTGTTCGCTGGCTGGAGGCGAATCATGCCGTTGCTCTCGCGATAAAAGCGCTTCAGCGTGGCCTCTTCGTCTTCGAGGATGGCGACGACGATGTCTCCGTCGTTGGCGGTCTCGCGGCGCTCCACCACGACGAGATCGCCATCGTCGATGTGATCCTCGATCATCGACTTACCCTTGACCCGCAGCATGTAGATCCGATCGCCGGTCGGGACGAGCTCGGTCAGGCTGACGTCTTCGCGGTCCTCCAACGCGTCGATCGGTCGGCCCGCCGCGATCGAACCGACGAGCGGCAAGGTCGGGATCGAGTCTCCGTTCGCATCGCCCGGCGCGGCGTCCGGGTCATAGAGAATGGCTACGGCACGCGCTTTCGCTCGGTCACGGTGGATCGCGCCCTTCTTCGTCAGCTGGTTGAGGTGCTCGTGGATGGTGATCTTGCTGACGCCAAGCGCCTGCGCGGCCTCGTCCAAAGTCGGCGCGATCCCGTTTTCGCGCCGATAGTCGCGGAAGTAGCGCAGCACGCGAATTTGCTTCTCTGTGAGCATCAGGTTCATGGCAGCTCTCCAGTCAGTGGCCCACGCTCGGGGCGATTCGTCAGAAAGTCGGCGTCAGGTAGGTAGATGGTCAGGACGATGTGCGCGGATACGCGGTTCGATAGGGACCAGGCCTCGGTCGTCAGGCGCCTCGCCCGAACGTCATGCGAACATCGCAAACGCCATGACGGCCGCGATCATCATACAGGCACCGAACAGATCCAAGGCATGCTGAATGCGGTTTCGCGCAAACGCGTCGCCTGGTTCGGCGTCGGCCGTCGCGACGCCGGCCAACGTCGCGACCGCGCCAGCGCGGTTTGAGCCTGCGTTGAGCGACGACGCCGCGCGAACATCCTGGGCCCAGACAGCGCGCCGATGCGCGCTCGAAAAAGAACCCTTAGTATCTTTCCAGCAGTTGCTTACAGGTTCTATGGGAGGGTTTGCCGCGGCCGCTCGTGACCGAGCTGGGGCCGCGTGACGGATACGCGATACGACGGCGATCGGCCTCCCATCGTTATGGCGCGTCGATGCTCGGAGCGGGAGAGACTTTTGGCTGTGCGATACCATGTTCGGTTTCTGGGCTGAGGTTCTGTTTGCTGTTTGTTCGGATCAAAGTTAGTCACTTGTTTAGATCTGTCAACAATTCTGTTCGGGTTTTTTTCGCCCTCCCCCGATGACTCTGCCTCGGCAGGCTTCCGACCGAAATACCCTGCTACGAGCCGGGTTGGAACTCCATGCAGCGACGCGCTGTCCGACGACGAACGATCATGGAACGCCCCACGGAGCACCTGATGGACGACCACCAGGTCGCCGCGAGGGGGGTTTCTTGCTTGGCGGCCATCGCCGACGGCGTCGAGCGCGGCGCGGCGTTCCCGGCGGCCGACGTCGCCGTTGCGCTGCGCTTCCTGCGCGAATGGGTCGTCGCCGTGCATATGCGCAAGGAAGACGACCTGGTCGGCCCCGCGGTCGCCATGCGCGGCGACGAGCGAGCAGCCGAGCTGGTGGGGGAGCTTTTCCGCCTGCGCGAGGAGATCGGCGAGCTGCTTCACTCCTTAGTGCTCTTCTGGGAGCCCCTGGGCGAGCTCACCAAAGAAGAAACGGTCGGTTTCACATCGACCGTGAGCGCGCTCGTACAGCGGCTAAAGCGCCGCCAGCTGCTCGAGGAGCGCGAGCTCTTTCCGGCGTGTAACCGCTTCGTCGGCGCGGACGACCAGCTGCAGTGGCTGAACGAGTTCCGAGAGCTCGAGAACCAGCGGGGCCCGCGTGGAGACTGGGCCGGACAGATCGACGCGCTCGCCCAGCGCTGGCTCACCAGAGGCTAGGCGGCTGCGCGCAGATCCCTGCTGGGCGCGCTTGCCCCGCGGGAGACACGGCGCAAAATGGGGGCGCCAACCAACACCGCGACGGTCGCGGGCAGGTCCATCCGCGCGGCTCACAGAGACAGCTTTCTTCGCATGATCCTCCAACTTGAGCGCCCCCTCGTCTTCCTCGACTTCGAAACCACCGGACTGGACGTAAAGAACGACCGGATACTCGAGCTCGCGTTCATCCGCCTGCTGCCCGACGGCACGCGAGAGGAGTTCGTGCAACGCATCAACCCAGGCATCGAGGTCAGCAAGACCGCCGCCAAGATCACAGGCGTCCACTCCAATGACGCGATGGGGCTGTTCTGGGGCCCGCCGCTCAAGAAGGTCGGCGACAAGCTGCTCGATTTCCTCGGAGACAGCGACATCGCCGGGTTCAACCAGATCAACTACGACATGCCCCTGTGGCGCAACGAGTGCAGGCGTCACGAGATCGCCTACGAAGAGGGCAACCGCGCGCAGGTCGACGTCAAGGTCATCTTCAACGTCTGCGAAAAGACGTGGGACCGTTTCTTAATGGGGCCCCGCAACCTCTCAGCAGCTGTACGGCACTACTGCGGCCGTGAGCTCGAGGGGGCGCACGCGGCCGAACACGACACGCACGCGACCATCGATGTGCTGCTCGCCCAGCTCGAAAGACACACCGAGCTGCCGCGCGACGTAAAAGGTCTAAGCGACTTCTGCCTGCGCAACAGCGACACCAACCGCGACGACGAGCCGAGCGAGGTGTCCGGCGGCGCTGGCCTCTGAACCAGCCGACCCGGCTTCGCCCCAGCCGACGCCGCGTGCGCGCGGATGCTGCTGACCTAGAGCGTGAAGTCTTGAGGGAAGAAGCCGCTCGGCGCCGCCGCGCGGACGCCGAACACGTGCGCGATGTTCGCAGCGCGAAGGGCCTGCTCGGGCGGCGCATCCGCGTGGACTCGCCCGTCGTGCAATAACATCACGCGGTCACACCGCGGCGCGAACAGGTTGAGGTCGTGGCTGGCAACGAGCACGCCGTGACCCTGATCGACGAGGTTTCGCAACAGCTGCACGAGCTGTAGCGCGTGCTCGATGTCGAGGTTGTTGGTCGGCTCGTCGAGCAGAAGCAGCTTAGACTGCGTCGCGAGTGCTCGGGCCACGGCGACCCGTCGCTGCTCCCCGCCAGACAAGGTCGTGACGGCGCGATCCGCGAAAGACGTCGCGTCGACCAGCGACAGCGCGCGGTCAATCGCAGCGTAGTCATCAGGGCCCAGCGCCTCGCGACGCCCGCGGTGGGGGTGACGCCCCATCGTCACTAGCTCCCTGCCGGTGAAGTCAAACGGCACGTCCGTGTCCTGCGGGACGAAGGCGAGCTCGCGCGCCCGGGCTCGTGGCTCCCATCCCAGCACCGGTCGCCCGCCTAGCTGCGCGCCGCCAGCGTCGGGCCGGAGAGCCCCGGTGAGGCAGCGCAGCACCGTGCTCTTGCCGGCGCCGTTGCGGCCCGCGAGCAGCACCAGCTCCCCTGGACGGACCTCGAAGGAGACGCCGTCCAGCACCGAGCGTGACCCAAGCTGAAGCGACAGCATTTCGGCGGCGATCGACGTCACAGCGCTTGCCCCCGACGTTGACGCGCCAGCAAGTAGAGGAAGTAGGGCGCCCCGGCGATGGC
>MDTG01098899.1_pt1 | contig 20222 bp, 12 predicted proteins | sample 811421 | NCBI WGS metagenome assembly MDTG01 (sample SAMN05326645, study PRJNA326480) | marine metagenome | isolation source: seawater | place: Pacific Ocean: South East | collected 2011
CAGGCCGAGGCCGCCAAGGTCGCCGACCTCACCCAGCAGCTCGACGCCGCCCAGGCCGAGGCCGCCAAGGTCGCCGACCTCACCCAGCAGCTCGACGCCGCCCAGGCCGAGGCCGCCAAGGTCGCCGACCTCGCCCGGCAGCTCGAGGCCGCCCAGGCCGAGGCCGCAGAGGCCCGAGTCGAGCTGGAGGAGGCCAAGGCCAGCGCGGGGCCTGCGGGTAGGGAGGGCGACGCAGGCGACGAAGTCGCTGCCCTCAAGGCGCAGTTGAGCGAGGTCGAGTCCGAGCGAGACGAGTATCGGGAGCAGCTCGAAGAGATCAACGCGGACCTGCTCGAGCTGGAAGACGAGCTGGCGCAACTCAAGAAGCAGGCGTAGCCGCTCGTCTGAAGCCGCTGCCTCGATCGAAGCGGGGTGGGGTGCTAAGACTACGAGCAACTGGAGAGCTGATCATGCCACTGGAACTCACCAAACTGCGAGAGGGCTCGACGACCGGGACCGCGCGAGTCGAATTCAAGGGGAGCTTGGACACGGCTACCGCGGGCGAGTGCGAGCAGGCTCTGGCCGAGCTCGTCGACGACCTCACGCTCAAGACCCTGGTGTTCGACCTCGCGGGCCTCGAGTTTCTCAGCAGCGCGGGGATCCGCGTCTTGCTGAGCACGCGGCGCAAGTTGACGAAGCGCAAGGCGCGCTTGCTGATGGTCAACCTCCAGCCGCAGATCGAGAAGGTGTTCGCGGTGATCAAGGCGCTGCCCGACATTCGCGTGTTCAGCAGCGTGGAGGAGCTCGACACCTACCTGAGCAACCTCCAAGCCAAGGTGACCGAGGGCGAAGCCTAGCGGCGCATCGTGAAGCCCCTCGCTGACCACCGGATCCTCATCGTCGACGACGCGCGAGCGAACGTCGACATCCTGGTCTCAGCCCTGCGCGACGACTACAAGCTGAGCGTGGCCCTCAACGGCGAGGCCGCGCTCAAGCAGGTCGCCCGCACGCCGCCAGACTTGATCCTGCTCGACATCATGATGCCCGGCCTTGACGGCTACGAAGTGTGCCGACGGCTGAGGGCGCAGGAGGAGACGCGCGAGCTCCCGGTCGTGTTCCTGAGCGCGCTCGACGACGTCAAGGACAAGGCCCGCGGCTTCGAGCTAGGCGCGCAGGACTACGTCACCAAGCCCTTCGACGTGCTCGAGGTCAAGGTGCGGGTCAAGGCCCTGATCCAGGCCAAGGCCTACCGGGACGCGATGGAAGCGGCGCTGGCCGCCGAGCTGCGGATCGCGACCGACATCCAAATGGGCATGGTCCCGACCGACTTCAGCGAGGTCTGTCGAGGAGAGCGAATCTCGCTCGCCGCGCTGCTCGACCCGGCCAAGGAGGTCGGCGGGGACCTCTATCACGCCTTTCGCATTGGCCAGCGGAAGCTCTGCCTGGTGCTGGGCGATGTGTCCGGGAAGGGGGTCCCCGCGGCGCTCTTCATGGCGGTGACCACCACCCTGCTCAAGAGCACGGCGCGGCACGTTCACAGCCCCGGGGAGATCCTCCGTCAGGTCAACGAAGAGCTGAGCGCCGAGAACAGCTCCTGCATGTTCGTGACGCTGCTGGTCGCGATCCTCGAGCTCGACTCCGGTCGCCTGACCTGGTCGAACGGCGGGCACTGCTCGCCGGCGCTGGCGCAGGGCGAGCAGGTTCGCCTGCTGGAAGACCCCCTCGACCCGCTGGTCGGGATCGAGCCGGGGCTCGAGTTCCGCGAGGCATCGCTTCAGCTCGAGCCCGGTCAAACCTGGCTCCTCTACAGCGACGGGGTCACGGAAGCCTTCGACCCCGAGCGGCGCCTCTTCGAGGAAGAGGGGCTGATCGCGAGCCTGGAGGCCAGCGCGGGGCAGGCCCCCGCGGAGCTGATCCAGAGCGTCCGCGCCAGCATCCGGGCGCACGCCAGGGAGGCCCCACAGTCCGACGACATAGCGCTCTTGGCACTGCGCTGGGAAGGCGCACCATGAAGCTCGAGGTCCCCGCGACTCCCCCCGCCGTGATGGAGGCGGTCGACGCGCTCCGCGAGTTCTGCTCCGATCAAGGGGCTCCCCTCAGCGTTTCGCAAGAGCTCTCCTTGGCGCTGGAGGAGATCCTCGCCAACGTGGTCAACCATGGCTATCAGGGAGACGCGACCAAGTTCGCGCAGGTCGAGCTACGCTGCGAAGGCCAGAGCGTGGTCGCGGTCGTGCGCGATCAGGCGGCGGCCTACGACCCGCTGAGCGCGCCTGAGCCCGACCTGGAGAGCGACCTCGACGATCGCCCGATCGGCGGCCTGGGGATCCACCTGGTCCGCGAGCTGATGGACGAGGTCAGCTACGAGCGCGCCGACGGCGAGAACCGAGTGACCTTCCGCAAGACGTGGGACAGCGATCCGCAGCCCGACTAGCCTCCCCGGCTGGCCTGCCCCACGCCGCCGCGGACGCCCTCAGCGCCCGAGACCCTCCATGAGCTCGCCCCTTCGCCTGGTCCTGATCCTCGCATTCTTGCTCTGCGCCGCCCCGGCGCCCTTGTGTGCGCAGTCCCGAGGCGTGGGGCTGACCCCCGAGGAGCTGGCGTGGCTGAAGGAACACCCAGTCCTTCGCCTCGCGGGGGACCCCTCGTGGCTGCCCATGGAGGCGATCAACGCGCAGGGGGAGCACGTCGGGGTGATCCCGGACATGCTCGCGATCGTCGCCCGTCGGCTCAAGATCGAGATCCGGGCGCTCCACACGAAGAGCTGGACCGAGGCGCTGGACGCGACTCGCTCGGGTCGAGCGGATCTGCTCTCAGGGGCTGAGACCGCTGACCGGCGCGAGTGGCTCTCCTTCACGCGCCCTCTGCTGAAGCTCCCCATCGGGATCACCGTGCGGCGCGGGGTGGGACCGATCCGGTTCCCCAAGGAGCTGAAGGGGAAGCGCCTGGTCGTCCCGAAGGGCTACGCCTACGTCGCCACAGTCAGGGCTCAGTATTCCGGGGCGGTGATCGAGGAGCTCGGCACGGTCAAGGCGTGCGTGCTCGCGGTCTCGAGCGGCGAGGCCGAGGCCATGATCGCGACCTTGGGGATCACGAGCCACGTGGTCGGGGAGCTGGGCCTCAACAACCTCGAGTTCGCTGGCTCGACGGGGCTCACGATCGACATGGCGCTGGGAGTCCGCAAGGATTGGCCGATCCTGGTCTCGATCCTCGACAAGGCGATCTCCTCGATCAGCGAGCAGGAGAAGATCGCGATTCGTCGCGCCTGGATCTCCGAGCTGCCGGCCCCGGCTCCCAAGCGACCAACGCTCGACCTCGTCCCCGTGCTCGGCGCGGGCCTGGGGTTGCTGCTGGTCGGGGCGCTCCTGAGCGTCTCGCGACGGCTGAGGGGAGGTGAAGTCGCCCCCGAAGCTGGCTTGGGCCGACGGCGGTGGGCCACGGCGCTGGCGCTCCTGGTGTTCCTGGGCGGCGTCGGCTTCGCCGTGGTCCGCGCGCTGCGCGACACGGAGACGCGCGCGCGCGCCGCGCTAGGGGAGTCGCTCTCGGTCGCCCTCCGCGCGACGCACGCGGCGGTGCAGGCCTGGTCTCAAGCCAGGTGCGCGGCGCTGGAGGCCCTCGCGGGAGACCCTCAGCTGGTCGAGCTCGTGCGGCGCGTCTCGACGATCGAGCCCCGCTCGCGCGAGGCGCTCTTGGCCAGCAACGCGGAGCTGGAGCTGCGAGATCTCCTCCGCCGCCGCGGCTCGAGCTTCGCGGATCGCCTCAGCATCGTCGGGACCGACTCCGTCGAGCTGGTGGCCTTCGCCGACGAGCAGGTCGGGTCTGTCAGCCCGATCGCCCTGGCCCGCCCCGACGCCATGGCGCGCGCCCTCCAGGGCCGCTCGACCTTGGTGCCCGCGCTGCGGCTCCGAGGGGGCGCCAAGGCCGCGATGTTCTTCGCGGCGCCGATCTTCTCGCGCGAGGGGAAGGTCTGCGGGGTCTTGACCCTGCAAGAGGACCCCTTGCTCGCCTTCACGCGCCTGCTCCGCGGCAGCCGGATCGGCGAGAGCGGAGAGACCTACGCCTTCGACTCCGCTGCGCGGATGATCAGCCCGAGCCGCTTCTCGAAGTCCCTCAGCGCGGCCGGCCTGATCGCGGCGGGAGAGCAGTCGCTGCTCAACGTCGAGCTCCGCGACCCCGGCGTCGAGCTCGGCGCTGGCGTGAAGCCGGAGCTGGACCCGTCGCACCTGCCGCTGACGCGGATGGCCCAAGCAGCTACGCAGGGGCGACCGGGCGTGGACGTCGATGGCTATCGCGACTACCGCGGGGCCCGGGTCCTGGGTGCCTGGCTGTGGGACGACGAGCTCGGCCTCGGGCTCGCGATCGAGGTCGATGAGGCGGAGGCGCTCGCCCCCAGCCGCGCCAACCAACAGATCGTCGGCTGGACCCTGGCAGCGGCGGTCCTGCTGGCTTTGGCGATGGTGTTCAGCCTCGAGCGGAGCGGGGCGCGCGCGCGCCAGCGCCTGGTCGAGGCGATGGATGAGTGGGAGCGCGTCGCCCTCGAGAGCATGAGCGGGCTCCAAGAGGAGCAGGCCAAGCTCCAGGTCTCGGAGCAGCGCAGCCGCCTCCTGCTCGATGCCGCACCCGACGCGATGCTGATCTTCACGCCGCAGGGTGAGATCAAGGGGGTGAACATGGGAGCCGAGCGCCTGCTCGGCTACTCCCGCGACGAGCTGCTCGGGCAACCGGTCAGCCTGATCGCCGAGGACTCCGAGCGCGCCTTGAGCTTGAATCAGGCGACCACGCAGGACTGGTACCGGGACACCCGGCGCCTGTCGGTGCTCGGCGACGAGGCCACCGCCCATGTCCGCACCCGAGCAGGCGCTTCGGTGCCCGTCGAGATCCGGCTGAGTCCCATCGACCTGGACGCGGGCCGGCTCGTCGTGGCCGCGATGCGTGACATCACCGAGCGGCTCGCGGCGCAGGAGGAGCTGCATCAGGCGCGCGACGCGGCGGAGGCGGCGACGCGAGCCAAGTCGGACTTCCTGGCCAACATGAGCCACGAGATCCGCACCCCAATGAACGCGGTGATCGGCCTGACGCACCTCGCGCTCCGGACCGAGCTCACCCCGAAGCAAACCGACTACCTGATCAAGATCGACCGCGCAGCGCAGGCCCTGCTGGGGATCATCAACGACATCCTCGACTTCTCGAAGATCGAGGCCGGCAAGCTGACGATGGAGCGGATCCCCTTCCGCCTCGACGAGGTGTTCACGAGCCTCGGCGACCTGACAGCGGTCAAGGCGCAGGACAAGGGAGTCGAGCTCCTCTTCGACCGCGACCCCGCGGTCCCGGTCGACCTCCTGGGCGACCCGCTCCGCCTCGGTCAGATCCTGATCAACTTGACCAACAACGCGGTCAAGTTCACCAGCGATGGCGAGGTGGTGGTCCGGGTGCGCGAGCTCGAGCGGGTCGAGGCCGAGGTGGTGCTCGAGTTCAGCGTGCGCGACACCGGGATCGGAATGACCCCAGAGCAGAAGGGCAAGCTCTTTCAAGCCTTCTCCCAGGCGGACACTTCGACCACTCGCAACTTCGGCGGGACAGGGCTGGGCCTGACGATCTCCCAGCGGCTCTGCGAAATGATGGGCGGTCAGATCACGGTCGAGACCGAGCGGGGAGTCGGCAGCACGTTTACGTTCACCGCCAGGTTCGGGCTGGACGAAGCCGGCGAAGCTCGCCCTCGACCGACCCTGCCCCTGGACACCCAGCGCCTGCTGGTCGTAGACGACTGCGCCAGCGCGCGGGAGATCCTCAGCAAGATCGCCGAGAGCTTCGGCTTCGAGACCAAGGTCTGCTCCTCGGGCCAGGAGGCGCTCGAGCAGCTGGAGGAGGCGGAGCAGCCATGGGATGGGGTCCTGCTGGACTGGCGAATGCCTGGCTTGGACGGGGACGCCGTCTCTCGCCGGGTGCGCGCGGAGCCCGAGCGCTATGGGGCGCCGCGGATCGTGGTCGTGACCTCCTACGGACGCGAGGACGTGCTGCAGCGGGCCAACGTCGACCTCGACGGCCTGCTGATCAAGCCGGTCACGCCCTCCTCGCTCCACGACGCGCTCGCGCTGGCCTTCGGCGCGGGGCCGCAGCGCGCCAAGGCGCGCCAGAAGCTGGACGACTCGCTCAAGATCACCCAGGCCCTCCGCGGCGCGCACCTGCTCCTGGTCGAGGACAACGAGATCAACCAGCAGGTCGCGGCCGAGATCCTCGGTCAGGCCGGGTTCGAGGTCTCGATCGCCAACAACGGCAAGGAGGGCTTCGAGCGCGCGACGAGCGAGACCTTCGACGCGGTGCTGATGGACATTCAGATGCCGGTCATGGATGGGCTGACGGCGGTGGGCAAGATCCGCGAGTGGGAGGAGCGAGAGGGCGTCGAGCGTCCGCTGCCCGTGATCGCGATGACCGCCCACGCCATGGCTGGGGACGCCGAGAAGTCCCTGGCGGCGGGCATGACCGCCCACGTCACGAAGCCGATCGATCCGCAGCAGCTGCTCCGAACGCTCAAGGAGTGGGTCCAGCCTCGACCGAGCCTGGGGGCGCCCGCGCCGCGCCCTGGCGTGACCAGCGAGGGACCGCAGCTGCCGAGCGCCTTGCCTGGACTGGACGTCGCAGGCGGCCTGGCGCGGATCGACGGCAACCGCCTGCTCTACCTGCGCCTGATCGGCAAGATCGGTCAGCGCTACGGGAGCGCGCACGAGGAGCTGCGGCGCCTGCTCGCCGCGGGCGAGCTCGAGGAGGCCACGCGCCTGGCGCACACCGTCAAGGGCGTCGCTGGCAACCTGGGAGCGACGAAGCTCCAGGCCGCCGCGGGCGAGGTCGAGGGCGCGCTGCGACGCGGGGAGCGAGCGGCCGCCGAGGCGGGTCTCGAGCCCTTCGGGAGCTGCCTGCAGGTCGTCATTGCCAGCGCGGCCGAGCTGGAGCGCGCCGCCCAGGGGAGCGACGAGGCGAGCGCCGAGACCGGGATCAGCGAAGGCTCAGGAGAGCCTGCGCTGGCGGTGAGCGAAGCCGCGGCGGCGCTGCGCGCCCTGATCGAGGCCGCGAGGGAGGGCGACCTGACCGGCTGCCAGGACGCGCTGGTCGAAGCCCGCGGCGCGGGCGCGCGGCGGCTGGGGGAGGCCTTCCGCCAGGCGGAGGGCTCGATCGAAGACTACGCCTTCGAGGAGGCCGTCGAGCTGCTCGAGCCTCTGGTCGCCGGGCTGCTGAGGGGCGAAGTGGAGGAGTCGGCGGACGCGAGCCCAGCCGAGTCGGGTGAGCCGGCGCTGAACGCGGACCGCGCGGGGGTCGCGCTGCGCGCCCTGATCGAAGCCGCGGAAGCGGGAGACCTGAGCGGCTGCCAGGACGCCCTGGTCGAAGCCCGCGCGGCGGGCGCCCGCCGCCTGGGCGCCCCCTTCCGCCAGGCGGAGGGCTCGATCGACGACTACTCCTTCGACGAGGCAGTCGAGCTGCTCGAGCCCCTGCTCGAAGAGCTGAAGCGCGGCTGAGACCCTCCAGCCTGCCCTAGATCTGGAACTTGCCCGGCAGGGCCTCTTCGCGGTCGAGCGCCTGCAGGACCTGAGCCAGGCGCATGCCCAGCACGCCCCGTCGGGCGAAGGGCGCTCCCTCCAGGGCCGGCCCGAGGTGAGTCTGGCCGTCGAGCCCTCCCACCCGGCCGCGCAGCAGGCTGTGCAGGCGCCGCTCGCCCTGGCGGCGTCGTAGGAAGGGCTTGAGCTGCGCCTTGTAGGCGCTGAGCGCGTCGCGCGCGCCCCCGCGCAGGTGGGCGACGGCGCCCTTGCCGGCGGCCTCGCCCGTCTCGAGGGCCCCCTCGATGCCGAACCCGAGCGCCAGCCCGAAGCCGCCGGCGTCGCCGACGACCAGCACCCGCCCCTTGCCCAGCCAGGGACCGCCGCGCGAGAGCCAGCCGAACTCGGCCTGCTGCTCGACCTCGATCCCGAGCGCCAGCTCAGCCTGGCCGAAGCGCAGGCCCACGGACTGGGCTGCCTTCCAGCGGCGCGGGTCCTTGATCACCGTGGTGACGATCAGCTTCCCCGGCCGCGCCGGGTCGACCATCATCAGGCCATCCTCGGCGTCGCCGAGCAGGAGCAGCTCGCGGGCCTCCAGCTCGCCCTTGGCCTTGTATTCGACCCGGCTGGCGAAGGCCAAGCTGAGCCGGGTCCCGCGCACCGGCGCCAGCGTGCTCCCAGCGCCGGCGGCGACGATCACGAGGCGAGCCCTGAGCGAGGGAGAGTCCTTGAGCTTGACCTCGACCTCGTCGCGGCTGGACTCGATCCCGGTGACCTCAGCGCGGGCGCGCAGGTCGGCGCCGGAGGCGCGGAGCAGGTGGGCATCGAAGGCCTTGCGCTCGAGGCGCACGGCAGGCCAGCTCAAGCGCGCCGTGTAGCGCTCCTCGGCGCCCAGGTGGACGCGCACCGCGCGCAGCAGCGGCGGGTCGGCGACCGCCTCCGGCGGGGTGGGCCCGAAGCGCTCCTCGGCTCGGGCCAGGGCCTCCGCCGAGATCACCCCCGTGCAGGGCTTGCGCCGCGGCCAGCGCCCCTTCTCGAGCACGATCGCGCTCAGCCCGCCGGCGCGAGCCGCGCGGGCCGCCGCCGAGCCGGCTGGACCCGCTCCGATCACGATCACATCGAAGGCCGCCACGCCAGGATCCTACGAGCTTTCGCGGGCCTCAGCGCCACGAGCTGGGAGCCCGCTCCAGGACTGGCTGGCGGCGCTTCTGCATGAATCCGAGAAGAAGGGTCAAGTGGCCGGGGTCCCCTGGACGAAGAGGGAGGGACGCGCGGCACTGAGGCCGCCGACCAACATGAGGAGAGTGGTATGGGTGGCCTTTCGAAGCTCGGCCTGAAGCTGGGAGCGACCGCGGCGCTGGTCTGGGCAGCGGGCTGCGTCCCGATCAGTGACTATCGCAAGCTGGAGCAGCGCTTCGTCGAGCAGGAGCAGTACGTCGTCGCGCACCGCAAGGAGATGCGGGAGCGCGAGCGCCGCGAGCAGGTGTTGACCCTGCGAGCCCGCGAGCAGGAGCGCCAGATGGACCTCCTCCGGGCTCGCCTGCAGAAGTCGGAGCGCCTGCGCCAGCGCCTGGCGGACCGCGTCAAGACGATGTCGGTCGAGGCCTCTGCCCCGCGCGCCGAGCCCGTCCCCCAGCCTCAGCCCCAGCCCATGACCGTGGCGGGCCTCGAGGTCAACGCCGACACCGGCGGGATCGTGCTCGAGAGCGGCGTCCTCTTCGCGCCGGGTCGGGCCACCCTCAAGACCAGCGGCAAGAAGTGCCTCGACGGCCTGATCGCCGAGCTCAAGAAGACCTACCCAGACAAGAAGGTCCGCATCGAGGGCCACACCGACGCCACGCCGATCAAGCGCAGCAAGCACGAGAGCAACTGGGCCCTCTCGGCCAAGCGGGCCCTCGCGGTGCTCCACTACCTGGAGTCGAAGGGGATCCAGAGCTCGCAGCTCAGCTTCGCGGGCTACGGCCCCCACAAGCCGATCGAGTCGGGCAAGGACAAGCAGGCCCTGGCTCGCAACCGGCGGGTCGAGGTCCTCCTGGTCGACTGAGACACCTAAGTCACTTGCTTACAAGGCGGCGGGCGCAAGGCTCGCCGCCTTTGGCTTTGGTTCTGAACGGTTTATGACGCGTTGTGACGTGGTGTCTTTCGGAGCCATGACGCGCTGCGGTAGTTTAAGGGTCCTGCAAGGAAAGGACCTGTCATGCCGAGCGAAGCCGAGCTGCATTCGAGGGACGTCGCCGAGGACTCGCGCGAGAAGACCTGGAAGGGGACCAGCTTCATCAAGGAGCTCTTCTTGGGGAACTACCGCATGGACCTCATGCACGACTTCCCCCTCGACGAACCCGATCGCCCCGAGTTCCTCGAGTGGTTCGCCAAGTTCAAGGCCTTCCTCATCGAGCACGTGGATCCGGTCGAGATCGACCGCACGGGCGAGTATCCCCAGCACGTCGTGGACGGCCTGCGCGAGCTGGGCGCCTTCGGGATCAAGATCCCCAAGGAGTACGGCGGCCTCGGCCTGACCCACCCCGAGTACGTGCGGGTGATGCAGCTCCTCGGCAGCTACGACTGCAACGTGACCGCGCTGCTCTCGGCCCACCAGGCGATCGGCGTCCCCCAGCCGGTCAAGCTCTTCGGGACCGAGGAGCTCAAGCAGGAGTATCTGCCCCGCTGCGCGAAGGGCGCGATCAGCGCCTTCGCCTTGACCGAGCCCGCCGTGGGCAGCGACCCCGCCCGCCTCGAGACGATCGCCACGATCAGCGAGGACGGCGAGCACTACCTGCTGGACGGCGCCAAGCTGTGGTGCACCAACGGCACCCTGGCCGAGCTGCTGGTCGTGATGGCCCGCAACCCCGAGACCGGCCGGATCAACGCCTTCGTGGTCGAGACCGAGTGGCCGGGCGTCAAGATCGAGAGCCGCTGCCGCTTCATGGGGCTCAAGGCCCTCGGCAACGCCGTCGTCAGCTTCGACAAGGTCAAGGTGCCCAAGGGCAACCTGATCGGCGGGGAGGGCATGGGGCTCAAGATCGCGCTCGTGACCCTCAACACGGGCCGCCTGACCCTGCCCGCCGGGACCAGCGGCGGGATCAAGCTCTGCCTGGAGATCTGCCGCAAGTGGTCCAACGCGCGCGTCCAGTGGGGCGTGCCCGTGGGGAAGCACGAGGCGATCGCGCACAAGCTGGCCGACATGGCGGCTGCGACCTTCGCGCTCGAGTCGACCGCGATGCTCCTCGGCGACCTCGCGGACCGCGAGGGCGTCGACATTCGGCTCGAGGCGGCGGCCGCCAAGGAGTGGAACACCACCCAGGCCTGGCACTTCGTCGACGAGGCGCTGCAGATCCGCGGCGGACGCGGCTACGAGACCGAGCTCTCGCTGCGCGAGCGCGGCGAGGCCCCGCTGGGGATCGAGCGGATGATGCGCGACTCGCGGATCAACCTGATCTTCGAGGGCAGCAGCGAGATCATGCACCTCTTCATGGCGCGGGAGGCCGTCGACAAGCACCTCAGCGTCGCGGGCCCCCTCGTCGATCACCGCGCGACGATCGGCGACAAGATCAAGGCGCTGCCCCGAATCGCCATGTTCTACGCCTGGTGGTATCCGACCCGCTGGCTGGGCTGGGGCCGCTGGCCGCGCTACGGCGAGTTCGGCAAGCTCGCGGGCCACGTCCGCTTCGCCGACCGCGCCTCGCGCAAGCTGGCCCGCACGGTGTTCCACGGGATGGCGATCTACCAGGCCAAGCTGGAGCGCAAGCAGATGTTCCTGTTCCGCGCCGTGGACATCGCGATGGAGCTCTTCGTGCTGAGCGCCGTGGTCGCGCGAGCTGCCAAGATGAAGCGGATCGGGCACCCCGGCGCCGAGAGCGCCCAGGAGCTCGCCGACCTCTTCGCGCGCAACGCGCGGCGCAACGTCAGCCGCTGGTTCCACGAGATGTGGAGCAACGACGACGAGCTCAAGCACAAGATCGGCAAGCAGATCCTCGCGGGCCGGCACGTCTGGCTCGAGAGCGGCACCATGGGCGTCCCCTACAGCGAGGAGCAGCTGCGGCCGCCGACGGTCAGCGAGATCCTCGAGCAGCGCGCCAAGGGCCTCCCCGCCCCCAGCGTCGAGGCCCCCGCCCAGCCCGAGGCCCAGCCCGAGCCGGCCGCGGTCTAGAGCTCCCCATACGCGCCCTGCGGGCCGGGAATGCGAGCCCCCGCCGCCACGTTCTGCTCAGCGGAACAGGGTGGCCGGGGCTCTCCTTTCGTCCCGCTGGGGGCCCACCTTCACGCGCATTACCTGGGCGAATTCACACCTGCTCCCTGGTGACGACTCTCCGGCTCGATACACTCGCGCGCCCGAAGGGACACTTATGCGCTCGCACTTTCCGCTCTTGCTGTCGCTGACGCTCCTGGCGCTGCCGACCTGGGCCCAGGACGCGCCCGCGCCTCCCCCCGAGGAGACCCCTGAGCAGCCCGTCGCGCCCGACCCGCCCGCGGAGCCTGGCGACGAGACGCCCGCCCCTGGCCCTGATGTCCCTCCCCTCCGCCAGGAGAAGCCCGACCCCGCCAACGAGAGCGCCTCGGACCAGGCCGCCGCCGTCGTCGTCGAGCACCCCGACGAGCTGAAGCGGATCGAGAGCGCGCTCGAGCGGATCGTGGCGGAGCGCAAGCGGCTGCGCGGCCCGGACGCGGTCTCGGTCCGCGACCAGAAGGTGGCCTTCGACAGCAGCCAGCTCTCACCGCAGCTCGAGCCGCGGAGCGAGCTGTGGGGGCTGACCCTGCGCGAGGGCATCGAAGCGGCCCTGACCAACAACCCGGACTACCTGCTCGCGCTCCTCGACGCGCGCGCGGCGGCCGAGGCGATCCCCCAGGCGCGAGCCGCCTTCGACCCCGTGATCGGCTTCACGGGCACCTACGCCGAGTCGCGCCCGCCCTTCTTCTCGAACAACCCCTTCACCGGTCTGCCGCCGGGTCTGAGCGTGGCCTCGACCCGGTCCATGAACCTCCAGACCACGATCCGCCAGCTGCTCCCCACGGGCACTCAGCTGCAGCTCTCCTACAACGAGTCGCGGCTGCGGACCGAGAACGTGTTCTCGCTCAACCCGAGCTACACGCCCAGCCTGCGCTTCGATGTGACCCAGCCCCTCCTGCGCGGACGCGGGCTGGACGTCAACCTGGCGGCGCTGCGCAACGCCCGCAACACGGCCCGGCAGAGCGAAGCCAACCTCGCCAACACCTACATGCAGGCCGTGCTCGCGGTCGAGCAGGCCTACTGGGACCTGATCCTGACCGAGGAGCAGCTGCGCAGTCAGAAGCAGGGCCTCGACAGCGCGCTGCAGCTGCTGCGCGACACCCGCAAGCTGCGCAAGTTCGGCTACGCGATCCCCCTCGACGTCACGATCGCCAAGGCCGGCGTCGCCTCCCGGCGCGAGGGCGTGATCGTGGCCGAGAGCAACCTCGAGGCCGCGCGCGACCAGATCGTGCGTCTGACGCGCCCCAGCTCGGACGCGGGCAAGTGGAGCCTGCTGGTGGTGCCGGTCGATCAGCCGAACCTGATCCCCGAGCCCCAGCTCGACCCGGCGGGTCAGATCCAGCAAGCGCTCAAGCGGCGGCCGGACTACTACGGCGCGCAGCTGGCGCTGGACAACGCGCGCCGTGACCTGCTGGTCGCCGAGAACAACGCGCTGCCCTCGGTCAACTTCATCGGCAGCTGGACCCAGGAGGGCCTGGGCGGACAGCACCACTCGGCCTGGTCTGCCCTGGGCGAGGGCCGCTTCTACACCTGGTCGGTCGGCGTCCAGGTCGAGCTGCCGCTCTTCCTCCGCCAAGAGCGGGCCGCCGAGCGCCAGGCCAAGTTCCAGCTCGAGCGGGCCGAGGTCAACCTGCGCACGATCGAGGCCAACGTGGTGCTCGAGGTGCGGGCCGCGATCCGCAACATTCGCACCGCCAAGGCCCGGATCGAGGCCGCTCGCACCTCGCGGATCCTGGCGCGCCAGCGCCTGGCCGCGACCCGCAAGAAGGTCGAGAACGGCGCCGCGGTCCCGCGCGACGTGCTCGACGACTTGACCGAGGTCGCCAACGCGGAGGCGGCCGAGGTCCAGGCCTACGTCAACTACCGCCTGGCCGTGAGCCAGCTCCGCCAGGCGACCGGGACCCTGCTGGACGACTGGCTCTCGATCCTCGACCCCAGCGTGCGCCGGGCCCTGGAGCGCATGCAGGAGGACTGAGCGTGGCGGAGCCCCCGCTGGCGCCCGTGATCGTGGTCGGCTGCACCAAGGGCGGCATCGGCCGCACGGCCCTCGCGGTCAACCTGGCCGCGATGCTCGCCCTCGCCGGTAAGCGGACCCTGCTCGTCGACCTCGACGGCAAGGGCGACGCGACCGCTAGCGTCGGCTTGCCGCGCTCGCGCAGGGGCAAGAGCCTGGCCCGCTACTCCGAGCCCTGGTCCTTCCTCAAGGACACCTTCAACGCGCCCAGGCCACCCGGCCTCGACGTGTGGCCGGGCGGCCCCGCCATCGAGCGGATCCAGGCCGAGCTCGCCGAGAGCGGCGACGCCCACCACCTCGACCGCGGCCTCGAGCAGGCCCGCCGGCGCTACCGCGCGATCGTGATCGACGCCCCCAGCGACCTCGGCCCCGTCGCCCGCACCGCGCTGGCCAGCGGAGACTGCCTCCTGATCCCGATGTCGCCCGCGGCCCACCACGAAGAGGCGGTCAACGAGACGATCCGCGCCGCGCTCGCCGAGAAGGAGCGCTTCGCCGTCTACGGCGTGCGGATCGAGTCGCGCGCCCGGCTGCAGGGGGACGAGGACCAGAGCGACGAGCGCGAGCCGGTGGCCGGCTTCGACCTGCTCGACTCGACGATCTGCTTCGACCCCGACACCTTCGAGGCGGCCGCCCAGCAGGGGCTGCCCGTGTTCGAGGCCGCTCCTGGCAGCCTCGCGGCCCGCTGCTTCCTGGAGCTGGGGCGCGAGGTGATGCGCTTGGTCCTTTGAAGGACAACTCTCTAACTCCGTGTTCGCCTACCCTTTGCGGTCACTCGGCGGCTCGGCTATCGTCGGCGCTAGGTAGGAGGGGCCCATGAAGTACGCCCTGGTCTCGGACATTCACGCCAACCTGGAAGCGTTCACGACCTGTCTCGAGCAGATCGAGAAGGAGAGCTGCGACAAGATCATTTGTCTGGGCGACATCGTCGGCTACGGCGCCAACCCGCGCGAGTGCATCAAGCTGGTGCGCGACTACGACATGGCCTGCATCGCGGGTAACCACGACTTCGCCTGCATCGGCAAGACGAACATCAACTACTTCAACTCCTACGCGAAGGAGTCGACCCTCTGGACGCGGAAGGTCACGACCGAGACCGACAAGGAGTGGCTGAACAGCCTGCCCCTCGTCGACTACCACGAGGACTTCACGGTCGTGCACGGGACCCTCTACTCGCCCGAGCTCTTCGACTACATCCAGACCACCTACGACGCCTACCTCTCGCTGCAGCTGCTCGAGAACCAGGTCTGCTTCCTCGGCCACAGCCACGTGCCGATCACCTTCTTCCAGGGCGAGATGATCAGCTACACGCTCCACCCCGAGATCACCCTCGAGGACGGCGTGCGCGCGCTGGTCAACATCGGCTCGATCGGCCAGCCCCGCGACGACAACCCCAAGGCCTCCTTCGCGACCTACGACACCGAGACGCGCAAGATCAAGATCCACCGGGTCGACTACGACGTCGAGACGGCCGCCGACAAGATCCGCAAGGCCGGCCTCCCCGAGCCCCTCGCCGAGCGCCTCAAGTTCGGTCGCTAGACTTCGGGTCCGACGACCTGCGACAGCCCGCCTTCGTGGCGGGCTGTTTTCGTGTGGGCTCTTCGCGTGGCAAAGCGCTGGAAATGAACCACAGAGAACACAGAGATTCACGAAGAGCGCCCGCCGAGGGTGTGGGCGGGGATCGCTCGGCGTGGGCGGAGGCGAGCGCGGAGGCGCTGGAGCGCTGGGTCGCGGGGCTCGGGGAGCTGGCGGGCTTCGAGGGGATCGAGTGGGCGGAGTATGCGTGCGCGGGGGTCAGGCACCGGCTGGCTCGCTATCGGCACCAGCAGAGCGGCGCGCGCTTTCACCTCGTGCCTGGGGCGCCAGCCTTCCGCTGCGGCGGGGACCCCGACCCCTACGGCGAGGTCACGATCCAGCCCTTGCTCGTGGCCTGCGCGCCCCTGAGCGGGCGGGAGTGGCGCGCGCTGGGCGGCTCGGCGAGCGACGACGAGCTGCCCGCGGGCGGCGTGTCCTGGCTGGAGGCGCGGGCGCGCCTGGAGGCCGCTGGCCTGCGCCTGCCGCGCGAGGCGGAGTGGGTCTACTTCGCGCGGGCCGGCGTCGCGGGCCGCTACTGGTGGGGCGGGGACGAGTTCGACCCCGGCGCCTCGTGGCACCTGGCCAACGCGGGCGGAGGTCCGCGCCCCGCGCGCGAGCACGCCGAGCGGCGCAACGCCTTCGGGCTGATCGACGTGACGGGGAACGTGTGGGAGTGGTGCGACGACGACCTGGACCTCGCGATGGAGGGCAGCGCCTGGCAGGAGGGCGACCCCGGCAAGGTGCACCGCGGCGGGAGCTACGACACCCCGCGCCGCAGCGCCGACCTCGAGGCTCGCGCGGGGAGTGACCCGAGGGCTACCTATCCCGACCTGGGGGTCCGCCCGGTGGCGGACTTGCCGCTGGGTGCCGCTGACCAAGGGGTCTAGGGATTTTCTCGAGCGAGCTTGGATCGCCAGCGTTGACAGCCGGTGGCAGGGTCCTATACTCCGACGTCGCTAGAGGCCGAGGGCCCGTTTCCCCCTGCGAAACCGCTCTCCGCTTCTGCGCAAACGAACTAAGTGTCTAGAGCACCCCTAGCTCAATTGGATAGAGCACCTGGCTACGGACCAGGAGGTTAGAGGTTCGAATCCTCTGGGGTGTATAGAGTCCCGCGGGAAGCCTTCTCGAAGGTCTCGCGGGACGCGCTCTTTTAATGACAGATTCGCTGGGTTCGACTCTAACTAGCGACGAGGAGCGAATGCTCCTGGCGCTCGAGGAGGCCCGCCTCGCGCTCGATCACGAGCCGCCCGACGTCCCCGTCGGGGCCGTGCTCTTCGATCGCGAGGGGCGCTTGCTCGCCCGCGGCCGCAACCGGCGCGAGGAGCGGGGTGACCCGACGGCGCACGCCGAGATCGAGGTCCTGCGCGACGCCGCGCGCGAGCGCGGTCACTGGCGCCTGGACGGGACGATCCTCTACGTGACCCTCGAGCCCTGCGCCATGTGCGCGGGGGCCCTGGTCAACGCCCGGGTGGACACCCTGGTGTTCGGCGCCTGGGACAAGCGCTTCGGCGCGGTCGAGACGATCTACGAGCTCTGCACCGACCCAAGGCTGAACCACCGCCTCGACGTGCGGGCCGGAGTCCTCGAAGAGCCATGCCGCGTCCTGCTGCAGGACTTCTTCCGCGCTAGACGCGGAAAGAATGGCCGAGGCAAGAAGAAGAAGCAGCAACAGCAGCAGCCCAGCGAAGAGCAGACCTGATAGGAGCGGTGTCCGAGTGGTCGAAGGAGCACGCTTGGAAAGCGTGTAGGTAGGAAACTATCTCGAGGGTTCGAATCCCTCCCGTTCCGAACACGACGTTGACCTCTCGTGGACTGCGTCTTTGAAAAATTGATCGTGCTAGCTGGGGGGAGTAGCGGCCCCCTGTCCCGAATTCCGCTTTAGCGGGGGCGATGCCTACCGGAGGGAGCCTCGCGTTGCCCGTCGTTGGAACCTTGCGACGAAGAAGCCTGGATCCCCTGCAAGTTGGGGCCGTGAACCTGGTCAGGTGCGAGAGCAAGCAGCCATAAGCGTAACCTCGGCTGTGCAGGGGGCAATCTGGGTGGAGCCGCTTGGCCGAAGGCGGAATCCTCGCGAGAACTATCGATGGTAGGTGCACGGTCTTGATTCAACGAACGAGCCGGCGATCAAGAGATCGCCGGCTCGTTCTGTTTGTTCCTGAGGGGCGAGCCCCCAGACCCCCGCTTTGGTTCCGCGAAACGGCGACCGAGCGCAGCGGGATGGTCGGCGAGAACGCCTTGATCTCTCCACTCGCTCGAGGTGTTGGAGCGAAGGGCCCTGGACGAAGTGAGGGCGCCCGTCCCTGCTGCTGATTCGCGAGTAGGCCTTGGATTCCGTCCTCGTGCTCCCTTAACCTCGGTCTCTGGGAGAGGGACCATGGTTCGAATCGCGCTCGCCGCCGCGCTCGTGTTGGCGCCCGCGCTCGCCCTCGCGCAGGGCGACGCGGAGCTGATCGAAGACCTGCGAGTCGGCATGCAGAGCAAGAACACCGACTTGCTCGAGAACGCCGCGATCCGGGTGTGGCGGGTCAGCAAGACCATCGACCGCCCCGAGCGGCTGCTGCCGCTGGTCGAGCAGGCGATCTTCAGCCGCCACGGCAGCTTCGAGTGGGGCACGGTCGGCCAGGGCGGCTCGGCGCTGCGCGAGATCGCGAAGCGGGCCACGACGCCCGGGCCGGTGCTGGACACGATCGAGAAGATCCGCACCCAGTACCCGCGCTCGCAGACCCGCTGGGAATACGTGTGGGAGGCCAACACGCTGGCCAAGCGCTTCCCGGCCGAGGTGCTGCCCCGCCTGGTGCCCTTGCTCAACGACGCCTCCTCGGGCGTGCGCGAGATCGGCCTCGACGCGATCAAGGCGGGCGTGCGCCGCATGGGGCTGGTGCCGGGGATCATGGCGCTGGAGTCGCTCCTGCCTCAGGTCCCCGAGCGGCACCAGAGGTTCCTGCTCGAGGACGCGCGAAGCCTGCTCTACCGCGCCCAGCAGATCCCCATGAGCGAGCTGCCCGCCCTGCGGGCCTCGCTGGACGAGCTGGTCTCGCAGATCAAGTCCCCCGAGCTCCAGGCCGCCCTGCGCGAGGTGCGCAGCGAGCTGACGACCCGCGCCATGGAGCGTCAGGGCAAGAGCGATCGCTTCGCCGACTACCGGCGCGTCGACGGCAGCCTGCAGTGGGGTGAGCTCTTCAAGGCCAAGCTCGGGCTCAAGCCCAAGGGCGGCGGCGAGAACTACTCCAACCCGCGCCGCGGAGCGTCGGGCGAGGTGGTCAAGGGGTTCCTGCCCGACGTCGTCGCGAGCGAGGTGTTCAAGACGGTCCACCAGGCGGCGCAGGCGCAGGCTCAGGAGGCCTTGGCCAAGGCCAAGACGCCCGCCGAGCGCGCGCTCTTGCAGTCGCGGGTCAAGGCCCTCGAGGGCCTCTCGGTCCGCTACTTGGAGACCAACGACATCACGGCCCGCCGCAGCGGGAAGGTGATCCAGGTCAGCTACGGCCTCCTGCACGAGGTCTACGCCCGCTCGATGCGCCTGATGGAGGCCGGTAAGGTCACGGCCGGCGAGCGCGGCATGTATCAAGCCCGCGTGCTGGGGCTGGTGTTCGGGCACGAGGTCGCCCACGCCAGCGGGATGAAGGCCGAGCGGGCCGCCGACGCCCTGGGCGTGCGCACGGTGTGGAGCTCGCTCCTCAAGCCCCAGAACCAGGCCCAGGCCGAGGTCGCCCTCAAGAGCACCATCGAGCTCTTCGAGCAGCCGACCGGTGCCAAGGCCTTCGACAACCTGCTCTATCGGATCAAGAACTTCTTCCGCTACGGGACCCCGCGCGGGCGGCTGGAGGCCCTGCGCCGCGCCGCCAAGGGGCAGCCCGACCCGCTCCAGCGCTTCCGCCGCGGCGACGGGACGGTCGAGTGGAAGAAGGTCGCCGCCGAGCGCGCCGCGCGCGAGGCCGCGGGCGTGGCCAAGTTCGGTCTGGCGCTCTTCCTGAAGGAGCTCGCGATCGTGGCCCAGACGGGCGACAAGGCGCGGATCGAGGAGTTCTTCGACTACGTCCTCTCGACCGACTTCTACAAGCACTACGGGCTCTTCGTGGCCGGCGCCCGCCTGGGCGAGGTCGCCTACGGCCGCTACCTGAGCCGCTACGTCAAGCCACGCTTCGTCAACGGCGTGCTCAAGACCAACCTGGCCCTGGCCGCCGGCATGGCGCTGCCCATGATCGTGGAGGGCAACTTCGAGGGGAAGGCCTTCGCGATCTCCTTCGCCTCGCTGGGAATCTCCTCGGCGCTGGTCCAGGGCGGCGTGCGCACGATCCGCTGGGTGACGACCCTGAGCAAGGCGCGCAACGCGGGGCTGCTGGCCCGCTTCGGCCCCGCGGCCGGACGCCTGGCCCGCGTCGGCGGCTGGTTCTACACCGTCGGCGAGCTGGCGGTCGTGCTCTACCTGGCCGAGAAGATCGAGACCGAGGTCAACGAGCGCTTGGCCGAGCGCGAGGCGCGCCAGGCCGTGGCCGACGCCAACCTCGACCTCGCCCAGACCCTGGCCGACCCCAACGCGAGCGAAGAGGCGATCCAGGAGGCCCTCGACCGCAACCACGAAGCCTGGATCGGCTACCGGGACTACCTGTTCCGCCCGCTCCTGATCGAGGAGGCCAAGATGGCCGCGCGGGTCGGCAAGGCCGCGCGCGAGGCCAAGCTCCAGAGCGACGAGCGCGAGGCGATCCTGGCCCGGGCCGCCAAGCTGCCCTCGCTGCGCAAGAACCTCGAGCGCCGCTACGGCTCGCTGGAGGGCTACGCGGACCGCCGCGCGGAGGAGCAGGCCGCCGAGCTGCAGGCGCGCATGGACGAGCTCTTGGCCGGCTACGGCGAGCGCCGCGAGGCGCTCTTCCGCGAGGTCTACCAGGGCGAGCGGCGCGAGGAGGCCTACCTG
>MDTG01160829.1_pt1 | contig 20222 bp, 12 predicted proteins | sample 811421 | NCBI WGS metagenome assembly MDTG01 (sample SAMN05326645, study PRJNA326480) | marine metagenome | isolation source: seawater | place: Pacific Ocean: South East | collected 2011
CCGCCGAGGCGGCCCGCGCCGAGCTGCGAGAGGTCCGCGCGCTGGTGGGCGGCGACGCCGAGCGCGAGGTCCGCCGCGACATTTACCAGGCCGGCATCCTCAACCCCCTCCCCCAGCAGCTCGGCGAGCTCCTGCCGCCCGAGCGCCTCGTGCGCCTGACGACCCTCTCGAGCGAGGACGCCGAGCTGGCGCAGCAGATCGCCGACGCCGCCAAGCCCGAGGCCACGCCCGCTTCGCTGCAGGAGGCCCACCAGCGTCTGCTCGCCGCCGCGCGCGGTCTGGCCCACGTCGCCGCGGCCGAGGAGCGCCTCTCGATCGCCAACGAGGCCTCCCTGGAGCAAGCCCGCGCCGAGCTGGCCGAGCAGGAAGACGAGGGCGAGGAGCTGCGCGCGCGGGTCACCCGCTCCGAAGCCCTGGGCGAAGACCTGCTGCGCAAGCTCGACGAGGCCGTCCGCGCCCTGCGGGTCGCGGCCGCCTCCAGCGAGGCCGAGGTCCAGCAGGCGGCCCAGGCCGCGCTCGAGACGATCGAGCAGCGCCAGTGAGGGGAGCGCGCCTCGCTCTCCTCTGCGGCGGCGGCTGAGTGGAGCAGGTCGGCCCCTACCGGCTCGGCGAGCGCCTCGGCGCTGGAGGCATGGGGACGGTCTATCGCGCGCGGCGCGCCGATGGCGGGCCCGAGGTCGCGCTCAAGCTCCTGCCCCGCGAGGACATCACGGACCCCCAGCTGCGCCGCCGCTTCGATCGCGAGGCGCGGGCCCTGGCGGAGCTCAGCCATCCCCACGTGATCCGCGTGATCGAGAGCGGGGTCGACAGGGGCCAGCCCTGGCTGGCCATGGAGCTGATCGAGGGGGAGTCCCTCGCGCAGCTCCTCGAACGCAGCGGACCCCTGACGCCGGGAGAGGCCGTCGAGCTGAGCGAGCCCCTCTGCGAGGCCTTGACCTATCTGCACGGGCGCGGCCTGCTCCACCGCGACCTCAAGCCGGCCAACGTCCTCCTGCGCGGGGGGACGCCCCTGCTGACCGACTTCGGCCTCGCGCGCCGGCTCGACCAGAGCCAGCGCCTGACTCAGACCGGCGAGATCGTCGGGACCCCCGGCTACCTCGCCCCCGAGCAGTGCGGGCTCGAGGCCGAGCCCAGCGAGGCCCTCGACGTCTACGGCCTGGGCGCCGTGCTCTACGCGCTCCTGACCGGGCGCCCGCCCTGCGCGGGCACGACCCTCCTCCACACCCTCCAGCGCGTCCTGGAGGAGCCGCCGCAGCCCCCCTCGCAGCTGGCGCCCGGGCGGATCGACGAGGAGCTCGAGGCGATCGTGCTGCGCGCTTTGGCCAAGGCTCCCGCCGAGCGCTTTCCCGACGCCGCCTCCTTGGGCGCCGCGCTCCGCGCCTGGCGCTCACGCGAGCCCCGACCCGCCGCCTCTCGCGCTCCCCTGGCGCTGGTCTGCGTCGCCGCCGCCCTGGGGCTGGGCTTCTGGCTGGGGGGCGGCGCCACGGCGAGCAGCCCGCCGCCCGTCCTCGGCTCGCCCCGCCCTGGCCCCTCGCTCGCGGCCGTGAGCCCGGCCCCCTCAGGGACCCCCGCGCCCCTCCTCCCGCGCCCCTCGCCGCCCGACCACCAAGCAGCCAAGGCGCGCACGCTGGAGCAGATCTTCTCCCTGCCTAGGCTGCCTCAGGAGCGGACGCCCCAGCAGGAGACCCAGGCGAAGCTCGCGTTGAGCGCGTTCGAACGCAGGCTGCGGGAGCATCCCAGCTCGCCGATCCTCAACGCCTGCTACGGGCACCTGCTGCGGACCATGGGCTACGGGCTCACCGCGCTGCCCTACCTCGAACGCGGGCTCCATGCGGAGTTGACCGAAGAGCAGCGCACCCGCCTGCTGAGGGACCTCGTCTCCTCGACCAGCGAAGCCGGTGACTTCGAGCGCGCCGACGAGCTCCTGCAGCTGACGGAGTCCAAGGTCGCCGACCCTGAGCTGCGCTCCCTGCTGCGGATCTCCCGCGCGGCCCTGCGCGTCTCTCGCAACCCTCTGGGGGCGCTCGCGCTCCTGGGCGACTCGACCCACTCCCTGAGCGGCCTCTACCGGGCCCAGGCGATCCTCGCGCCCGAGGGACCACGGGAGCGGCTGGAGGAGATCCCCGGGCTCCTCGCCCCCCTGCTCGAGGGCGAGAGCCGCGCGACCCGCGCCCTCGCCGAAGCCGTCCTCGGCGACTACCACCTCGAGCGGGGCGAGCTCGAGCGAGCCCAGGCCCGCTACGACCTGGCGCAGCAGCTGCTGCCGGGGAACCCGCTCAGCGGGCTGGGCTCCTTCGCGCTCGCCCTCGCGCGAGGAGAGCGCGCAGACCTGGCCGCTCGCCTGCACGGGGTCCTCAGTCCGCCGGCCAGCAGAGAGTTCGTGCCGCGCGTCGTCCACGTCCTCCAGCGAGCCGAGGTCGAGAGCCCCGTGCGGCTGATCCTGACCGTCCTCCCGGGGCTCGCCCCCAAGCACGCCTTCCTCATCGCGCGCAGGCTCAGCAAGCTCTGCCCCGAGGACCTCAGCGCCGCCCTGACTCCCCTGCAGGTCACCCGCTCGGCCTTTCGGGTCAACATGGAAGGAGCGCAGGATCGCTGCTTGGCGACGGCCTGGTATCGGCTGAGCCAGCGGGAGGCCGAGCGCTTCTTCGTCAACGACCAGCGCGCTCCTGGGCGCGCCTTCGCCTCGGGCCTGGCGGGCCAGCTCGACGTGGGCTGGTCCCGCTGGCTCGCCGACGACCCGCAGCGCGGGCTTCCAGGGGACGACCTGCCCGACCAGAAGAGCGCGCTCGAGCGCGGCATCCAGCGCCTCCTCGCCAGCGACGGCGACAAGGTGTTCTTCGTCGAGCTCGCCATCGCGCTGCGAGCGCTGGGGATCCTCGACCGCGAACGGGTGCTCCCCTACATGGAGCGAGCCCGGGCGAAGCTGGCGGCCCGCCGAGCGGAGCAGCCCGAGGAAGCGGACCGGCTCTTGATCGAGGAGGCGCTCACCCTCGCGCGCCTGGGGCTCGTCGACCGGCCCTGGCTGGCGGTCCTCGAGTCCGCCGCGGAGCGCGCCTCAGGCCAGCTGGCCTCCGAGCTGCGAATGCTCCTCCTGCGCGGCAGCCGCAGCCTCGCGGTCGAGGAAGGGAGCGCGGAGCTGGCCGCGAGGGTCCGCCACCACGCCAGCCTCCTCCTGGGCGAGCAGTTGAGCGCAGGCCAGCGCAGCTTGATCGAAGGCTGCCTGCGGGACGCCGCCCTGATCAAGGGGGAGCCCGCCGAGGCCTTCGAGCACGCGCGCCGCGCCAACGAGCTCTCGCTGCGGGGCGAGGACTCGCGGCTGCGCTTCGTCAACCTGGCGCAGGTCGTCAAGATCGGCGTGCTCGCGCAGCGCCACGACGAAGTCGACGCCCTGCTGGTGCGCGAGCGGGAGCGCTCGGCCGCGAGCGACGTACCCCTGCGCGCGCAGCTCACCTACCAGCGCGGCCTGCTCTGGCGCGAGCTGCGTCCCTTGCGCACCCTGCGCGCTGCGGAGCGCTACGAGCAGCTGCAGCCCAACCACTTCCGCGGGCCGCTCTTGCGCGCCCTGGCCTACAAGGCCCTCGGTCAATCCGCAGCGCAGAAGAAGGCCGAGCGGCTCGCCTTCGAGCTGGCGCCCGCAGACCTGCACGACCGGCTGCGCGTCATGCTCGAGGAGTGAGGCGCGCGCGCCGCTCGCCGCGTCCCGCCGCCCACTCGCTCAGGGCGGCGGCGCAGGACTCGGCCTCTGCTCGCGCCGCGCGCAGCTGAGCCTCCGGCCGCTCGACCCGGGCGCTGTGGGCTCGCTCGAGCTCGGGGTCGACGGGGAAGGCCCCGGCCGCGACCAGGCGCTCGATCGCGCCCCGACGCGCGCGCGCCCAGGACGAGAGCAGGCTCGCTCGCGCTGGACCCACGCCGCGCACGCGCCCTGGGTCTCGCTGGGCGAGGACCGCCAGGCTGGTGATCCCCGCCGCCCGCAGCGCCGCCGCGGTCTTGGGGCCGATCCCCCGCACCCGCTGGGCGTCCTCGATCGGCGTCCCCTCCCCCAGGGCGCGGCGGTAGTCCTCCAGGCGCTCGCGGGCCAGCTCGTCCAGGCGTCGGGCCAGGAGCCGCGCGCCCTCGCGCGCCCTCGCGTGCGCGCGGGCCCGCGCCAGCGCGGCCGCGTCGTCCCGCGCCAGCTCGGCGGCCAGGCGCGCGCGGCGCGGGTCGACCCCGGCGGGCACCAGCGCGTCGGCCCGCGGACGAGCGGGCAAGGCGCGCAGCCCGAGCGCCAGCGCCGGAGCGCCGCAGAGCAAGGCGGCTCCCAGCCAGGGAGCGCCCAGGCTGGCCACGCCGAGCCCGCCCAGGGCCCCGACCAGCGCCAGCCCGACCAGCAGCCACGTCCGCTGGAAGGGGTGGCGGTAGTCGCGCGCCGCCGCGGCCAGGGCCGCCTGGACCTCGTCCGGCAGGGCCGCGATCCGCCCGGGCAGCTCGAGCCGAAGCGCCGCGCGCGTCGCGGGCGCGGCGGGCTCGGCCTCGACCGGCAGCCGACAGATCGGGCAGCCGCCGAACTCGCGCAGGCAGTCGCTGTGCGCCGGCGTGGCGTCGCGCGGACAGGTCAGCCAGGCGCGCTCCTGGCCGCCCTCGAAGCACCAGGGACAGCGCAGCTCCAGCTCGGTCGACTCGCTCGACCTGGAGCGGGCGCGCAGCGCGGCCTGGATGTGGAGAGGGCTCTGGCTCACGGAGGCGAGCGGCTAGCTGCTACTCCACGTCCCAGGCTTCGTCGACGGAGCTGCTCCAATCCACGGCGCTGTTCCAGTCCGCGGCGTTGCCCCAGTCGTCGCTGCTCTCGTCGAGGGCCTGCTCGCTCTCGCTCTCGGCCTCGACCGTGATCTCGTTTCCCTCCTCGTCGGCGATCACGCCCTCGTCGCCGCCGCCGCCGAAGAAGTCCATGCTGACGTCGAGCTCGAACTCGGACTCGCTCATGACCTCGCCCAGGTCGCCCAGCTCGCCCTTGTCGTAGCGCCGGGTGTCGAAGCGCTCGGCGCCCGTGAAGATCGCCTCGGTGTAGGTGCGCACGAAGCCGATCGAGACCGGCGGGACCTCGACGTCACCGTAGGCCTGGCGCAGCTCGGCGTCCTGAGCGGCCAGGTTCTGGATCGGCGCCGCGCTGCCCAGGCGGCGCATCTCCGACACCTGAGCGGCCTTCTCGTCGAGGCTCAGCTCGCGCTCGAGGTCGCAGTCGATCTCCTCGGCGATCCGCTCGAGCTCGGGCAGGATCTGGTCGGCCAGCTCGCTCAGCTCGAGGTCGAAGCGACGCCGGAAGCGCGCGGCCATTCGATCCGGGAGGTGGATCAGGTCGTCGAGGGCGTCGTGGACCTTGCGCAGCTCTGCGAGGAAGGTCATGACCTCCTCGAGGTCCTTGGTGTCCGTCAGGCGCCCCGCCTTGACGCGCAGGCGAGCGGCCAAGTAGTTGAGCAAGCGCCACAGCTTGAGCTCGACCTCCTGGAAGCGCGGGGTCGCCGCGGCGGGGCCGAACTTCTCGAAGCCGCGGGTCAGCTCGCGGAACAGGCGCGAGCGGAAGTGCTCGTCCTTCTCGGTCTTCTTGAGCAGCGCCTTGAGCACGCTCACGTAGACCTTGCGGTTGCTCATTCCCTCGCCCACGACGACGAACTTGAAGGGGAAGGGCGAGTCGAGGGCGGGGCAGTAGAGGATCGCGTTGGGGTCGAGGGCGGTCTTGAGCCCGACCGCGTTCAAGACGCCGAGGAGCTGCTCGCCGTGGGTCGCGAAGTGGCTCAGGTCCTCGAGCCGGAAGCGATAGTCGGTGCTCAGGGCGCGGGAGAGGACGTGGACCGCCGAGGCGCGGTTGCCCTCGAACAGGAATTCGTAGTAGCCCTTGGACTCGATGAAGCGATAGCTGACGAGGCGCGGCAGGATCCGCCGGAGCAGGTTCTTGGGCGTCGGCCGCCCCGAGGCCTCGCTGGCCTGGCTGCCCAGCCGCTCGAGGATCGGCGCGAGGCCCTCCTGGCGATCGAACTCGTGCAGCAGGAGGGGCAGGGCCCGCTCCAGCTTCTCGGTCAGCGCCGGGCTCTCCCCCAGGGTCCGATAGACGAGCTGGCAGGGGCCGTGCTCCGTCTGCTCGCCGCGTCCTTGATAGGCCCACCGCTCGACCGCGGGCGCCAGGGGGAGGGGTGAGGGAGAGGTGGCCATGCAGGGTCCTCGCTCAGGCGGGGAGGCGGAGCTCGTCGGCGGCGCGCTCGAGCTTGCGCTGCACACCGATCTCGACGTCGTGGAAGGCGAGCCAGGCGCGGGTGCCGCCGTTGCCGGCCGAGCCCTCGAAGTCCTCGATCTTGCCGCGGACCAGGATCGGCTCGAGGAACGCTGGGATCTCGATCCGCACCCAGAGCTCGTCGTGAATCTGCAGCGTGGCCGCCGCCTCGTCGTCGTTGTCGATCAGGAACACCGCCCGCTCGGCGCTCAGGCGGAGCAGCTCGTGCCCCGGGCTGCTCTCGTCGGGGTAGCCGCCCCGCCCCCAGCGGATCGAGCAGTCCTGAATCGAGAAGCGGGCCGAGACCATGCGCCCCGGCTCCGAGGCGCTCCCCAGCTCGCGAGCCGAGCCCGAGGCCGGCGGGTCGACCTCGATGTCGGCCAGGAAGTCGTCCTCGAAGGAGAAGGGCTCCTCGAGGGCGCTGGGCCCGGCCGGGACGACGTCGCTGCCGATCACGATGTCCGAGCCGAAGGTCGGACCGCCCAGGTCGCCTGGGTCCTCGTTGCTGACCAGACCGACGGGCGCCTGGTCCTGCAGCGGAGGCAGGGGCGGGTCGACCTCGTCGGCCGTCGCCGGCAGGAGCGGCTCGTCGAGGGGCTCGCTCTTGCTGCGGCTGCGGGTCTTGCTGGTCTTGCTCTTCTGCTTGCGGCGCCTGCCCTTGCTCTTGCTGAGCTTGGCCTCGCTCTCGAGCTTGCTCTCGCTCTTGGCCCTGCTCTCGCTCTTGGGCTTGCTCTCGCTCTTGGGCTTGCTCTCGCTCTTGGGCTGGCTGGCGCTCTGCTCTGCGGCGCCCTGCTCTTCGTCCTCCTGGGGAGCGCTGGCGCTGGCCGCCTCCCCGGGCGGCGCGCTCTCGTCCTTGGGCGGGCTCGACTCGAGGTCCTCCTCCTTGAGGGTCGGGAGCTCGAGGACCGAGGGCTTGAGCCGGCGGCTCTTGCTCCGCTTCTTGCGCTTGGCCCGCCGCGACTCCGAGGTCGATCGGACGCCGCTCTCCTTGCTCGAGCCGACCGGGGCCGAGGGCAACTCCTCTCCCGTCACCGCGACGCCGCGCGAGATTCGCCCCAGCAGGCGCGAGCTGAGGAACACCGACTCGACGATGGTCTTGATCCCGCGGGTGGGCAGGGTCAAGAGCACGGTGGCCTGGCGCTTGGTCGTCTTGCTCTTGGCCCCCAGGCCGCCCACGATCAGGATCGTGGTCTCGCGCGCCCGCGCTCGCTCGAGCAGCCGGCGGACGGCCTTGGTCTTGCCCTCGTGAAGGAAGGCCAGCAGGACGTCGTCCTCGCCGAGGACCTCGGCGAGGCCCTCGAGGTCTTCGCTGGCTTCGACGGGGAGGTGGTGGAGGTAGTCGACGGCGACGACCTCGCTGAGGGCGCCCAGGCGCCCCTCTCCCACCACGTAGACCTTGCCCTGACCGCAGAGGGCGGGGGCGGCGAGGGCCTCCCCCATGACCTTGAAGCGTTCGGCCTTGGCGCGCAGGAACTTGCGCATCCGGCGCTGGTCTTCCTGGAGCTTGTCCAGAAACTCGTCCACGTCAACCTCAGCGGGCCAGTCCTTGGCCCGAGCTTTAGCGTAGCCGCTGACTGAACGGGATCAAGGGCGCTCAGCCCTCCAGAGTCTTTCCGCGGGCTCAGAGATGGTCTGGGAGCTCCCCCTCCAGCCAGGCCGCGCCCCGGCCCAGGCGCGGCGCAGCGCGCCGCACGGCGTGGCGCGCCCAGCGGAGTTGATCGGGGCGCTGCTCGATCAGGCGCACCAGGCAGGTGCGCGCGAGCTGGAGCAGTTCGTCCCGACCGCTGCGGATCACCAGCTCCATCGCGACCAGGGCCCCCTGCTTGAGGACCCCGGGGTAGGTCGGGGCCCGCTCGACTCCCAGGCGGAGGCGAGCCTCGGCTTCGGCCAGCTGATCGGGCTTGGCCCTGGGGTTGGCCAGCAAGATCAGCGCGGCGACCTGGAGCTGGAAGCGGCCCTCGGCCGGGGCGCGGCGGGCCGCCTCGCGCGCCGCCAGCAGCGCCGCGCGCGCGCCTCCCTGGGGCCGGTAGAGCAGCCCCTGAGCCAGCCAGGCGTAGACCTCGCCCCGCGCGCCCGGTCCGGCGGCGGCCTCGAGGAAGGGGAGCTGACGCTCCGCCTGGAGCGGCCTCAGCTCGGCGCGGACCTTGGCGATCGCCTCGCTCGCCGCTCGCGCCGCGGCTTCGCGGCGTCCCTGCAGCCAGAGCAGCCCGCCAGCGAGCGCCAGCGCGACGCCCAGCGCGGGGCCCAGCCGTCGCCGCCAGGGGCTGCTGGTCCCGCCGCCCCCGGGGCCCAGGGCCACTCCGAGCGCGATCGCGAACAAGGCCGCCACCCCGGGCGACTGGAGCGGGAAGTCGACGCAGGCGTGCGCCAGGACCCCCAGGCCCCCGCCCAGGAAGCCGGCCCGCAGCGCGCGCTCACGGCCGGCCTCGCTGCGGCGGAGGTCCCGGACCCCGCCCAGGAGCGCGACCCCGAGCAGGAGCAGGGCCGCGCCCGCGGCGGGGAGCCCGACCCCCGCCGCCAACTCGAGGGGCTCCGAGTGGGCGTCGGCGGGGCGGGTCCAGCGCTGCTCGCTCGCGTCGACGAGGGCGGGGCTCGCGGCGTCGAAGGTCCCCAGGCCCGCGCCCACCAGGGGGGCGTCCTCGACCAGCTTCAGCGCCATCCGCCAGCTGACCGGACGGCTCCCCAGGGAGACCCCGACCCGGGTCGGCGCCTCCTCGGAGAAGCGCGCTCGCAGCGGCTCGGGGTCCGAGATCAGGACGCCGAGCCCCACGACGAGGAGCGCCAGGCCTCCGCTCCACAGGCGCCGGCGCCCGCCGCCCCCTGCCAGGAGCAAGGTCACCCCGACCGCCCCGACGGCCGCGACGGCGCCCGCTCGCGAGCGGGTCGCCACGATCCCCACCACGCACAGCGCCGCGGCGCAGCCCGCCGCGGCCCGCCGCCGCGGGTCGGTCGGCGAGAGCACGACGCCGAGCCCCACGCTGAGGCAGAGGGCCAGCGCGCTGCAGAGGTGATTGGGGTTCTCGAGCGGCCAGCGAGCCCGATAGGCCCACTGCGTCGTCGTCCCCGAGAGCGCGAGCTTGCTCAGCGCGGCCAGCGCGAGCGCGCCGCCGCCGAGGCTCAAAGCCAGCGCGAGGGGCTCGCCCTGGCGCGGACGGGCGGCGGCGAAGAGGGCCAGGTAGGCCGCCCCGAGCAGAGCGCAGCGCAGGCTCGTGGCTGGCTCGAGCGAGAGCTTCGGCGCCCCTTCCGAGTCCAGGCCGTGCAGCGCCGCGCTGGTCGGGGCCAAGGACTCGACGAGGCCGACGGGGAGGGGCAGGCACTGGAGCAGGGCGACGCCGAGTACCCCGGCCCCCGCGAGCCCCAGGAGCAGGCCGGGTCCGGTCGGGCGCTCGCTGAGGTGCAGGTGCAGGGCCAGCAGGAGGCCCGCGGCCAGCACGAAGGCTCCCCGCAGCGCGGGACCAGCGAGCCCTGGGTGAAGCAGCGCGAGGGCCGCCGTGAGGACCACGGCGACGCCGAGCAGCGGCTCGTGCTTCCCCGTGCTGTCCATGGCCTGCCCGCTCCTGCGCTCAGGTTAGCGCAGGAGAGGAGCCCGCGTCGGCCGGGGCTCTGGATCAGATTCCTTTCGGGATTTCCGTCTGGCGCGGGGATCGCTTATAGTCCGCCCTGAGCGGGACTTCGGGCCCAGAGCGGGAGTCGAGAATGGCCAAGCGAGGCAGCACCCGGCGGGCTTCGTCCGCGCGTCGATCCAAGAAGGATTCGGCGGGCGACGACGACGAGTTCGCTTGGCAGGGCGGCTCGACCAAGAAGAGCAAGAAGAAGAAGTCCACCAAGAAGTCGACCCGCTCCAGCGGCAAGTCGAAGTCGGCCAGCACCAAGGCGGCCGGCTCCTCGACCCGCAAGAAGTCGAGCAAGACCTCCGGGAAGTCGGGGAGCGCTTCTTCGACCCGCAAGAAGGCCTCCAAGAAGAGCAGCTCGACCCGCTCCAAGCGCCGCCGCGACTCCGACGACAGCGACATGGGCGGCAGCGGCCGCCGCCGCCGCGCCGCCCCGGCCAAGAAGAAGGGCGTCGATCCGATCATTCCGATCTCGATCGTGAGCGTGACCCTGCTCCTCTGCCTGGGCATCTTCCTGATGAACCGCCCCTCCGGCAAGATCGTCGTCAACGAGGACAACGAGTTCCAGAAGGCGATGGACCTCAAGGAAGAGGGCATGCAGGCCTTCCGCGAGTTCAACAAGTACAAGAAGGACGGTCCGCCGGCGAAGGAGATCGAGGCCCACGACCTCGCGGTCAAGAAGCTGCAGGCCGCCATGGACCAGATCAACAGCGTCCTCGACAAGTATCGCGACAAGGAGGGCATGCTCCCGCCCAAGTACGAGGGCTACGAGAGCGAAATGGGCCAGATCGCGCAGGTCCTCGTCGACCTCGAGAAGAGCGGACGAATCAAATAGGAGCCGGTCGTGGGGGATCCCCAGCCTGACTCGAGCGCGGCCTTCCGCGCCCTGCCCAGCGTCGAGCGCCTGCTCGGCGCTGCGTCGTTTGAGCCCCTCCTGGCCCGCTTCGGCCGCGAGCTGGTCCTGGACGCGGTCCGAGGCGACCTCGACGCGCTGCGCGCGGCGATCCGCGCGGGCGCCCCCGCCGACCTCACCCAGCGCGTCAGCGACGCCGCCTGCGCCGAGCGGGTCGCGGGGGCGCTGAGGCGCCGACTCGCGCCGCGCTACCCGCGCGCGATCAACGCCACCGGCGTCGTGCTCCACACGGGCCTCGGCCGGGCCCCCCTCGCGGAGGAGGCCCGCCAGGCCTTGCTCTCGGCGGCGGGCGCTTGCGTGCTCGAGGTCGACGCCGAGTCGGGACAGCGCAGCCAACGCGACGAGGGGATCACCGAGCTGGTCCGCGAGCTGACCGGGGCCGAGGCGGCTTGCGTGGTCAACAACAACGCCGGGGCGACCCTCATCACGCTGGCCGCCCTGGCCGCCGGTCGGCCCGTGATCGTGTCCCGCGGGCAGCTGGTCGAGATCGGGGGCAGCTACCGGATCCCCGACGTGATGGCTCAGTCCGGCGCGCAGATGGTCGAAGTCGGCACCACCAACCGCACCCACCTGCGCGACTACGAGCGAGCCCTCGACGAGCACCCCGAGGCGGCCCTGCTCCTGCGCGTGCACACGAGCAACTTCCGCGTCGAGGGCTTCACCAAGGAGGTCGAGCTGGCCGAGCTGACCGAGCTCGGGAGCCGACGCGGCGTCCAGGTCATGGACGACCTCGGCTCGGGCTGCCTGATCGACCTCTCGCCCTACGGCTTGCCCCGCGAGCCGGTGATCTCCGAGAGCCTGGCCGCGGGCGCGGGCGTCGTGACCTTCTCCGGCGACAAGCTCCTCGGCGGACCCCAGGCCGGCGTAATCGTGGGCAGCGAGGAGCTCGTGTCCCGCGTGCGACGCCACTCGCTCTACCGGGCCCTGCGCCCCGACAAGCTGACCTTGGCCGCGCTGGAGGCGTCCCTCTCGCTCTTCCGCGACCCCGCCCGCGCGCTGGAGCGGATCCCGACGCTGGAGATGCTGGCGCGCCCCCTCGAGCGGCTCGAAGAGCAAGCGCGCGCGCTGGCGAGCCAGCTCGAGCAGGCGGCCGGCCTGCAGGTCGAGTGCGTCCAAGCCACCAGCAAGGTCGGCGGCGGCAGCTACGCGGTCGAAGAGCTGCCCACCTGGGCGGTGACCCTGCGCGCCGAAGGCCAGAGCGCGACCGAGCTGGCCCAGGCGCTGCGACGAGGAGAGCCCTCGATCTGGACGCGAGTGGCGGACGAGCGGGTGTGGCTGGACGTGCGGACCCTGCGGCCCGGCGAGGCCCAAGAGGTGGCCACCTTCCTGGTTGGTTCCTGAGCGGAAACTCCGATCGTGCCCGTGCCTGACGTGGGAAGGAGCTGTCGTGCTGCGCGACAGCTCCTTCGCGTTTCGGAGTTTGAACGGAGAAAACTAGAAAACTAGATGACTAGAAGGCGCGGTGATTCGTCAGCGGAGCAGCCTCCTGCGAGTTTTCCAGTTTTCGCCGTTCATTGTCTCGATAGAGAGGGAGCTGTCGCTCTGGCGACAGCTCCTTGCGTCCCGGAGCTGTCGCTCCCGAGGTTTCGCGACAGCCTCCCGTGTCCGGCCCTGGTTGGCTCCGCCTCGAACCGACTAGAGCAGCTCGCGCGCGACCGCGTCCGCCAAGGACACCCCCCGCCCCGACAGGCGAATCCGGCCCTCGACCTCTTCGAGCAGCCCCAGCTCCGTCAGCCGGGCCAGCTCCTCGCTGAAGACCTCGCGGACCTCGTGTCCGGTGTCGCGCAGGAAGCGCGCTGGCACGATCCCCTCGCTGGTGCGCAGCGCCAGGTAGGCCGTCTCGCGCAGCTTGCTCGCGGGATCGAGGCGCTCGACCTGATCCACGGGACGCTGGCCCGCCTCGAGGGCCGCCGCGTAGGCCGCTATGTCGCGCAGGTTGGTCGTGCGCACGCCGCGCAGGTGACTGGCGGCGCCGTTGCCCAGGCCGACGTAGGGGTGATTGCGCCAGTAGACCCGGTTGTGCCGGGCATAGCGGCCGGGACGCGCGAAGGAGCTGATCTCGTAGTGCAGGAAGCCCGCCCCGCGCAGGCGACGGCGCAGGGTCGCGTAGAAGCGGACCTGGCGCTCCTCGGGTTGCTCGCTCAGCTCCCCGCGGGCCCGCGCCGCCTCGAAGGCGGTCTCGGGTTCGAAGGTCAGCCCGTAGATCGAGACGTGAGTCGGCTCGAGCGCGAGGGGCGCGTCGAGGTCCCGCTCGAGGTCGGCGAGCTCCTGCCCCGGCACCGCGTAGATCAGGTCGACGGAGACGTCCTCCACCCCGAGCGAGCGCGCGAGCTCGACCGCGCGGGCGACGTCCGAGCCCCGGTGGAAGCGACCCAGGGTCTCGAGCAGCTCGGCCTGAAAGCTCTGCGCCCCCAGGCTGAGGCGGCCGACGCGGAGCCCCTCGCGGAGGCGAGCCAGCTTGCGAGGGAGCAGGGTCCGCGGGTTGGCCTCGAGGGTCACCTCGCGCGCCTCGCTGGCGTAGGGCCCCAGCACCTCGACCAGGCGCTCGATCCCGGGGCTGCTCAGCTCGGCGGGGGTTCCGCCGCCCAGGTAGAGCGTGTCGGGGCGCCAGCCCTCCGGGAGGCGGCGTCGCACCTCGAGCGCGAGCGCGTCGAGGTAGCGCCGCTCGACCGAGCGGTCGAGGGGCGCGGTGGCGAAGTCACAGTAGGGGCATCGCCGCGCGCAGAAGGGGAGATGAACGTAGAGAGCCCGTGGTCGCAGCCTGGCGAGCGGCAGTGGAGCGGTGTGCGGCTTATTCGGCGAGGGGGGCAAGGAAAACCCGGTCTACGGATCGTGCAAATCCCACGCACAGGACTTACGATCCTGACCTTGCGGCCTGAGCCGCGGCACGGGGGAAGGGGCGCGTCAGCCGAAGCATGGCGGGCAAGAGCTTCAAGGGCAACCTAGAGGTCCTGAACCTCAGCGACATCTTCCAGTCGCTGGCGATGAACCGCCATTCCGGCACGCTCGTCGTCAACGACGGAAAGCGCGAGAAGAAGATCTTCTTCGCTGAAGGGGAGATCTGTCTGCTGAGTTCGGGGCGCCGCATGCGCCTCGGTGACCTCCTGGTCGCCAACGACCGGATTACGAGCGAAGACCTCGACCTCGCGCTCAAGCTCCAGAAGCAGTCGCGCAAGCGTTTGGGCGAGATCCTCGTCGAAGAGGGCTTCTGCGCCCAAGAGGACGTGGAAGGGATCGTCCGGCTCCAGGTCGAAGAGGAGCTCTACGACCTCTTCCTGTGGCGCAAGGCGGAGTTCGAGTTCCTCGCCGATCAGATGCCCGAGGACATGGCGGCCGAGTCGAGCAGCCTGACCCGCCTGAGCATCAACACCAACTCCCTGATCATGGAGGCCCTGCGGCGCCTGGACGAGTGGACCCTGATCCAGGACGCCGTCCCGAGCACCAAGGAGGTGTTCGTCGTCGCCGACGTCAGCCGCCTGGGCGAGGCCGACATTCCCGACAAGGTCCGCGACGCGCTGCAGGAGACCGTCGACGGCAAGACCACGGTCATGGGCCTGAGCGAGCGCTGGTTCCTGAGCGAGTTCGAGAGCTGCCAGCACCTGGCCCAGCTGGTCAAGCTCGGCTGCGTGCGCTCTCTGAGCGAAGAGGAGCTCGCCGACAAGGCCGAGGCCTCCTACGCCCTGAACGACTTCAACGCGGCGGCCGCCCTCTACGGTCGACTGGCCGAGTACCTCCCCGATCAGCCGAAGATCCTGATCCCCCTGGCCGACTCGCTCCGGCGCACGGGGGGCGAGAAGCAGGCCCTGCACATCTACGGAGAGCTGAGCCAGCAGCTCGAGGCGGACGGGCGCGACCCCGACCGCCTGCGCCAGTGCTACGAGGCGATCCTCCAGCTCGACCCGGGTCGCCACGACCTCGCCAACAAGATCGAAGACCTCGACCTGCGCTTGGCCTCGAGCTCGGGCTCGCGCAAGGTCCTGCCCCTGGTCCTGCTGGCGCTAATGGTCGCGGTCCTGGGTGGAGCCCTGGTGTTCCGCGAACGGATCAAGGCCGCCCTCGGCTCGGGCGCCAACGACGCCGACCGCGAGAAGGAGGTCGGCGAGCTCGTCGACGCCATCACGCGGGCCGAGAAGGACGCGATCCCGCTGATCGTGCGCGGCCAGGCGGACGAAGCCGACAAGAAGCTGCAGGAGTGGCACGTCGCCGCCCGCAAGATCTGGACGGACTACGGCGACACGCGCGAGTTCGCGCGCGTCGAGCTCCCGCTCCTGGTCGCCACCAACCCGCCGGGCTTCGCGGTCTACGTGCGCTACGGCAACGAGGACCGCTACCAGGGAACGACCTCCCTCCAGCAGCCCCACGTGCTCTGCAAGTACGAGCCGGTCGAGTCCGCCGACGGCGAGGCCGCCAAGATCACCGTGGAGGTCTTCGACAGCGAAGAGGCGAACAAGGCGGGCAAGCCGAGCCGCGCCAGCGTCGAGGTCCCCGCCGAGTCCTACTCCAAGCCGCTCTCGATCCCGGTCTACGACAAGCCGATCAGCCAGATCATCACCGACGGCTGGCTCGACTCGGGCGGGATCCACGTCAAGGAGCTCTCGGCCGTGTTCCTCCCCTCCCGCGAGGGCAAGCTGCGGGTGATGACCCTCGCCGACCAGCGGCTGCAAGAGATGCCCGACTGGGACGGCAAGATCGAGCTCGGCCAACCCGGCGACCCCCTCCCGGCGCCCGCGCAAGCCGGCCAGGATCTGCTCCTGCCCGTCGTCGAGCGCGAGGGCAAGACCGGCGTGCTCCACGTGCGGGCCGTCCCCGGCGAGGCCCCGACGGACCCCACGCTGCGCTTCCCGACCGACGAGGTCGTGACCGTCTCCCCCCTCGTGCTCGCCGGCGAGGGCGAGCCCCTCGTGATCGCAGGCACCCTGGGCGGGACGCTCTACGCCTTCTCCCTGGCCGGGGAGGAGCGTTGGCGCGCCAACGTCGAGGGAGCCGTCCGCGCGACCTGCCTGATCCCGGGCGAGCCGCAGCGAGTCCTGGTCATGAGCGAGGACCAGGTGGTCCGGGCCTTCACCCCGCGCGGGACCCTGGCCTGGCGCTGGGACGCTCCCTCTCCCCTGGCCCAACGCGAGCCGCTGCTCCTCGAGGGCGAGGTCGTCCTGTGCCTGGAGGAGGGCCGCGTGGTCGCGCTCGACGCAAACAGCGGCGAGCTGCGCCGCGAGGTGTTCGAGGCCGCTCCTGGGCGCCTGCCCGCGCTCGCGAGCGAGGGCGGCGTCCTCTACCTCCTCGACCGCGACGCGGTGCTCCACGCCTACCAGGGCGAGAAGGAGCTCTGGAGTCGCACCCTGCTGCGCAAGGCCGAGCGCCGCCCCTGGCTGGTGGTGGAGGGCGGCAGGATCTTCCTCGCCTGCGACGGGCCCGAGCTGATCGCGCTGGAGCACGAGCGCGGGCGAACCGTGTGGCTGGGCCGCTTCCCCCAGGAGGGGCACGTCGTGGCGCCCATGATCGTGGTCGACGACGCGGTCGTGGTCACGACGAACCGCAACCTGATCTACCACTTCCAGCTCCCCAAGAAGGAGTAGCCATGCCTGCCCGAGCCCCCTCGTGGTTTTCCGGCGCGCTGCTCCTGAGCGCGCTGGCCTGCGCCCCGCCGGCCTACGCCCAGTCCCCTGAGGAGCGCAAGGGCTACGAGGAGGTCCACCCCCGCCAGATCGCGCGCCTGAGCGCGCAGCAGGCCAAGGGCAAGCGCTTCTCGATCACCTACGTCAAGTTCCTGAAGGTCTTCGAAGGGGAGCTGAAGCTCTACGGCGGAAAGCTCCGCGGTCGCAGCCGGACGGCCCCCTTGCAGGGGCTGCTGCGCGTCGGCGCGACCCTCGAGAAGAAGCTCCAGAGCTTGCAGGACTCCGAGGGGACCACGCTGGTCCCGCGCGAGAGCAACATCCAGGTCTTCGCCAGCGCGCGAATCGCGCAAGGCAAGCTCGTCCTGGTGGTGGATCGAGTCGTCAAGCTGGGTGACCAGGCCGAGCGATTCGCGGCCATGGCCGCGACCCTCGAGGAGAAGGACGCCCTCGGTCGACGCAACCTGGCTCGCCGGGTCGAGCGCGCGACCCGCTACTTCCCCGAAGAGCGCAAGGCCTGCGAGGCCTTGCTCGAGCGCCTGCGCAAGGAGGCGCGCGCGATCACGATCGGGGCCCTGCCCGAGCTGCCCGAGGGGGCGCAGGAGCGGATCGACGTCGGCGTCAAGGTGCGCGACATCGAGCTCGTGGCCGAGGTCTACGAGCACGAAGGCGTCGCCGCCGAGACGCGCGAGGCCGCCGCCAAGGCGCTGCACGAGCAGCTGCAGGCCCGCCTCTATCTGGGCAAGTGGCACCCTTACGGCGAATACAAGCGAATGCTCGGCTTCCTGCCGAGCGATCGCAAGTGGGTCCGCCAGGAGCGGGTGTGGCTCGAGGAGGCCGTCGAACGCGAGAAGGCGCGCCTGCGGCGCAACGAGCCGCGCCAGCCCTTCACCAAGTTCCAGCTCAAGGCCTACATGGGCGAGGGCCGCCTCGTGCGGGGCATGGTCAAGGAGTGGGTGATCGCCGCGCTCAAGGCCAAGCACGGCGAGATGGTCTACCCCGAGACCGTGATCCGTGTCCGCGAGCTCCAGAAGCAGGGCAAGGCCCTCGAGTGGGAAGTGTGGGTGCTGCCCAGCGGTCTCCAGGTCTACTTCTGCAACGGCCTCGTGACCGAGAAGGTCGAGCCCGAGGCGAAGGACGACGCGCCAGACGTGCGCGACGACGAGGAGCCCGCTAAGAAGGAGGAGGGCGAGACGCCCGACGAGGAGGACGAGTGAGCATGCTAGGACGCGGCGTGGCCCTGACGGGCCTGGCGACCCTGCTCTTGGCGCTGGGCGCTCCCGCGCGAGCGGACGACTGGCCAGAGAAGCTCGAGCACCAAAACGGCTATATCTACGACTTCCTCCCCCAGGAGCGCTGGGGGAAGCTCACCGCTGACGACGCGCGCAAGCGCTTCTACCTGGTCGGGCGCTGGCAGCAGGTCTACGGCGACTCGATCCTGCTCTACAAGGCCAAGGGGATCCGTCGCTTCCTCCGCCTCTCGCCTGGCCCGCTCAAGGATCAGCTCACCAACAACCTGGCCAGCAACGGCGGTCAGCTCGCGAAGCGGCGTTCGACCGTCCAGATCATGGGCAGCGTCGCACGCCTCGATGACCAGGTGTTCCTCAAGATCGAGCGCGTCGACAAGCTCCCCGACGACGCCGAGCGCTACCGCGAGGCCCTGACCAAGCTGGCCAACGACCCCGACAAGATCCATGCGTTGGCGGAGGACTGCCGCGCGCGGGCCGTGCGCTACGAGGACCCCGAGCTGGGCGCCATGGTGCGGGAGATCACCCGGCGGGAGCTCGACGTTCGCAGCCAGCAGCTCGGGGCCGACGATCACCGCGCGCGCCTGGAGCTCGCCAGCCGCTACCGCAAGGAGGTCGGTGACTCCTCGGGCGCGATCAACCTCTACGCCACGGTTCATGAGGCCGAGGGCGCACCCAAGGAGCTGGTCGAGTTCGCCGCCAAGCAGCTGCGCGTGCTGCGCGCGGTGCGCGTGCGAATCGACCAGGTCAACTGGAGCTGGGTGACTCACGAGGAGTTCAAGCGCTCGGAGGGCTACATTCAGCGCCAGGACCAGGACGGCGTCGTGCGCTGGGTCCGGCGTGAGCTCGCCGAGCTGCGCGACGCGATCGGCGAGGAGCGCAAGCGCCAGGCGAACCAGGTCGACTCCCCCCGCTCCGACCCCTTCAAGTGCGCCAAGGACGCCCGCAGCGGCAAGGTCCGCCGCGGCCAGACCTTCGCCGAGGTCCGTCGCGCCGTGGGCTTCCCGCAGCAGGTCTACCACCTGTGGGCGCCCCTCAACGACAAGAAGAACGAGCAGTGGACCCAGTGGGTGATGTCCAGCGGGACCCGCATCTACTTCGTGAACGGCTGGGCTATCAGCAAGCGCACGAGCGCGACGCCCTGGCCAGCCAACTGAGGGTCTCCAGGCTCCTGCGTGCTCTTCCGGACTCGCCCGTGCACGACGTTTGGACCGGCTGCGCGTAGACTGGCGCCCCTTAGGAGAGGGAGATCATGAGCGGTCGATACCCCCCAGGTCCAGGCGGTCCACCTCGTCCCAGCGGGCGCCCCGGAGGGCGCCCTGGCCCACGCCCCGGCGCGCGGCCCGACCCCCTCAGTCCGGACAAGCGCTACCACGCGCTGGTCTCGCTGGGCGCCAACCCCTTCTATCTCCGCCCCGGGCAGGAGATCACGATCGGTCGCAACAAGGACTGCGGCCTGACCGTGCCCAGCAAGCGCGTCTCCCGCCAGCACGCCCAGATCTTCTGGCGGGCCGGCCTGCCCGTGCTCAAGAACCTGAGCGAGAACAGCGAGACGACCGTCAACGGCAGCGCGGTCAACGAGCACGAGCTGCGACACCGCGACGAGATCCAGGTCGGCCCCTACTTGTGCACCTACACCTTCGCGCCGGGCTTCGTGGCCGAGCGCTGGGGTGAGGACCAGAACCAGGCGACCATGGTCGCGAGCGCCAGCGAGAAGGCCGCCATGCGCGGCACCCTCGACTCCATGAGCGTCAAGGAGCTCCTGCTCGGATTCGAGCACAACGAGAGCACCGGGACCCTCCGCCTGCGCCCCCCCGAGGGCGGCGAGGGGGTGATCGTGATCGAGAAGGGCGGCTTCCACTCGGTCACGTATGGCTCCAAGCGCGGGGAGGGCGCCCTGCGCGAGCTGATCCCCTGGACCGAAGGCACCTTCCAGTTCAGCCTCGAGAAGCAGACGGCGCCGCTCAAGCTGATCCGCAAGTTCGACTACTCGGCGACCAGCTCCGAGGACACCAAGATCGACCTCAAGCGCGTCAAGATCTGCGACTACCTCGAGTGGGTCGAAGGCGGCTGCAAGGGCAAGCCCCGCGAGCGGCGCCGCCCGCCGGGCGGCGGCGGCAGCGCCCGGGGCCGTGGCCGAGGCGGCGACTTCGGCGGCGGCGGCGGTGGCGGCGGTGGTGGCGGCGGCGTCCCTGGCCGCGGCTGGTAGTCGCGCGCTCCTGCGCGACGCGTGAGCGACCGAGACCAGGATTCGCCGGCGAAGCCGACGTCCGAAGGCGAGGGCGAGGCGCCGACGTCCGAGGCCGACGCTGGAGCGCCGACGTCCGGGACCGACGCCGAGGAGCCGACGTCCGAGACTGACGCCGGAGCGCCGACGTCCGAGACCGACGCCGGAGCGCCGACGTCCGAGACCGACGCCGAGGAGCCGACGTCCGAGGGCGACGCCGGGGCGCCGACGTCCGACCGCGACGCCGGAGCGCCGACGTCCGAGACCGACGCCGGGGCGCCGACGTCCGAGACCGACGCCGGGGCGCCGACGTCCGAGACCGACGCCGAGGGGCCGACGTCCGGGACCGACGCCGAGGGGCCGACGTCCGGGAC
>MDTG01284588.1_pt1 | contig 20221 bp, 17 predicted proteins | sample 811421 | NCBI WGS metagenome assembly MDTG01 (sample SAMN05326645, study PRJNA326480) | marine metagenome | isolation source: seawater | place: Pacific Ocean: South East | collected 2011
CATCTTAAAGCCTATTATTTAGTTTAGGAATCATATTTTCTTTCCATGTATGAAAAGTATCATTTTTTATATTTTTTCTTGCTTCCTTAACTAACCACAAATAAAAATTTAGATTGTGAAAGCTAGCAATTTGTGATCCTAAGATTTCTTTATTTATTATAAGATGTCTGAGATAAGCTTTTGAAAATTTTGAACTATGATATTGTAAGTTTACATCTATAGGTGTGAAATCTTTTTTCCATTTCTTATTCTTAATATTTATTGAGCCTTCTGATGTAAATAACATTCCATTTCTTCCATTTCTTGTTGGCATAACACAATCAAACATATCAATTCCTAAAGAAATACACTCTAAAATATTTTCAGGGGTACCTACGCCCATAAGATACCTTGGTTTATCTTTAGGTAAAATAGAACAAACTAAATCAACATTTTCATAGATAATTTCTTTTGGCTCACCAACAGAAAGGCCTCCGATAGCATTTCCTGGTAAATTTTTTTCAGAAACAAAATCCGACGACTGAATTCTTAAATCTTTGAAGGTACCCCCTTGAACTATAGGAAAAAGAAATTGTTCAGAATCATACTTTGCATCTGTTTTATTGAATTGTAAAATGGATCTATCTAACCAGTCATGTGTAATACCTAAAGAATTTTTTGCATATTTATAATCACATGGATAAGGCAAACACTCATCTAAAACCATACAAATATCAGAGCCGATTATTCTTTGTGACTGAATAACAGATTCCGGTGTAAATAAATGCTTTGATCCGTCAATATGAGAAGAAAAATAAACACCCTCGTTTTTAATTTTTACATTATTAGATAAAGAAAAAACTTGATAACCACCTGAATCAGTAAGAATTGGCATTTCCCAACTTATAAAATTATGAAGACCTTTTGAAGCAGTTAAAATATCAAGACCTGGTCTTAAGTAAAGATGATAATTATTAGATAAAATTATTTGAGAATTGATTTTTTTTATCAAATCATCATGAAAGACACCCTTTACTGAACCTAAAGTACCAACAGGCATAAAAATAGGAGTATCTATTTCACCCCTACTAGTAAAAATTTTACCAACTCTAGCGTTTGATTTTGATGAACTATGTGTTAATTTGAAGAACATATTAAATTAAAATAAATTTTACCCAATATTATACTCATTAATGGATAAAAAAAGAAAATTTTCAAAAAAAGCGTTAAGGGACTTCGAATTAATTGATGCTGCAATAGCATATAATGATCAAAATGCATTTGCTGAATTAATGGCTAACTATAAAAATTCAATATATTTTACAATATTAAAAATGATCAGAGATCCTGATGATGCTGAGGACCTTACCATTGAAGCATTTTCTAAGGCATTTAACAAACTTGATAAATTCAAGAAAGACTATACATTCTCTACATGGTTATTTAGAATAGCTACTAATAATACTATTGACTTTATAAGAAAGAAAAAGTTAAAAACAACTAGTTTAAATACTACATTCAAAGATGATAGTGGAAAAAATATAGATATAGATGTAAAAGATATGGATAAAAATCCGGGAGAGGAAACCATCCATAAGCAGAAAATTATGTTAGTTAGAAAGTTTGTATCTAAACTTCCAGATAAATATGAAAATTTAATAAAATACAGATACTTTGATGAATTGTCTTACAATGAAATTGCTGAAAAAACAAAAGCACCTCTTGGAACTATAAAAGCTCAGTTATTTAGAGCAAGAGAGTTGCTGTTTGAGATTTTAAAAGACAAAAAATCTCAAATTTAAGATGCAAGTCTACTTTGATCTTATCAAAAAGTATCATGATGATATACCCGAAGAAAAATTAAGTATCTATCATCAATTATTTGATGTTTATAAAAGGATTAACTCACAACTTAACTTAATATCTAGAAAAGATTTTGAAAACTTTTATTTACATCACATTCTACATTCGCTATCAATAATAAAATTAAACTTGTTCTCTGAAAAAAATTTAAAAATAATAGATCTGGGAACTGGAGGTGGAATACCAGGTATACCGTTGTCAATATTCTATGAAAAAAATAACTTTATTCTTATAGATTCAATTAAAAAAAAAATTAACGCAGTTGATGAAATTATTCGTGAACTAGATTTAAAAAATGTTAAAACAATAAATAATAGAATTGAAAACTTAGAGTTAAATGCTGATATAATTATATGTAGATCTGTGTCTTCAATTAAAAATATATTGAAGTGGTCAAAAAATTCAATAAAAAAAAATGGTAAAATCATATTATTTAAAGGTGGTGATGTTGAAAAAGAGTTGATAAAAATTAATAAAAGGTTTACTATTTATAACATAGATACTATATATTCAAATCTCTATTTTCAAAATAAAAAAATCATCGAAATAGAATCATAAAATATGTTTTTAACTTTTGATACAGAAACCACTGGATTACCCAAGAATTTTAAAGCTGATGTATCAGACAGTGAAAATTGGCCAAGATTAGTTCAAATTGCTTGGCAGCTAAATAATGAAAAAGGTGAACTATTATCAAATGATTCCCTAATAATCAAACCAGAAGGATTCACTATTCCTTTTAACTCTGAAAAAATACATGGAATTTCTACGGAAATAGCTAGTAATAATGGTATAGATTTAAAAGAAGCAATTTTAAAATTTGAAAAGGATTTAAAAAAATCAAAATACATTATAGGACACAATATAAATTTTGATATTAACATTTTAGGAGCAGAATACTTTAGATTAAAATTTAAATCCATATTAAGTGAAAAGAAAAAAATTGATACAGGTTTTATTTCAAAAAAATTCTGTAATCTAAAAGGTGGTTTTGGCGGAGGATTAAAAATGCCAAAACTAATCGAGATGTATGAAATTTTATTTGATGAAAAGTTTTCTGATGCTCATGATGCTTCTTATGATGTAAATGCAACAGCTAAATGTTTTTTTGAATTAGTTAGAAAGGAAGAATATTCAAATGAAGATTTAAATTCATTAAATATATCTTATGAAGGACCAAAATTATCAAAATCTAATTTTGATATAAAAGGTGAAAATAAAAAAATAAATACAGATATAGATAAAATAAAAATTTCAGAAAAAATAAAATTTGCTCATCTACATAACCATTCTCAATACTCAGTTCTTCAAGCCACTTCAAGCGTTGAAAAAATTATAAAAAAAGCGATTGAATTAAAAATGGATGCAGTAGCGATAACTGATCTAGGAAATATGTTTGGTTCATTTACATTTAGCAAACTAGCTAAGAAACATAATATAAAAAAAATATTAGGATGTGAATTTTTTATTTCTGAGAATCGAAAAAAAATAAAATTCACAAGAGATAATAAAGATAAAAGACATCATCAAATATTACTTGCGAAAAATAAAGAAGGTTATGATAATTTGACCTATTTATCTTCACTTGCATATACTGAAGGATTATATGGTCAATACGCTAGAATAGATAAAGATCTTATATATAAATACAGAAAAAATATAATTGCTTTATCTGGAAATTTAAATGGTATTATTCCACAACTAATATTAAATACTGGTATTGAAGCTGCTGAAAGTGAATTAAAATGGTGGATTGATACTTTTGGAGATGATTTTTATTTAGAGTTAAATAGACATGGATTAGAAGAAGAAGATCATGTAAATAAAATATTAATTGACTTTTCAAAAAAATATAATATTAAAATAATCGCATGTAATGACGTTTTTTATTTGAATAAAGAAGATTCAACTGCACATGATATTTTATTGTGTATAAAACAAGGAGAATATAAATCAACACCTATCGGAAGAGGAAGAGGAAAAAGGTTTGGATATCAAAATGACCAATATTATTTCAAACCTAAAGAAGAAATGATAGATCTTTTTAGTGATATTCCTGAATCATTAACAAATATCTCAAAATTATTAGAAAAAATAGAAGATTATGATCTTGAGAGAGAAGTAGTCCTTCCAAATTATAATGTGCCTGAAAAATTTATTGTCAATAATGATGTAAAGAAAAGTCAAAATAATTTTCTTAAGAAAATAACATATGATGGTGCTAAAGATAAATATGGAAAGATAAATGATGAATTAATTGAAAGATTAGAATTTGAATTAGAGACGATCAAAAATACAGGATATCCGGGATATTTTTTAATTGTACAGGATATCACAAATATAGCGAAAAAGTTAAGTGTTTCGGTTGGACCAGGAAGAGGATCAGCAGCAGGTTCAGTTGTAGCATATTGCATTGGCATTACTGATATTGATCCAATTAAATACAACCTGCTTTTTGAAAGATTTTTAAATCCGGATAGAATATCATTACCAGATATTGATATTGACTTTGATGATGAAGGAAGAGATAAAATTATCAATTATGTGATTGAAAAATATGGATATGATCAAGTAGCACAAATAATAACATATGGTAGTATGGCAGCTAAATCATCAATCAGAGATGCAGGAAGAGTTTTAGAACTTCCACTTTCAGAAACTGATAAATTAGCTAAACTTGTCCCCGAAAGACCTGGAATCAGTTTAATAGATGCTTTTAAAGAGGTGCCTGAACTCTTAGAAATTAGAAAGAAAAAATCTTTAGAATCAGAGGTTTTAAAACAAGCAGAGATAATAGAAGGTTCCATTAGAAATATTGGAACTCATGCATGCGGAATAATTATCACACCTGACAAGCTCACAAATTATATTCCTGTATCTAAATCTAAAGATTCAGAACTACTGATTACTCAATTTGATAATAGTGTAATAGAATCTGCAGGAATGTTAAAAATGGACTTTTTGGGTTTAAAAACATTATCTATTATAAATACAACAATTAAAAATATTTATAAAAAAAGTGGTCAAAAAATTAATCTTGACAAATTAAATTTAGATGACAAGGCAACATTTGAATTATTTCAAAAAGGTGAAACTAATGGCACGTTTCAATTTGAATCAGATGGAATGCAGAAACACTTAAAATCCTTAAAACCTGATAGGTTTGAAGATTTAATTGCAATGAATGCCTTATATAGACCTGGCCCAATGGAATATATTCCTAATTATATTGCTAGAAAACATGGAAAAGAAGAAATAAAATATGATTTACCTGAGATGGAAGAATTTCTGTCAGAAACCTACGGAATTACAGTATATCAAGAGCAGGTAATGTTACTATCTCAGAAACTATGTGGATTTACAAAAGGTGAAGCAGATCAGCTAAGAAAAGCAATGGGTAAAAAAGACGCAAAATTACTAGAAATGCTAAAACCTAAATTTTATGAAGGTGGAAAAAGAAATAAAATTGATGAAAAAAAACTAGAAAAAATTTGGTCAGACTGGCAATCTTTTGCCGCATATGCATTTAACAAATCTCATTCTACATGTTATTCATTAATAGCATATAAGACAGCATACTTGAAAGCAAATTTCAAATCTGAGTATATGGCATCTATACTAACTCATAACCAAAGTAATATTGATAAAATTTCATACTTTATGGATGATTGTAAAAAACAAAATATTAAAGTATTAGGACCTGATATAAACAATTCTGATAATAATTTTGTTGTTGGAAAAGAAGGAGAAATTTTATTTGGGCTTGGAGCAGTTAAGGGAACAGGTGATGCTGCTGTTAATTTTATAATAGAGGAAAGAGAAAAAAATGGAAATTATAAAAATATATTTGATTTCATTTGTAGAACTAGTTCAAGAGCTGTTAATAAAAAAACATATGAATCTTTAGCATTAGCAGGGTCGTTTGATGTTCTAGAGGATATTGATAGAAAAAAATATATTTATTCCAATGAAAATGAATCATCTTTTATAGAAAAAGCTATATTATATTCAAATAAACTTCAAAAAGAAAAAGAAACAAAACAAACATTTTTATTTAATAACTCTAAAGAAAGTAATTTAATAACTCCTGAACTACCAGAAACAGAACCCTTTACAGAAATTGAAAAACTGAAGATAGAAAAAGAATTATTAGGAATATATGTTTCTGGTCATCCACTTGATAAATATTCATTTGAAATTAAAAATTTATGTAATTCAAACTTTAGAGAAATTAAGGATCAAAATCGATTACTAGGAAAGACTAATCTTTATACTGCTGGGATTGTAACTAATATAGAACACAGAATCTCAAAAAATGGTAAACCTTATGGAACAATAACAATAGAAGATTTTTCAGATTCATATAATTTTATATTTTTTAGTGATGATTATGTCAAATACAAAAACTTTTTTGAGGAAGGATGGTTTTTATTTTTAAGAGGTAAAATGAAAAATAAGTGGAATAAAGAAGATGAATTAGAGTATAAAATTGATGAAATTAATTTACTATCTAAGATTAGAGAAAAAATGATTAAGGAGTTACATCTTAAAATAAATATAGATAATGTAAATACTAAATTAGTTGATAACTTGAATAAAAATTTTAAAAATTTGAAAAATGGAAATTGTCATCTTAAAGTAACGATATTATCAAATAGTAATGGTAAGAATATTTCACTTGATATGATTTCAAGAGAAAAAAAGTTTAAACTAGATGATAACCTTTTAAACTTATTATCCACAAATTCAGAAATAGATTATATTGTCAATAAATAATTTTTTTTAATTAATTTTACAAAAAAAAAATGGGTAAAGCATTAGAAATTACAGATTCAAACTTTAATGATATAGTTTCAAAAAATAAAACAGTTCTAATAGATTTTTGGGCTGAATGGTGTGGGCCATGTCGAATGATTGCTCCTATGATAGAAGAACTTGCAGGAGAATATGATGGGAAAGCAGTTATAGGAAAATTAGACGTAGATAATAATCAAGAATCAAGTGTTAAATTTGGTGTAAGAAGCATACCAACTTTATTAGTTTTTAAAGATGGAGAATTGGTTGATAGACATGTAGGTGCTGTACCTAAAGAAACCTTATCTAAATCAATTGATTCAAACTTATAGATTATTTAGCACATAGCTTCTTGTAAGAACAAAATTTACAATTTTCTTTATCATCTGTTTCAATAAAAGGTAACTTAATATCAAATATTTCATTAAGCTTATCTTTTAAGAGATTTTCAAACTCTTCTAGATGATCATTAATTTTATTTACCTTATTATTATTTATAAATATGTTTATTGAAAAATTTCGATTACTCATCTCTCTAATATTTAATAAACCAGGAGTGATTGGCAAATCATTTTTTAATTTTTCTTTTAATAATAGTGAATAATAAAATAATTGAAAAACAGCATCATTTCTCAGATTCTTTTTGTCCGAAAAAAGCATTTCAATAGTTTTAATTTTTTTTGTATCTCCTCCAGTCTTATAATCAATAATTCTATAATTATCATCTTTTTTATCAACTCTATCTATTATACCTGAGATCCTAACAGAAAGTTGATTTGATATATCAATTTTTTTTATATAACCTGAGTTTTTATTTCCTTCTAAATCAATAATTTGAAATGGCGCATATTTCTCATCAAAAGATAATGTATCTGAAATATATTTTTTCATAATTTCAGATAATATAATATTATTACCTTCTAATTTTAATTCATTCTTTTTCCTTAACTTAAAATGTTTTCTAGTAGCTAATTCTAATGCACCTGAAATACTACTTTTAATTTTAAAAAATTCATTTTTATTAATAATCCAATTAGGATTTTGAGACTTAATGTCTGAATATAAAAACTCTAATGCTTTATGAGTTATTCTACCAAAATCAGGTTTTAAAATTTCTTTTGAAATTGGATTTATTTCTCTAATATTTGCTACATATTTATAATAGAATCTCAGAGAACAATCCATGTAATCTTTTACACCAGATGGAGAAAGGTAACCTTCTTTATAAAATCTACTGGATAACCTTTTAATTATATTTTGATTCTTATTAATTAGCAGTTTATCACTTGATATTGAATCAAGATGTTCAGAAACTAAAATATTTTTTATTTTGATATCTGACTCAGACTCTAACTGTTTTATGAACCTACTTCTTTCTCCTTTACTTGAAAAACTAGAAGTCGTATTATGAATAAGAGTTATATCTTTTGATCTCTGAATAACTCTATAAAATAGATAACTAAAAACTTTATCCATAGAATCAACAGTATCTAATTTAAAAGATTTTCTAATATTATATGGTATAAATGAAACGCTGTATAAACTCTTAGGGAAATCACCCTCATTCATAGAAAGAATATATACCTCGTCAAAATCTAAATTTCTAGATTCAAGTACTCCCATAACCTGAAGACCTGAAAGAGGTTCTCCTGAGAAAGGAATTCTAATACTTTTAAGAATTTGACTTAATAGTTTAGATTGATTTTCTAAAGATTTAAATTCAATATCGATAGTAATTAATCTGTTTAATATTTCTAGAAAAGATTTGATATACTCCTTGTCCAGCTTCCCTAAGTCTTTAGAAGAATTAAATAAATTATAACAAACATTTCTAATATTTTTAATCAAACTTTCAGATATAAAAAGTGAACTCAAAATATCTGATAACTCTATAAGATTTTGATGGCTTATATATAAAATTTTATTGTCTCTTATTTTTATAATAAACTCATCAAATAAGGTAGAATTAAATTGATAAATGTAGGGATGAGATAATAAGTCAATAATATCATTAATATAATTAACTTTTTTAAAGTCTCTAATTTTTGTTCTTTTATGAACTTTATAGATTATTTGTAATAAACTAAATAAAGGGGTCTCAGATAAAGATAGACCCATAGTCACATTAATATTTTTAATAGAATCTGGGATAGAATTAAGTACAGGCAATAATAATTTTTCATCAGGAAGTAGAATCAGAACCTTATCTTGATCGAAGCTATTCTCATTTACTTTCTTAGTTAAAAGATTCCCAAGCACTTTACATTGCCCCACTTGTGAACCTATACCTATGGATTTAATTTTTTTATTAACTGTTTTAAAATTATCTGGTATTATTTTAGGGAATGTTGAATTTAAAATTTTATCATTAGAAAAATCTCTAAATGCATCCCCTGCCTCTTGCTTATAGTCATTAAAATAATAACTATCAAAGTCCCAAAACACCATAGATTTTTTTTCCTTAATAAAGTATTTTATTATTTTTTTTTCTGAATTAGATAATACATTAAATCCCACGAAAAGATATTCTCTCTTTCCATCAATTATTCCAGTATTAATTTTTTTAATAAATTCTTTATAAACTAATCCCTTATATGCTATTTTTTTTTCTTTTAATATCTTCTTAAAATCTTTATATACATCCAATAATATTTTCCAAGTTTTTCTAAAATTTTGCTGATTAACACTCATTTTAGGAAAAAACTTATCCCAAAAAGATTTTATTCTTTCTAAATTTTCCTTTTCTAAAAAATTGAATGACTCATCTATTTCTTTCTGATTTTTAATAACCTTAAAAATTTTTGATTCATCCTTTAAACTTTGATCTATATCATCAAAATCATTAATAAGTATTTGACCCCAATAATAAAAATCATCGAATGATTCAGAAGATTTTTTATCTAATTTCTTTTGAATTATTTTATATAAATAATGATTAATAAGAATGGAATCACTTATATCATCAGATATTTTAATATCAGAAAATTCTTGAATAAAATCTTCAAAAGTTTTAACAGATGGAGACCATAATGACTTATCTATTTTTTTAGATAATGCCTTTTGAAAATACAAACCTGCTCTTCTATTCGGAAAAATAATAGTAAGATTTCTAAAATCTTTATATTTCTTAAATGTATAGTCAACTACCTCTTCTAAAAAAAATTTCTTTGCCATTAAATTTCTATAGTTTGATTTAAATCAACATATATTATTACACCCTTTATTTCTTTTAAATAAATTTCAGATAACATCTTTTTATAATTATCAATTTGTTTTAAATAAGAATCTCTAATTTCACCAGTCTTATAATCTATTACATAAATAAGATTATCTCCCATTTCTACAACTCTATCTAATCTATAGATATCTCCATTTTTACTTAAAATTTCTACTTCATTAAATAAAGTGTATTTAGGACTAAAGAATTTTCTTATATTCTTTATTTGTAAAAGATTATAAAAAAAGTTTTTATAAAATTTTTTTTCTTTTTTTTCAATAATATTTTTTGATTCTGCTATTTCTATACCTTTATTTAAATCATTATAATTATTTATAAAATAAAGAATATCATGTATTTTTTTTCCTCTATTTATATTATCAAAGTCAATTCCTTTTTCTGAAGAAGTTCTTATTCTGATTCTATCTCTCCATGAATATGATGGATAATTTTTTAGATGATATACTTTTTTAAAATGACTATTATTAACATTTGTAATTTTACCAGATATAAAACTATTATCTTTTAGATTATCTTTTAGTGATGAGTAGAGCACATCAGAAACATTTTTAATATCGTCTCTAATCATCATCTCAGCATTTATTAATAAACCTAATTTTGGTCTTGTAAATGAAACATACATTAAATTTAAGTTGTCTTCATATGCTTTTTTTCGCTCATTAATATACGATGATTCAAATAGAGTTTTAGGGTGTGAAGATTTATATTTTAATGGATAGGAAAAGTCAAACTTTTTATTAAAACTATTTAGATTAACCCAAATTAATTTTTCTTTTCCTCCTCTACTATCGTTATCTAATGTCCAATTAAAAAAGGGCATGATAACAAAATTAAATTCTAAGCCCTTTGATTTATGAATAGTAATTAACTGAATAGCATTACTTTGAGATGATAAACTTAATTTTTTATTTCCATTTTTTTCCCACCAGTCTAAAAAGGATGTTATCTCTTTACCCTTTGATTGTTTATATTCAAGTATCAAATCTGTAAAAGACTGAAGGAATGGTAATTGATTTTTAATTTTTTGCAACTTAAATATTCTAATTAATTCCTCAACCATATCATAAATTGGAAGTCTTGATATACTAAAAAGATTATTTTTAAATTGACTAGGCAATAAATTTAATTTTTCTTCATTTGATAAAGAATAATGGTCGGAATTTTCAGAATTAAGAATATGAATATAATAAAAGTGAACTATTTCAGATAGAGCTAGCCTATCTCTAAAGTTTGAAAAATAATTAAAAATACTTATAAAAAAACCAACTATTGGAGCTGTCTTCATTTCTAGAGCATCGGCAGAAACATGATTGTAGTTATAATTTGATTCATTAGTTGACTCTTCAATTAAAACTTCAGCAATTATTTTTGCATCTTTATTATCTCTTACTATTATTCCTATATCTCCTGCATTGTAACCATTATCCTGAATTTTTTTAATCGATTCAATAGTATATTTTTTTGCAGCGTTAATCTTATCTTCCTTATTCCCATCAAAAACTATTTCGACATAACCTTTATCGCGCATTTTATCACTAGTTTTCTGAACTAAAGACTTATTATAAATTTTACCAATATGATCACTAATAATTTTTTCATTTATATGTCTATTTAAAGAACTAAAAACCATATTATTAAATGAAATTATTTTTTCACCGCTTCTCCAATTTGTATTTAAATGAGTAATATTTTGAAGGTCGTTTTCAATATCAGATGAAATAACATTTTCCATTATATCTGAATCAGAACCTCTCCATCTATATATACTTTGTTTTATGTCACCTACTATAATATTTTCGTCACCGGATGCAAGAGATTCTTCAATTAGCGATTTAAAATTCTTCCATTGATAATGACTTGTATCTTGAAATTCATCAATAAGAAAATTTTTATATGTATTACCTACTTTCTCAAAAACAAAAGGAATATTATCATCTTTTATAACTTCATATAATAACTCTGAAATATCAGATATCAAAATAACCTCATTTTCATCTCTATATGCTCTAACTTGATTTTTCAAAATACCAGTAATACCAAAAGAATAAATATTATTTTTTAATTCATTAGCAGTATTATATTTTAAAAATTGATCATCAAAGAATTTAATAAGTATTAATAATTCTGATTTCAGACTCCTTTCAATTAGAGTTAAAATCTCACCTTTTCTTTGATTAGTTTTATTTATCCAATTACTATTATCTTCAATACAGGATAATACTCTTTTACCTGGAGGATTTATTAGTCCAACAGATAAATTATTTAAATAACCAAAAATTCCTTTTTCTTTAAACTTAAAATCATTGACATCATACCCATCTTTTTTTAATAATTCTAATATTTTTAAAGACTGACTTTTTATTTTTTTTTCAAAATTTTTCTTCACTAGATAAATTTCTTTTTTAAGCTCATTTACCAATTTAGATATATCAGTACTTGGGAAGTCATTTGATAAAGATTTAAATTCTTCTGAAAAAAGATTTTTAACCATTTTTACAAGTTCGTTGTTTATTAAAAAATCTTTTCCATTAATAATTTTATCTTTAGAAAAATCAGTTAACCACCTAGAAATATCGGAACCTTTTTTAATTGTTGATAAAAAATTATTAACAACCTCATTTGCAACAAAGTCAAGATCCATTTCAATATTAAATTTTCCTCTAAATTTTAAATCTCTAGTAAAAGATTGAATTATAGAATAAAAAAAAGTATCAATTGTAGTAATTGAAAAATATGAATAGTTATGTAAAATTTTTGATTTTAAATTATTACTTCTTAAAATTATTTCCTCTGGAGAAACATTATAAAATTTTGAAAATTCAATGATCAAGTCTTTTTCTTCACCATTTGCAATATTATGGATCATTTGAAGAACCCTCGATTTCATTTCTTCTGCTGCCTTATTAGTAAAAGTTACTGCTAAAATTTTCTTGTAATTATTTTTACTTTTTAACGCTAATCTTATATAGTTTTTAGATAAGGTATAAGTTTTACCTGATCCAGCAGAGGACTTATATATAATAAATGGTTTTCTAGTCACTATTAATTATTAAAGTGACTTAATATATATAATAAAGTAGATATTGGAAATTATATACAAGTAAAATGAAAACTATTAATTAGAAAATTCTGCGATTATTTCTTTATCTGAATCAACATTTATTATTAAAGGATTTTCTTTTGTATTAATACTACCCTTCCACTCTTTAAATGAATAACCATTAGTAGGTACAGCCCATATTTCAATTGTTGTTCCTTCAAAAAAATACTTTGATTTTAAATTACAATTAAATAATTCTGATTTTCCAAGACATGAATGTCTATCAGTGATATATCCATCAGCATTGGATGTTTTAAAATCGACATAAAATTTATTTTTTTTAATGTTATCAAATATTAAATCGGATTCATTCGAACATGACATTAATAAAATAAGTAACATAAGATATCTCATGGAAAAATAAACGAGATATTTATTATAAAGTTTTATTAAACTAATTATATAACTTTTGAAATTCAGAACGCATATTATCAAATCTAGACTCTATTGATTTCAAAAATTTTTTGTCAATTTTCTTTTCTAAATCAGAGAAATCTAAAAATTCTAATTTATCAACTTTATAAGTTTGTTCCATTCCAAAAGATTCAAACTTTATTATAAATTTTAAATTAATCTCAAAAAAAGTAATGGTTATATTATTATAACTAAATGAATTAATTATTCTCATAAATTAGAAAGTTTTAATTAAATAATTTCAAATATTAATTGAAATAAAAAATAGTGATTTTATGTAATTTCATCGATGCACAATGATTTCAAATCATGATACTTTATTTTAAGTTCTCCTAATTCTTTAAGATATGCTGATATATTCTTTTTTGATTCTATAATATTACCATAGAATTCATCACTTAAATAAAAATCATTATTATATCTGTACTTTAAAACTTCAATTTGATTTACTTCAGATACATTAGTCTTCCAATTATGTTCAAGAAAGAATTTTTCAGATAACTTATAATTAAACTTAAGAAAAAAATCATCATACTCCTTAGTATGTACATCATGTCTTTTTAAATCTTCATTATATAATTTAAATAACTTATTTTTTAGTGTTTCTGAATTAATTCTTTTTATTAAATCTGAGCTTATTAATTGATTAAATATCCCCTCTTGAGGAAAAAAAGATTTAAGAGCTCTTCCAATGGAAGATGAGTGATACATTTTTTTATCATTTGATAAATTTATTTCTTGATTAAGGTTATCATATAAAACGATACAACTCTTAAGAGAGAATTCTTGAAGCTATATGAAATTATCTATTTGAAAAATATCTTGATCAATTACTTTAATTAATTGCTCTATAGATTTATTTTTTCTATCATTTTCAATTCTATTTTGCCTAGATTGCTCAAAATACAATGAGATTAAAATTCCCAAGAAAATAACAACAAATTCAAAACTATATTTAATTAAATGTTTTTTCATTTAATATGACTTTAATGATTGATCAATATCATCTCTCCATCTCATTATTCCTCCATCTAGATTATAAACATTATCAAATGAAAAGTTTTTTTCAAGTAAATTCACAATGTTTGCACTCCTAACTCCTGTTCTACAATAAATAATAATTTTTTTATTTTTTGAAAGTTTATCAATATTATCTGGTATTGAATACATATTGATCTTCTCACCACCAATGCAACAGATATCATATTCATATTCATCTCTAATATCAATTAACTGAAAATTAGAATTATCTGATTCAATAAAACTATTTAATTCTTTAGGAGAAATACTCTTCATCTTAAGCTTTTATACTACCGGAAATTCCTCCTGAAACTATATATTTCATGACATCAGAAGATGAATTTTTGAGAGGAATGATATTTTTCTTCTCAGTTATGAAAACATTTCCACTGAAATTATATGAATGTGGCAAATAAACAGATACTTTACCTGGTAAACCAATATCTTTCAAATCATTACTGGTTACAAACCCTGGTTTATACAAACTAGATTCTACTTTAACAAGAACAGGTTTATTAAATTTTTTCTTTTCTCCCATAAAAGATGTCATAAGATCTTTTATGGAGGAATAAACAAGGTTTAAAAGAGGTATATCTTTTATTAAATTTTCAAACCAATTTATCATTCCTGTATTATATCTTCTAGCGAATGACCCAACTATAGTTATAAAAAATACTACCAAAACAAAGCTTAATCCAGGTATATTTTTAACAACAGGAATTAAATTATCAAGAAAATTATATAAATACACGACCACATAAATTGCTGCAGCCATAGGGACTAATAATAGCAATCCTCTTAAGAAGTTTTTTAATAAGTAACTCATTAAATTAAATTTAAAGAATTTATAGTGTCATTCCAATAAATGTCTTGAATGCTAGGCCCATAAGACCTGTAATTAACATAGTTATTCCAAGACCTTTCAAACCATTAGGGACATGAGAGTATTTTAATTTTTCTCTAATTGCAGCAAGAGCTACTATAGCTAAATAAAAACCAAAACCACTTCCAAACCCAAAAGCTGTAGCTTCTGATAAATTAAAATCTCTTTGCACCATAAATAAAGAACCACCTAAAATTGAGCAATTTACAGCAATAAGTGGTAAAAAAATTCCTAAAGATCCGTATAAAGCAGGGGAAAACTTCTCAATAATCATTTCGACTAACTGAACAAAAGAAGCTATAACTGCAATGAACATAAGCAATTGTAAGAATGTTAGATCAATAGTAGAAAAAGTTGGGCTTATCCAAACTAAAGCTCCTTCAGCTAAAATATGTTTTTGAATTAGCCAATTAAGGGGTGCAGTACAAGTTAAAACAAATATAACTGCAAGACCTAATCCATTTGCAGTACTTACTTTTTTTGAAACTGCTAAGAAAGAACACATTCCTAGAAAATAGGCAAAAACCATATTATCCATAAATGCACTTTTAATAATTAAATTAATTAAATCAGTCATTTTTAATTTTCTATATATCCATTATTAGTTCTTTGAATCCATATTAAGATTCCTAAAATAATAAATGCTCCAATTGAATCTACAAATAAACCATTTGTAGGAAATGAAGACCACCCTATCATCTCAAATATTTTATAACCAAGGACAGAACCTGAACCTAAAAGTTCTCTAAAAAAAGCTACTGTGAGAATAATCCAAGCGTATCCTACACTACTTCCTAAAGCATCTAATATACTATCATAAGGTTTATTTCCCATAGCATAAGCTTCCAATCTTCCAAGAATAATACAATTTGTTATAATTAGGCCTACAAAAGCACCAAGAACTTTATACATCTCATAATTAAAGGCTTGCAAAAATTCTGAAACTAATGTCACTAAACTTGCTATAATAGCAAGTTGAACTATAATTCTAACTCTTGAAGGAATATAATCTCTAACTAAAGATGTTAATAAGCTTGAAAAAATCATTACAAAAACAACACTAAGGGACATAACAATAGTCGGTTCAAGTTTAATTGTTACTGCAAGAGCAGAGCATATACCTAATACTTGGATTGTGACTGGATTATTATCATCTAGTGGATCAATTAGAATTTTTTTTCTTCTTTTTGAAAGTAAAGACTCACTTTTCTTAGTTATAATAACTTCTTTTTCCTTAAGCTCAGTAGTACTCATCTATTTGATAGTAAAATTTTATTTTGATTTTGATTCATTTTGATAAATGGCAAGTAACAATCTAGATAATTTTTTAACATATCATTAAGACCATTAGCTGTTATTGTTGCTCCTGACATACCATCAACTTCGTGAAAAGTTAACAATTCATTATTTTCTTTTTTCAACATTTTTATTGAAACTAAATCTCCTAACTCATTAAATATTTTTTTTCCTTTATACCTGTCCTGTATCTCAGCAGATGATATTCTTGCACCAAGACCCGGTGTTTCTGCCTTGTGATCAAAAGCTACACCTACAATTTGATTTAAATCTTTATCTAATGCAATGAATCCAGATATCCAATCCCAAAGACCATTACCGAACATTGGAAAAATATAAAAATCTATAGAACTTCCATCATCACTATACATAAACACTGGATATAATCTCTGTTCCTTATTAATCTTATAATTTTTACTAATATTTACCTCTTCAGCAACATAACTATTACCATCATCTTGATATAATTCATTACCCATAATATCAAGTACTTTTGAACTCATCTTGTTTTTATAAGTTTCTAAAATTTCATCAGGATTTAGAGAAGAAATATCCATAACAGCACCAAGAATTTTTTTCTTTGTATCAATTTCAACTTGGACCTTTTGAATCGGAGCTAATTTCATTCTCGTAAAAGAAAGTAATGTCCCAAAAAAAATGGTCATAATTAATGTAAAAATTATAATATATGTATTAGACTGTTGCACGTTTTAATCTTCTTTTTTTATTTGCTTCAATAACATAGAAATCAATTAAAGGAGCAAAAACATTCATAAATAATACCGCTAACATTATTCCCTCAGGATATGCTGGATTAAAAATACGAATTAAAACAGTTAATAATCCAATCATAAATCCATAAATCCATTTTCCAGTTTCTGTTTGAGCAGCAGAGACAGGATCAGTTGCCATAAAAACAGCGCCAAATGCAAGCCCTCCCATTACAAAATGATAATGAGGGGGAATCAACATAAACTCATTTAATCCAAATAAGTTAAATATCCATCCCATAAAATAAGCTCCAGCAAAAACGCTTACTATAACTTTCCAACTAGCAACACCAGAAATAATTAAAATAATAGCACCTATTAAACACATAAGAGCAGATGTTTCACCAATTGAACCTGGTATAGCACCTAAAAACATGTTTTCAAATGAGTAAAAATCAGGAATATTAATGTCAGCAGAATATCCACCCATTAAACTAATTACACTCTCTGAATTTGTTTTACCTACTGTTTCGGCACCTAATGATAGAGGTGTAGCTCCTGAATAACCACTTATAACTTCTTCTTTTGGCTCTCCATAATAAGTCCATACATCACCACTAATATCACTTGGAAAACCAAAGTATAAAAATACTCTTGCTGTCAATGCAACATTTAATATGTTCATTCCTGTACCACCAAAAACTTCTTTAGCAATTACAATTGCAAATATAGTTGCAATAGCAACTTGCCATAAAGGTATATTTGGAGGCATTATCAAGGGAATAAGCATTCCTGTAACTAAAAATCCTTCGTTGATAGGATGTCTCCTAATAGTAGAAAATACTACTTCAACCAACCCTCCAGCAACATATGAGACTAATACTATTGGCAACACTTGTTTTGAGCCAATGAGAAGTTTTTCTAATAGAGATGCATCTAAACCAATAGAAATAAAATGCTGATGTCCAACATTCCATATTCCAAATAATAAACATGGAATCATAGCAATAACAACAGTCATCATCAACCTCTTAAGATCTATAGCATCTCTTATTTGTGCACCTTTTTTTGGAGTCACTTGATCTGGTACGAACATAAATGTTTCTCCAGCTTCAAATAAATAATGATATTTTTCAAATCTTCCACCTTTTTCAAACATAGGTTTTTGGCTATCAAGTATCTTTCTTAAAAATTTCATTATCCTTCTTTTAACATATTTAATCCTTTCCTTAATAGTACTTGAAGTTCATTTTTGGATACATCAACAAATTCACACAAGGCAATATCTTCTTCTACTAATTCATATATCCCTAGCTCCTCCATCTCATCATAATCTCCAGCCAATATTGATTTAAAAAGATATGTAGGTAAAATATCCATTGGAAGGACTCTTTCAAAAACTCCCGATTGCACAAAAGCTCTTAACTCACCATTTGTATTTGTATCTAAATTATATTTTTTATTTGGAGTTAAGAATGATAATAATCCAAAAGCTCTTTGAAAACTTAATTTATTAAATATAGGCATAATCCATCCTAAAAAGCTATGTTCATTTCCTTCTGGAATTACTGTAATCATATTATCATAAAAACCAAGGTAACCATCTAAACCAATAGATGTTCCAGTTAAAACATTACCTGATATTACTCTAAAGTTAGTTTCATTAACATAAGTTGAAATTAATTCTTTAACGGAAAAACCAGAATTACATTTAAAATATTTAGGTTTTGCAACGCATGACCCTACAAGAGAAATTATTTTTGATGAGTCATAAATTCCTTTACTAAATAATTTTCCAATTTGAATTAATCCATAAGGAGAAATTGACCATACAATATCATTTTTATTTACTGGGTCTATATGATGAATTTGAACACCAACATTTCCAGATGGATGAGGTCCAGAAAATAAATTATTTTGACAATTATTAAAATTGAATTTTTTAATAGAATCTTTATTATGATTTAGGTGAACCTTTCCATTAGTAAGTTTGCTAATTACATTGATTCCAGTATTAATATTATCAAAATCATCATTATACATAAACTCATAAGAGGGTGCTAATGGATTTGTATCAAAAAAAGATACATGAATTGATTTTGGTTCTGAATTAGTATCAGCTACTAAACCAAAAGGTCTTTGAATCAAGTGAGGCCAAACTCCAGATTTAGTTAAATGGTTGATTATTCTGTCTCTAGATAAATTTTTTAATTCAGAGTCATCAATTATTTTATGTTTCAAATATTTATTTTTCTTGTCAGGCAAAATTCTAATTTCTTCAAGCCTTCTTTTATCACCTCTTACAATATCTATTACTTCACCACTTACTGGTGAACAATACATAATTTTCTCATTTAATTTATCAAATAAAATAGGGGTACCAGCCTTTACGTCTTCCCCAACCTCAACTAAAAGTTTTGGTCTAGTTATACCTATAAAATCTGTGGGTTTTATTGCAAATGAATTTTGGTTAAAATCGTCACCTATTTCATTAAAAGCTTTACCTTCTAAATTAATGTTGAATCCTTTCTTAAGATTAAATTTCAGAGACATTAATATATAAAAATTTTTTTTCTTAAAGCGACAAAATTAATCTTAATAATTCTTTTTATTAATCTTTTTCTCTAAAAAAATTATTAAAATTTATTCTTAATTATATCAATAATTTTTTGAGCCTGTTCATTTATTTCTAAGTCACTTGTATCTATAACTATTGCGTCATTTGCAATACGTAAAGGACTATCTTTTCTATTAGAATCTTTACTATCTCTTTCGGATAAATTTTCTAAAACATCACTATATGTGATTTCTGGATTATTCCTTTTCATATCTTCAAATCTTCTTTTAGCTCGAACATTAATATCTGCAGTCATAAAAATTTTTATTTCAGCATCAGGAAAAACAACTGTAGTAATATCTCTACC
>MDTG01125810.1_pt1 | contig 20220 bp, 18 predicted proteins | sample 811421 | NCBI WGS metagenome assembly MDTG01 (sample SAMN05326645, study PRJNA326480) | marine metagenome | isolation source: seawater | place: Pacific Ocean: South East | collected 2011
TAATTATTCCTGGTTAAGTAAATTAAATTATATAAATTTTTTGCGCGAAATAGGTATACATTTTACTGTAAATAAAATGCTGACTTTTGATAGCGTTAAATCAAGATTAGAAAGAGAACAATCTTTAAGTTACATGGAATTTAATTATATGATGTTACAAGCTTATGATTTTTATGAGCTGCATAAAAAGTATAAATGTATTTTACAAATTGGTGGGTCAGATCAATGGGGAAATATTGTTAATGGCACAGATCTAATTAAAAGAAAAAATAAAAAGCAAGCTTATGGACTTACAACACCATTAATAACACTTTCTTCAGGTGCAAAAATGGGAAAAACTGAAAAAGGTGCTGTTTGGTTAAATAAAAAAATGCTTTCTCCATATGACTATTGGCAATTTTGGAGAAATACTGAAGATAAAGATGTAATAAATTTTTTAAAATTTTTTACTGATTTGGATTTAAAAAAAATAGAAAATTTAAAAAATACAAATCAAGATATTAATAAACTCAAAATTTTGCTTGCTAATGAAACTACTGCTATGTTGCACGGATCGAAAGCAGCAAAAGATTCTGAAATTACTGCTCAAAAAACTTTTAGAGATAAATCTATAGGAAAGAATCTTCCAATAATAAAAATAAAAAGAAATATAATTGCAAATGGTATAAATATATTAGATTTAGTTATACAAACAAAATTAGGAGAATCTAAAAGTGAAGTCAGGAGAATGATTAAAAATAATGGTTTAAAAATTAATAATGAAATAATAAATGATGAAACAAAAATAATTTATGAAAATAACTTTGATGAAGAAAATATTTTAAAAGTTTCACATGGAAAAAAACAACATGTTATTGTAAAAATTATTTAGTTTTTTTTCTCTTTTGCTTTTTCATTCTTTCTACAGCCCGGATAATAAATCTTGGCGTTAAAGTTTTAATTGGGTTAACGGTAGTTTTTATATTTTTTGGAGGCCCTTTCATTTTAAAACTAACTCCAAAGACTCCTTCTCCTACCTTTTTCCCTACTAAAATAGAGCCCACAACAGGAATGGTGCTAATAATAGAATTTAAAGTTGTGGCAGGAACTAATGTTCCTTTTAAACTTATTGTTTTTCCTTTATCTACATATCCATCTAACAAAATAGAAACAGCTGGGCCAGATGCATAAGTTTCTTCTATATCCATCCAATTTCCTTTTGTAATAGATTTCATTTCAAAAGTTTCAAATCTTATACCTTCTCCACTCAGAGTATCTGCAATACCTTGCAGGGATGCTAACGTTAATAATTTTGCAAACGCAGGTACTTTGGAAACTTTAAAATCTTTTATTTTTAAATTTGCTCTATTGTCTTCTTTTGAAATAATTGATTCATACACCAATTTTCCTCCTTCGAAACCTTTTATAAAATTAAAATTTTTTACAAAAGGTTTTGCTCGATCAGACATTACATAAAGATTTTTTTTATCTTTATCTGTTGGATATATACTAATTTCTACAATTTCATCTTTGGAAAAATTTCCTTTTAAACTTAACTTTTCAAATGAACCCTGATTTATTAAAGCTATCATTGAAACATCTGAAATAAGATCATCTGTTCCTGTTAAAGTTTTATTAAAATTAACTTTTATATCATTGTTAAAATTCTTACTAAAATTCTTACGTTTATTTTTTTTATAAAGAGATTTAAGTAAAGGTTGAGCATCAAAAATGTCACCAGTAACTTTAATTTTTTTTGACTTTTCAATGAGGAAATTGTTGTTATTTTCATTTTCTAAAAAAGTTTTAACCTCTATTTTTTTAAGATCTATAAGTTGAAAATTTTTATTAAATTTAATATTAGAGGCGTTGATATTGTCTTTATCAGTTATAAACTTAAAGCTTTTAATATTGTATTTTTCATTTAATTTAAAATTAATATCAAAAAATAAATTAGATTTTTTGCCATTTTTTTTAACATAGTTTAATTGTGAAAAAATAACTTTTGTATCTGTTAAATCTATGCTCCCACTTATATCAAAAAAATTTTTTTTAGAATTATAATTTTCTTTTATAGAATAATTACTAAAATTATCTTTTATTTTTATTAAGCCGCTTAATTCAATATTCTGTTTTGCAATGTCATTTGTCGACAAAATCTTAGAATCTTTTAAAATTATTATAGGGTCATAATCGGGTAAGTAATTCTTAATAATTGCTTTTTCTTTAGTATGCAATTCAAGATAAGAAATATTTCCAGAAGTTAAGTATGATAAATCTTTAATTTTAAGTTTTTTATTTATAAAAAAATTTACATTCGTCTTTAAATTTATTTTGCCTTTTATATCTTTGAAAGTCGTTATATTTATAGGTAATAAAGAGGCAATTTTTTTAGCTTGGTCAAAGTCAAATTTACCATTTGTATGTAAAATTGTATTAATTTTATTTCCTCTATCTGTTTGTTTTATTAATAAAGTAGTATTTTCTAACTCTAAGTCAAAAAATGAACCTTTTTTTATTTCTGTTCTAATTACACCACCTTTGGAATCTTTCTCGTAATTTACTTTCGTAGTTAAATTCTTAACTGAAAAATTTTTTGTTAAGTTAATAGAAGCATTTAATACCTTACCAGAAAAACTATATTTTTCTCCCATACTTCCGTCAGCATTAAAAGGAATAATAAATTCACCTTCTATTTTGCCCTTCTCAAAAACTTTATTAAGTCTTTTATTAATAATTTGAGGAAGAAATAGTTTTGTTATTTTGGTTAAATCTTTTATATCGTTTTCAAAAAAGGAGATTTCTACTTTATTTAGTAAAAAATCTGAACCAAAAAAAGATTTTAATGGTAGGAATAAATTTAATTTTGATAAATCTATATCATTATCTTTTACAAATATTTTTGTTTCTTTTAATTTAACAATAAGATTAAGCTCTCTTGGATTTAAATGTATTTTTGTTTTTTTAAAATCAAGTTTTATATGTTTATGAGACTCATTAGCTTTTTGCTTAATTAAATTATTAAATTTATTAGTCTCAATCCCAAAATAACTAATATAAGCTAAAAATGAAAAAATGATTAAAAAAATAAAAATTAATACTCTTAATAAAGATTTGATCATATTTACTTATACGTTTTTTTATTTATTAACCTTATAAAGAGCAGCTTCTAAAAATGAATCTAGATCTCCATCTAGTACACTTTCTGGGTCTGTGTTTTCTATATTACTTCTTAAATCTTTAACTAGTTGATACGGTTGTAATACATAAGATCTAATTTGATGACCCCATCCTATATCTTTTTTTGACTTAGCTAAACTTTCAGAAGCTTCTTCTTTTTTTTGTATTTCATACTTATATAAACGAGCTTTCAGCATATTAAAACAAGTCTCTTTATTTTTATGTTGGGATCTTTCATTTTGACACTGCACAACAATATTTGTTGGTAAATGTGTAATTCTAACAGCGCTATCAGTAGTGTTAACATGTTGCCCGCCGGCACCACTAGATCTGTATGTATCAATTCTTAAATCTTTTTCTTGAATATCTATATTAATATTATCATCCACAACAGGATATACCCAAACGCTAGCAAAACTGGTATGACGTCTAGAACCAGAGTCAAATGGAGAAATTCTAACCAATCTATGAACTCCAGACTCAGATTTGAGCCATCCATACATATATGGACCTATGACTTTAAGTGTTGTTGATTTAATTCCAGCTTCATCTCCTTTGTGTTCACTTATAATTTCAAATTTGCACTTTTTTTTTTCAATCCATTTTGAATACATTCTTCTTAGCATTTGAGCCCAGTCTTGGCTTTCGGTTCCACCCGCTCCTGCATGAATTTCTACGTATGTATTTAAATGATCGTTTTCAGAAGATAAAAAACATTCTACTTCAGTTTTTTTAATTTTACTTAAAATAGTTTTAATTTTTTTTTCACAATCTTTAATTACTTGGGTTTCGTTCTCTCTTAAAGCAAGACTCACTAATTCTTGCAAATTTTCTAACTCATTTACGTTCAAATTAAAATTGTTGGTAATATTTTCAAAAAATTTTTTTTCTTTAAGTATTTTTTGTGCAGAAAACTTATCTTTCCAAAAATCTGTTGTAGATATTAGATTATTATGTTCTTTAATTTTTTCACTAATTTTGTTCTTTTCAAAGATACCTCCTAATATTTTCAATTACTTTTTTTGTCTTTGAAATATTTTCTTTTAAATCATCCATATTAATAAAATCTTAATAATTTTTTTTCATTTTCAATATCATATAATCCTAATTTATCTTTATTTAGCTTATTTTCAAGCCCTCTTACAATTTTACCTTTGCTTTTAAATGATTCATAAATTGCTCTTTTTGTATCTTTGTTGGGTGAAGCTCCAGTCTCATAATCAACTATGACAAAATTAATTCCTTTAGGAACTTTGAAAGGGTGTGAGTCTTTTTTCTTTACAACATTTTTTACAAATTTTTTAAAAATAGGCAGGGCTGCTTTAGCTCCAGTTTCATATTTACCTAAACTTTTAGGCTCATCAAAACCTACATACACTCCTATAACTAGTTTTGAAGTAAAACCTAAAAACCAAGCATCCATATTTTTGTTAGTAGTTCCTGTCTTGCCTGCTAAATTTAAGTTTAAATTCCTTAATTTTCGACCAGTACCTCTCTTAACAACTCCCTCCAACATAGAAGTTATTTGGTATGCGGACTCCGTTGAAATTATTTGCTTTCTATTATCTTCTATTGTTGGTAGATCATCTTTTAAATAAGATATTTCCTCACATCCTAAACACTTTTTAATATCACCATCAAAAATAGTTTTTCCTCTTCTGTTTTGTATTCTATCAATAAAAATAGGTTTTACTTTTTTTCCTCCATTAACAAATGAACAATACGCATTAGTAAGTTGTAAAAGTGTCGTTTCTGCTGATCCTAATGATACAGATAATAATTCAGGTATGTCATTATATATTCCAAAATTATTAGAGGTTTTTGAAATTTCTTCAAAACCAACTTTTTGAGCTACTCTTACTGTCATCAAATTTCTTGATTTTTCTATACCTATTCTTAAAGTTGACGGTCCATAGAATTTCTTTCCATAATTTTCAGGTTTCCAAGTTTTTAATCCTTCACCTTGTTCTGCAACAAAAGGTGCATCTAATACTAGAGTTGAAGGAGTAAAACCATTTTCTAAAGCTGCAGCATAAACAAAAGGTTTAAATGCTGAACCTGGTTGTCGTTTTGCTTGAGTGGCTCTATTAAATTCACTTAATTTAAAACTAAAACCCCCTGCTATGGCAAGAACTCTGCCTGTGTAGGGATCCATCACAACGATACCTCCATTGACTTGGGGTAATTGCTTTAGATTCCATTTAGTATTTTTTATTTTTTTAACATAGATAATATCATTAAGATTTAAAATATCATCAAATCTTTTTTTTCTAGTCCAACTTACATTTTTAAAATCTATAAAACCTATTTCTTTATCTTCTGTTTCAATCTTTGCTGATAAACTTTTTATTTCTATAACTTTTGCTAATTTCCAATTCAAGCTTTTGTCAATTTTTATTTTTTTAATAATATAAAACCAATCTTTTTTTTTAATATTTGTTAATGGCCCTCTCCAACCATGTCTCTTATCGTATTCTTCTAAGCCTTCTCTAAGTGCTTTGAGAGATTCAACTTGATAATAAGAATTTAAAGGAGTTCTTATCGATAATCCTCCTTTGTATAAATTATCATATCCGTATTTATCATTAATAATTCTTCTTACTTCTTCAGAATAAAAATTTGCTTCCTCTAATAATTCAATTTTTCTCTTTTTAACTTTAATTTTTTCTTTTTTTAATTCTTCATATTTTTTTTTATCAATATAATTATTTTCATATAAATTTTTCAAAACAAAATTCCTTCTCAAAGTTGCTTTTTCGATAGATTTATATGGATTATATTTACTTGGTGCTTTTGGAAGTGCCGCCAAAAGAGCAGCTTCTTGATAACTTAATTCGCTGACAGCTTTATCAAAATATTCCAAACTAGCTGCTGCTATCCCATATGTTCCTTCTCCTAAATATATTTGGTTCAAATAAAGTTCCATTATTCTTTCTTTAGAATAGGCTCTTTCAATTCTAAAAGCTAATATCGCTTCCTTAATTTTTCTTTTTATTGAAACTTCATTTGTTAGAAGAAAGTTTTTTGCAACCTGTTGAGTAATAGTTGAGGCGCCTTCTAATCTCTTGTCAGAATAAATGTTTTTAATGTTTTTTATTATAGCTCTAGTTATACTTTTTGCGTCTACACCTGGATGAGAGAAGAAATTTTTATCTTCTGCTGATAGAAAGGAATTAATTACTTTTTTTGGCACAGCATCATAAGGAATAAAAAATCTTTTTTGCAAAGCATATTCAGCAATCAATTTTCCTTCACCAGAATGAACTCTGCTTGAAACTGGCGGTTTGTAATTAGATAATATTTTATAATCAGGTAAATCTGATGAAAAATACCAGAATGTAGAAAATAAAAAAAGTATAGATCCTAAAGCCAAAAAACCTATTATCTTTATTGAGGATTTTAAAAAAAATAACATGATCTTAAGGAAATGATTGAATTTTGGCCTTCTTATGGCATTTTTAATATTAAAAAAATACATGCAATAATTGCATGTATTTTTGCCCAAAACTAATATATAAAATTATGAATAAAAGTTAACAAAATTCAAAATTATGAAAACAAATATCATTAATAATAGAAAGAATTTCTTATGGAGAAGAATTTATACATTGATGCATCGCATCCTGATGAAACTAGAGTTGTTCTTAAATCAGAAAACTACATTGAAGAATACGAATACGAAAATAAGAACAAACTCTATTTAAAAAATAATATTTATCTTGGAAAAGTAAGTAGGATAGAGCCGTCTTTACAGGCTGCATTTGTGAATTATGGAAAGCAAAGACATGGTTTTTTAGCTTTCAACGATATTCAATCTGATTATTATCAAATACCTCATGATGATAAATCCAAACTTAAAAAAGAGGAAGAAAATTTAAGATTAAAACTTAAAGAAGAAAGTAAAAATATAGAAAATAACGCTGTAAAAAGTTCTGAAGAACCAAATGGATCAAGCCCTTTGGCAGAAGTAAAAAATACTGATGATTTAAGCGCAAGTAATGTAAAAAAAGATGAAAATTTTTCACAAGACAGAAATAACCAATTTAATGAACTAAAGAAAAAACATGGTATTAGAAGGTACAAAATACAAGAAGTAATAAAGCCTGATCAAATTATTTTGATCCAAATCCTAAAAGATGAGCGAGGTCAAAAAGGCGCGGCTTTAACAACTTTTGTTTCTTTGGCTGGAAAATATAGTGTTCTAATGCCAAACACTTCAAAGGGTGGAGGAATTTCGAGAAAAATAACTAATCCTGATGATAGAAAGAAAATAAGATCAATACTTCATCAAATAAAAATTCCAGAAACCATGGGTTTAATAGTTCGTACCGCAGGTTTAAATAAAACAAAAAATGAAATTGAAAACGATATAACTAATACAATTAATACGTGGGAAGAAATAAAAAATAAAGCTGTAAAATCTATAGCTCCAGCTTTAGTACATGAGGAAGGTGACGTTATAAAAAGAGCTCTTAGGGATATTTACGATAAAGATACAAAAAATATAATTATAGAAGGAAATGAGGGATATCAAAAAGCCAAAACTATTATGAAAACTCTAATGCCTGAAAATGTAAAAAAGATAAAAAAATTTAGAGGCAAAATACCTCTGTTTCATGATGTTGGAATTGAAAAAAAATTAAATCAAATTTTTGAGCCTACAATAAAATTAGAATCAGGTGGATATTTAGTAATAAACCCAACTGAAGCTTTAGTTTCAATAGACATAAATTCAGGTCAATCAATTAAAGAAGTTAATATAGAAAAAACAGCGTTAAAAACAAACATCGAAGCTGCAGAAGAAATTTCTAGACAAATAAAAATAAGAGATCTTTCAGGTTTAATTGTAATTGACTTTATCGATATGATGAATTTTTACAATAGAAGATTAGTGGAAAAAAAATTGAGAGAAAAACTAAAAGATGACAGGGCTAGAATTCAGTTTGGTAGAATAAGTAACTTTGGATTACTCGAAATGACAAGACAAAGGCTAAGAGAAAGTTCTATAAAATGGAATATGGTGCTTTCTCTCGATTCTTTCGCCTTAAAAGTGGTTAAAAAATCTGAAGAATCTGCGTTTTCTAATAAAGCTAAAATTGTGAACATAAATATTCCTGAGAAAGTTAAAATTTATATAGAAGAAAATATGTCTAAAGAAATAAATTATTTTAAAAAAAGAAATAAAATGGAATTTAATTTAATTAGTGATAAAAATTTAATTCTACCTGAATATAAAATATGTTTATTAAACAAAAATAAAAAAGTTTTAAAAAAAATTGAAAACTTGCTAAAAACAGAAAGAACTATGCAAAATACTAACTTAAATAACAGAATTTTTTCAAAACCCAAGTTTCATAAAAACTTTAACAAAAGAAAACCTTTTAAAAAAAACTATAATCAGGCAAGAAAAATAAAAAAAAATGACTTTTATAGTAAAAAAGTAAGTTAATTTTTTAGAAATTATATTAAATCTTCTTCTGGTGAAGAAGCGCTTGCATACTTCCTTTTTTTCATTCTTTTAGCTTTAAAAGCTTTTCTGCCAGAAATGACTGCATATTTCATAGAAGCTGCCATTAAAATAGGATCTTTTGATTCTGCTATAGCTGTATTAATTAAAACTCCATCACATCCTAACTCCATCGCAATTGTAGCGTCTGAAGCTGTTCCAACTCCAGCATCAACAATTACTGGAACTGATGATTGTTCTTTTATTAACTTTATATTAGTTTCATTTTGTATACCAAGTCCAGAACCAATCGGAGCTCCTAGTGGCATAATAGCGCAAGCTCCCACATCTTCTAATTTTTTAGTCATGATTGGATCGTCTGTACAGTAAACCATTACATCAAATCCTTCTTTAACTAAAACTTCTGTCGATTTAATTGTTTCAATCATATTTGGATATAATGTTTTCTTATCACCAAGAACTTCTAGTTTTACCAATCTCCATCCTCCCATTTCTCTAGCCAGCCTTAATGTTCTCAGGGCTTCTTCTGATGAAAAACATCCAGCAGTATTTGGTAGGTATGTAATAGATTTTGGATCCAGATAATCCATTAATAAAGGTTGATCTTTATCTAAAATATTTACTCTTCTAACTGCTACAGTCACAATATCTGCGCCTGATGCTTTAACTGCATTTGCTGTTTCTTCGAAGTTTTTATATTTTCCAGTACCAACAATTAATCTTGAGCTAAAATTTTTATTAGCTATAGTAAAAATATCTTCCATAAGATTTAGCCTCCACCTATAAAATGTACAATTTCTACTTTATCATCTTTGTTTAAAACTAAATTTGTATACCTTTCTTTTTCCACAATTTCCCCATTTACCTCAACTGCTATCTTTTTTTTTTGTATTTTGAGCTTATTTAATAGTTCATTCAAATTCATTCCGAGATTTATTTCATAAGAAGATCCATTTAATTGTATTTTTGCCATATTTAAGTTATTCATTTAATTTATTTTAACTTATTTAAATGACAAAAAAAATACTAATTATAAACGGACCTAATTTAAATTTACTTGGAGAAAGAGAAGAATCTAAATATGGCAAAATTACTTTGGAAGAAGTTGAAAAAAATTGTAAAAGTCATGCGAAATTAATCAATTTTGAAATAGAATTTATTCAATCTAATATTGAAGGAGAAATAGTTACAATAATACAAAAAGCAAAAGGTATCTTTGACGGAATAATAATTAATGCTGCTGGCTATACACACACCTCGGTTGCGATCTTAGATGCTCTTTTAGCCATTAAATTGCCAACAATTGAAGTACACATAACAAATATTTATAATCGAGAAGAATTTAGAAAAAAGTCCTTGATAAGTAAGGCTGCAAAAGGAATTATTTGTGGATTTGGTACAAATGGATATATTATGGCTTTAGATTCCATGAAAAAAATTTTTGATAAATAAAATGAAAATAAATAAAAAAATTATTGAAGAACTTACTGGATATTTAAAAGAATTTGGTCTTAGCGAAATTGAATATGGCGAAGGAACAACAAAAGTAAAAGTATCTCGATCTATAAATGTCTCTTCAGTTGCCCCTAGCGAGGTAAAAAAAAAGCAAGAGATAATAGAAAGCGATGGAACAAATATAACTTCACCGATCGTTGGTACAGCATATCTTGCCCCTGAACCCGGTGGGAAAAAGTTTGTTGAAGTTGGACAAAAAATAAAAAAAGGACAAACCATTATGATTGTTGAAGCAATGAAAACAATGAATCATGTTCCGTCTACTCAAGATGGTACTGTTAATAAAATTTTGGTCAAAGATGGTGAGCCTATTGAATTTGGCCAACCCCTTATTTCAATTAAATAATGTTTAAAAAAATTTTAGTTGCTAACCGTGGAGAAATAGCAGTCCGTATTATCAGAGCTTGTAAAGAACTAAGTATACCTACTGTCGCAATTCATTCTGATGTTGATGCAGATTCGATGCATGTCAGATTAGCTGACGAAAGTATTTGTGTGGGTTCCCATAAACCACAAAATAGTTATTTAAATATAAGTGCCATAATGTCTGCAGCAGATTTAACTAACGCCGACGCTATACACCCTGGATATGGATTTTTGTCAGAAAATTATCATTTTGCAGATATCGTTACAAAAAATAAAATTAAATTTATTGGACCTAGTGCAGAAGTAATGAAAAAAATGGGAGATAAAATTGAAGCTAAAAAAACAGCAAAAAAACTTGGACTTCCTGTTATTGAAGGTTCTGAAGGAGATATAAATACTCTAGAGGAAGCCAAAAAGGTATCACTTGCTATTGGATACCCGGTTTTAATTAAAGCTGCAGCTGGAGGAGGAGGTAAAGGAATGAAACTTGTACGTAAAGAAGAAGAACTAGATAGCGCTTTAATAATGGCTAAACAGGAAGCGAAAAAATACTTTGCAGACGAATCTGTTTATATAGAAAAATATTTTGAAAATCCTAGACATATAGAGGTCCAAATTTTATCTGATAAAAAAACTACTATTCATTTAGGAGAAAGAGACTGCAGTGTGCAAAGAAAACATCAAAAACTTATTGAAGAGTCTCCCAGTCCAGTTCTAGACCAAAAAGTAAGACAAGACTTGTTAGATAAAACTGTAAATATGGTAAGCAAACTCAATTATGAAGGCGCAGGTACTGTTGAATTTATTTATGACAAAGGGAAATTTTTCTTCTTAGAAATGAATACAAGAATCCAGGTGGAGCATCCTGTGTCTGAAATTAGAGGAGGTATAGATATAGTTAAGGAACAAATAAAAATTGCTTCAAAAGGAAAAACTTCTTTAAAGCAATCAGACATAAGTTTTAGAGGACATGTTATAGAATGCAGAATAAATGCCGAAGATCCAAGCAAAAACTTTCAACCTAGCCCTGGTACAATAAGTGTTTGTCATCAACCTTCTGGCTTTAGAACGAGGGTGGATGGGGCTATATTTCAAGGATGTAGAATAACTCCCTACTATGACAGTTTAATTTGTAAACTTATCTGCGCAGGAAGAGATAGAGAAGAAGCAATACAAAGACTGCAAAGATCATTAAATGAATTTGTTATAGAAGGAATTACAACTACAATTGACTTGCATAAAAAAATATTAAATCACAAAAAATTTATCTCATCTGATTTTGACGTGAATTGGCTAGGAAAAGAAAGATTTTATTAAATATTTTCACAATTTGTTATCCACAAATCATATACTGGATGATCTATAGATTGCAAAGTTGGGTTTGAAGCAAAAGTCCAACCATTGAATAAGAAAACTTGGTTATTATCTTTACTAGATAAATCTTTCACTTGGATATAAGCTAAAGTATCTGGATTATCAATATCTTTAGAATATGCGCATTTAAGCGCTTTAATTTCTAAAGATCCAAAAGATTTTACTTCCCCGACAGCCAATCGAATTGAAGAAGTTTTGGCCGTTATTTTATCTAAAGCCGTTAAATTAATATAAATTTTTTTACCATTTTCTGATTTAAAAGAATCATTTGTTTCACTGTTGATGCTCATGTTTAAATTTTTATCTTCTTGTTTTTCCAATTCACTTTTATCTTCCTCAAAAGTTGGTGAAAGATCTTCTAAATTTATTAATGGTATAGATTCAATTTTATCTTCAGCTGTAGCTAACGAGGTTTTAATAAAAAAAAAGGTATAAAATAAGATTAAAATTTTATATTTTCCAAGTTTCATATTTTTTCATACTTTTTTTAGAATTAGATTTTAAAGAACCACTAGGTTGATGGGCTTTTTCAGTTCCTGTTAAATTTTCTTCATATTTAATTTGCCAATCAAATTTTTTTGCCTCTTGAAGGGGCGCTTTTTGTTTTAAAAAATGTATCCACATATGCCATTCAGGGGGTATTTTTGAAGACTCAACTCTATTTTTATAAATAACCCATCTCTTTTTTTTTGAGTTTGTATAATACTTATTTCCAAACTCATCTTTTCCAACATATCTTCCAGTAAAAAGTGTATAAACAAATGTGCCGATTGTTTGACGGTGCCACCAAATAAATATTTGTTTAAATAAACTAATCACTGAAAATTTCAACCAATCTTTTTTTTAAAAAATTTCATGTATAAAAAAATTAACACAATCTAAAATTGTAAATAATTCATTAGACTTAAAATACATTTAGTATATATCATATAAATGACCTCAATATATAAAAATAATCAAATTTTGGAGCTTTTAAAACAATGTCAAAATATTTAGTAGAAACCTTTTATACATGTACTTTTAAACTAGTCCATACGCTTGATGAACTAAGCGAAAAAAAACTTTCGGATTTAGAGAATCGTGATGACGGAAAATATGAGATAATTGATATAAAATTAAACAATAGAAAAACAAAAACAATTGACAATTCTAAAAAAAGCTTATCTCCAGAAAAAAAAGTTATAAATCCTATTCCTAGTTTTTCTTCTCTAATTAGTAAAAAAATCTCAAATTCAGATAACAATGAAAATAAAAAAGAAATAAATATGGAAAATTTTGATTTACAAAAATTTAATAAAAAAAATAATAATAGATCAAAAATGCCTGATAGAAGAAAAGGATATATACAAAAAGTTACTATTGGTGATCATAAAATTTATTTACATACTGGGGAATACGATGACGGTAAAGTTGGTGAAATTTTTATTGATATGAACAAAGAGGGAGAATTAGTTAAAGCTTTAATGAATAATTTTGCAATCGCAATATCTTTAGGTCTTCAATATGGTGTCCCTTTAGATGAATTTGTAGATGCTTTTATTGAAACTAAATTTGAACCTTCTGGAGAAATTAAGGGAAATGATAGAATATTAAGCGCATCCTCAATCTTAGATTATATTTTCAGAGAATTAGCCATATCTTACCTTGGTAGAGAAGACCTCGCTCATACGCCATCAATTAATAAACCATCAAATGACAGAATAATAGAGGGCGCTGAAGAGGACGCATTTTTAAAATTAGTAAAAGATATAACTAGCAAAGGATTTGTAAGAAGTAATTACAAAGATAAGCTTGTGGATTTAAGCAACGTCAGAATTAATTTAAAAAGCAAAAAATAAATATTATTTTTTCTTTTCTAAAACTTTAATGCTTAATTCTTTTAATTGGGACTCGTTAGCTTTAGCTGGCGCTCCCATTAATAAATCTTCAGCGTTTTGATTCATTGGAAAAAGAGTAATCTCTCTTATGTTTGATTGGTCTGCTAATAACATAACAATTCGGTCAATACCTGGGGCCATACCTCCGTGTGGAGGAGCTCCATAAGATAAAGCTTTGATCATACCTTCAAACTTATTGTTAACTTCATTTTCTGAATACCCAGCTTTAGAAAAAACTTTATACATTAACTCAGGTAAATGATTTCTTATTGCACCTGAAGAAAGTTCATAACCATTACATACTAAATCATATTGATAAGCATTTATTAATAAAGGGTCGGTTTTATCAAATTTTTTCAAATCAGTTTGAGGCATTGAAAAAGGATTATGACTAAAGTCTATTTTTTTTTCATCTTCATTATACTGATACATGGGAAAATCTATCACCCAGCAAAAATCAAATTTTTTATTGTTTATTAGATTCAGATCTTTTCCTAATTTTTGTCGTGCTAAACCAGATATTTTTTCAACATTTTTAACTTTATCGCATGAAAAAAAAACAGAATCGTTCTCTTTTAAATTACAAATTTTGGTAATTGCAGAAATTGCTTTATCCGAGAAAAATTTAGCTATTGGCCCCTTTCCGTCCAATTTGTTTTTATTTTTTTCCAAAATTATATAACCTAGGCCTTTCCCACCTTCTTCTTTTGCCCAATTATTATAATCATCAAAAAAACTTCTTGGTTTAGACGCTGTATTTGGTGCAGGGATTGCTCTAACAACTGAACCTTGAGATATCATTTTTTTGAAAATATCTAATTTTACTTCTTCTGAATTAATAATATTTGTAACATCAGAAATTTCGATTGGGTTTCTTAAATCTGGTTTATCAGTTCCATATTTCACCATTGCGTCTTTGTATTTTATTCTTTTAAAAGGAGTTTTTGAAATTACTTTATTTTTTCCAAACTCAGTAAACAATTCAAAAAATACCGGTTCTAATGTATTAAAAATATCTTCCTGTTCTACAAAAGACATTTCTATATCAAATTGATAATGTTCTCCGGGACTTCTGTCTGCTCTTCCATCTTCATCTCTAAAACAAGGTGCTATTTGGAAATATTTATCAAAACCAGAGATCATGACCATTTGTTTAAATTGTTGCGGAGCTTGAGGTAAAGCATAAAATTTTCCGGCATGAACTCTGCTTGGAACTAAAAAATCTCTTGCTCCTTCGGGGCTTGATGCTGTTAATATAGGAGTTTGAAATTCCATAAAACCAATCTTGTTCATTTTATTTCTAATAAAAGAAATAACTTTTGATCTCAAAATAATATTATCATGCATTTCTTTTCGTCTTAGATCTAAAAATCTATATTTTAATCTTGTCTCTTCTGGATATTCTTGATCACCAAATACTGGCATGGGTAGTTCTTTTGCTGAAGAAAGTATTTCAAATGACTTAACAGCCACCTCTACATCTCCAGTAGATAAATTTTTATTAATAGTATCTTTAGATCTTTCTACTACTTTGCCAACAATACTCACAACAGATTCGGGTTTAGCTTTTTCAACTTCTTTAAAAAAATCTGCACTATTCTCAGTTACGCATTGGGTTAAGCCATAATGGTCTCTTAAGTCAAAAAAAGTAAATTTCCATGATCCCTTTTTCTATGAATCCATCCAGATAGTTTAACTGTTTTTCCAGAGTCTTTTTTTGAAAGTTCTGAACAAGTATGAGTTCTATATTTATGCAAAATGATTCCTTTTTAAATTTATACCATTTTTAATACTTCTTTAATTAATTTTAAAGTAAAAGGACTGCCTTTTTTTAAAGAATATTTATCTAATGTTGAAATAAATCGTGAAATCTTTTCATAAGATCTATCAATTCTTTTAATAATAAAATCTATATGCTTTTTTTCTATCTTAATTTGTCTATCAGAAAAATTTTTAGCAAGGATTACGCTTATTAATTCATCATTTGGCAATTTTAAACCTATCATCAAACTACTACTAACCCTAGATCTCAGATCAGGTAATTTAAATTTATATTTAATAATAGGATTTATTGAATTCACTAGAAGATATTTGTTATCTTGTATTGCTGCATTCCATAAAGAAAATAATAAGTTTTCGGGAACTTTTTCATTTAGATTGTCAATTATTAAAGCTTCTTTTGTTTTAAATTTAGAAAAAATATTATCATTAATTGAGCTAGCCTCTACTTCAATAGTAGAAGTTTTATTTTTTAAAATTGAAGAGAGGTGAGTTTTGCCAGAACCAGAAGGGCCAAATATATTAACTGTTCTTTTTATCCATTTTGGCCAACTATTTATTAAATCGTAAGCTTCTTTATTACTTTCAGAAACATAATAATCTTCTTTTAAATATATTTTATTAGTTGGAAATTTTAAAACTAATTGGTCATTCATATTTGGATACTTCCCAAAAATCATTTTTGTTTTCTAATTTATATCCAAGTTTCACAAATTCTTCTTTCAATTTCTTTGGATTTCCATAATAGTATATTTTAATAGTTGAGCTATTAGTACTAAATTCATCCAAAGAATAATTATCAATTATACTAATTTCATAAAAAATTTTTTTAAAATTGTCTAGCTCTTTTAAATTTTTATATTTGTATTTGATTTTTAAAGTTAGTGGTGAGGCAAGACTTATTACATTTTCTCTTTTCCAAAAATCAGTAACTAAAAATTTTAAATCTTGTAAAATAAAATCTAACTTTTTTTTATTATTAATATTACTGATTTCATATGAAACGTTTTTACTAATTTTATTGTTATTAAAATTCATTTTTAAATATATATTTATTTTTTTATTTTGGTAATTTGCTAAGGCAAAAACATAGTTTTTTACTTCATACTTATTTACAAAATCTTCAACATTAATGTCTTCAATTTTATTTTTTAAATTGGAAAGTTTTGAAACATCATCTAAATCTTCTAAAGGTAATATAAAATTAATTAATTCATTTTCAATATTTATATTTTGCCATTCTTTATAAAAAAAATTTTGTTCTAATGGTATTATTTCGTTGTTTACTACGAGTAGAGGAAAAAAAATCGCTGAAATTTTTTTAGGTTGTGAAAAAGAAATATTTTTTCTACCTAAAAATTTTTTAACCTTTATATCACTATAAAATATATTAAATTTTGCTTCATATACATTGTTTCGGTAGCTCTCTTCAATTATTTGAAAACTATCAATTAGATTTTTTATTTTTTTTAAGGTTGTTTTGTTTATTTTTTTTAAGTCTTGTGCCAGTAAAATTTGTGACATCAATACTTCAAAAGATTTTTTTAATGCTTTATCTACATAAGTTTCTCTTGAAAAGTTGAGATTCATTTCAGCTTTTATTTCTATATTATCTACAGTAAAAACATTTTGCTCTGCTTTACAATTTGAGAGTGTTGATAAAAAAAATATTGTTGCTGTTAAAATAATAAAAATATATTCTTTTAATCTTATTATTAAATATTTGTACATTTTAATGCCTTCATGAAAAAAGTTTATAGTAGTTACAAAAAAAGCGGTGTTAATATGGCAACCGCTGATAAGTTAGTAAATTACATATCGAAAATATCAAGAAAAACTTACAAAAAAAATACAGAAATGAAGACTTTCAAAAATATTGGTAGCTTCGGATCAATATTTGACCTTTCTCAACTAAAATTGAAAAATCCAATTATAGTCTCATCAACTGATGGCGTAGGAACAAAAATCGAAATCGCAAATAAAATAAAAAAATTTGATACTATTGGAATCGATTTGGTTGCCATGTGTGTAAATGATTTGATAGTTCAAGGAGCTAAACCTATTTTTTTTTTAGATTACATAGCTGTCGACAAGTTAAAAATTTATAAAGTTAAAAAAATCTTAAATGGAATAGTAAAAGGATGTTTACAAGCCCAATGTTCATTAATTGGTGGAGAAATGGCAGAAATGCCTGGAACATATTCTAGAGATAAATTTGATATAGCTGGTTTTGCTGTAGGCGCTGTTGAAAAAAAATCATTACTAACAAAAAATAAAGTTAAAAATAATGATATCGTTTTAGCAATACCTTCTTCTGGCTTGCATTCGAATGGATTTTCACTTGTGAGACATATTTTAAAAAGTAAGAAAATTAATTTAAATAAAAATTTACCTAAAGAAATTAGAAGTGAATTAATTAAACCAACAAAAATTTATGTCGATGAGGTATGTAAATTAAATAAAAAAAAATTAATTAATGGATGCGCAAATATAACAGGAGGAGGTTTAATAAACAACTTGGTAAGAGTAATCCCCAAAGACCTTTGTCTTAATATAAATTTAGAAAATATTAAGATTTCAAAAATTTTTAAATGGCTTAAAAGTAATAAAGTTTCAGACAAAGAAATGATTAATACATTTAATTGTGGAGTTGGTTTTTGTTTAATAGCAAATAAAAAAAATGTTAAAAAAATAAAAAAAATTTTTTCTAAAAAATACCAACCCTACCAAATCGGTTTTATATCAAAGGAGAAGGATCAATTTAAAAAATATGGAAAATTAAAATGGTAAAAAAAATTAAAACATGTGTTTTTATATCCGGATCAGGAACCAATCTTAAATCTCTAATAAAAAGTTCAAGAGATTATAATTTTCCAATTAAAGTTGATTTAATAATATCTGATAATATAAATGCTATTGGCTTAAAATACGCTCGAAAATATAATATCCCCTACAAAGTTTTTAAATATAAAAGTAAAATTATCTTTGAAAAAAATTGTTTGTCCGAATTAAAAAAGAGAAAAATTAAATTTATATGCCTTGCAGGTTTTATGAAAGTTTTATCTAAAAAATTTATTGAAAATTTTGGACATAAAATATTTAATATTCACCCTTCTTTATTACCAAAATTTAAAGGTTTGAATACACATAACAGAGTTCTTAAAAGTGGTGAAAAATTTACTGGTTGTACTGTCCATATTGTTACCCCAAAATTAGACTCTGGGAAGATAATTTTACAAAAAAAAATTTCCGTTTACAATAATGATACTGAGAAGTCGTTGAAGGAAAGAGTTTTAAAACAAGAACATAAACTTTATACAAAAGCTATAAGATACACTTTTGGATAACTAATCTTTAAAGAAGAAAGAAATTTCTATCTTAGCATTTTCAACACTATCTGAACCATGAACAGAATTTTTATCAATCGATATACCATACATTTTTCTAAGAGTTCCTTCTTCTGATTTTAATGGATCTGTTGCTCCCATTAATTTTCTATTTTGAGCAACTGCATTTTCCCCTTCCAATACCATAACCACTATTGGTCCAGATGATAAATAGTTGCATAAATCATTGTAAAATGGCTTGGTTTGATGGATTTTATAAAATTCTGAAGCTTCTTCTTTAGAAATTTGCACCTTTTTATTTTTTACAATTTTTAAGCTATTTTCTATGAAAAAATCTTTTATTTTTTTTTCTAAATTTCTCTCTACAGCATCAGGTTTAATTATAGATAAAGTTTGTTCTACCATTTTTTACTCATAAAATTCTTTTACTAGATTATTTAAAAGTCTTACTCCAAAACCAGTAGCACCACCTGGATTTAAATTAGCAGCTTTTTTTGAAAAAGCCATTCCTGCGATATCTAAATGTGCCCAAGGTGTTTTATTTAGTATAAATCTTTGTAAAAATTGTGCTGCAGTGATTGATCCAGCTCCTCCAGCATAATTGATGTTTTGGATATCTGCTATTGGAGAGTCCATTAATTTATCATAATTTTTATGAAGTGGTAATCTCCAAACTTTTTCATTTACATTTTCGCTAGCCTTGAAAATATTCTTCGATAATTCGTCGTTATTTGAAAATAAACCTGCGTATTCTTCACCTAAAGCTATAATGATAGCTCCCGTTAACGTAGCAAGGTCTATAATAAATTTTGGTTTAAATTTTTCTTCTGTGTAGGTTAGAGCGTCAGCTAAAACAAGTCTACCTTCTGCATCAGTGTTAAGAACTTCGATTGTTTTACCAGAGTAAGATTTAACAATATCTCCAGGTCTTTGTGCATTTCCATCTGGCATATTTTCAACTAAACCAACCACTCCTACTGCATTAACTTTTGCCTTCCTAAGCGCTAGACTTTTCATTAAACCTACAACTACTGCAGATCCACCCATATCATATTTCATTTCTTCCATAAATCTTGCGGGTTTTAATGAAATTCCTCCAGTGTCAAAACATACTCCTTTACCGACAAATGCTAGAGGTTTACTAGAAATATTTTTAGCGCCATTCCATCTTATAATTACTACGAAAGATTCATTTTCACTACCCTGCCCGACACCTAACAAAGAATACATCCCCAATTTTTTTAGTTTTTCTTCATTTAAAATTTCAATTTTTAAACCCAGTTTAGAAAGTTTTTTAATTTCTTCTGTATATTTTTTTGGATTTAGTACATTTGGA
>MDTG01207202.1_pt1 | contig 20219 bp, 18 predicted proteins | sample 811421 | NCBI WGS metagenome assembly MDTG01 (sample SAMN05326645, study PRJNA326480) | marine metagenome | isolation source: seawater | place: Pacific Ocean: South East | collected 2011
CTGAATCTCGCGACCAACCTGCTCGTCATCGAGGATCGCTTCGAGGCGGGGGTCGATTACTTCCGCGAGGCCCTGGAACTGGCGCCGGGCGTGCGGGCTTCCGCCATGCGAGCCGATACCTACAGTGTCGCCGCCGAGTTTCACGCGCGTATCGGCGAATACGCCACGGCAATCGAATACGCCAACCTGGCCATGGAGCAGGTCACCCGGGAAGAGGCGCCGCGTGCCCATTGCGTTGCGATGGAGCGGCGGGCCAGGGCCCGGCTCGGATTGCAGCAGCCTGACCAGGCCATTGCCGATTATCGAACGGCGGTCGACCTGTGCCAGTCCATTCCGGATCTCGTTTTTGCCGGGATCTCCAGGATCGGCCTGGCCGTGGGATTGCGCGAGCGCGGCATCGACGAGGCCGCGGAATCCAACCTCGAGCGTGCCGTCGAAATGCTCGCGCGCAGCGGATTCGTCGAGGGGGAACTGGAAGCCCGCTATCGCCTGGCGGAGCTGATGCTCGACCAGGACCGGCTTGACGATGCCGTGCAGGTCATGGCGCCAACCCTGCCCTGGATCGAAACGCCGGGCAGCCACGCCATTCGAGCCGGCGCCATGCGCGTGCACGCACGGATCGCCGCGCTGGAAGAAAACCAACGCCTGGAATACGAGTACACCCGCCGGGCGATCGAATTCAGCCAGCAGCAGGCAGCCCGGATACGCCACATGCGATTCACCCTGCTGATGAGCGCCCAGGACGACCGTGCGCGCGAGCGCGAGCTCGAACTTCTCAGGTCCCAGAATGCCCTTGCGGAGCTGGATCGCGAGAGTCGTCGGCAGGAGGAACTTGCGCTGACGATGGGGGGTTTCGGTGCGGTCGTGGCCGGGGTTCTGCTTCTCGCGCTGTTGGTCAAGGCAGCCCGCGACCGGCAGCAGTTCCAGCGCCTCTCGCAGCGCGACGGGTTGACCGGCCTCTACAACCATACGCGCTTCTTCGAACTGGCTCAGCAGGCTTTTCAGCGAGCGCGCCAGAATGCCATGCCGTTCTCGCTGATCGTGGCCGACATCGACCTGTTCAAACAGGTCAACGATGAATACGGCCACCTGGTCGGCGACAGCGTGCTCGAGCGGATCGGATCACGCCTGAGGGCCGCCTTCGAATCGGACGCGATCATCGGCCGCCTGGGCGGGGAGGAATTCGGCATCGCGCTTGTCGATTGCGATATCGACACCGCCGTGGCCCGCATCGAGCACTTTCGCGCAACCCTGAATCGACGCCGGTCCGGCGAGGACGAGCCTGCGGTCACCATGAGTTTCGGCGTGGCAGAGCTGTCCCGGGAACGCAGCCTCGACGTGCTTTATGCACACGCCGACCAGGCGCTCTACGACGCCAAGGACGCCGGGCGAAACCGCGTGATCACGGTCGCGCGAATCAACCTGACCGGCGGCGAGTTCGTGACCTGAACGTTCGGCGTTATCGTTTCGGCAGCAGGGTTTCTTCGCCGCCCATCCAGGGCCTGAGCGCTTCCGGAATCGTCACCGATCCGTCTCGATTCTGGTGGTTTTCGAGCACCGCCACCAGCGTGCGGCCCACGGCGAGACCGGAACCGTTGAGCGTGTGGACCAGTTCCGGCTTCCCGGTTTCCGGATTTCGCCACCGGGCCATCATTCGCCGGGCCTGGAAATCGCCGAAATGGCTGCACGACGAGATCTCGCGCCAGGCCTGCTGCCCCGGAAGCCATACTTCCAGGTCGTAGGTCTTGCGGGCCGAGAATCCCATGTCGCCGGTGCACAGCAGCATCCGGCGAAACGGCAGGCCCAGCTTTTCGAGCACGGTCTCTGCATGGCCGGTCAATGCTTCCAGGCAGTCCTCGGCCTCGTCCGGGAGGCTTATCTGCACCAGCTCGACCTTGTCGAACTGGTGTTGCCGAATCATGCCGCGGGTGTCCTTGCCGTGGGAACCGGCCTCGCGGCGGAAACAGGGCGTGTGTGCGACGAACTTCAACGGGAGCTCCGCGGCGGCAAGGATTTCCCCGGCAACCAGGTTGGTGACCGGGACCTCTGCGGTCGGAATCAGGTAGCGCGGCGGATCGTCGTCGACGCGAAACGCATCGTCCTCGAACTTGGGCAACTGGCCGGTGCCCTGCATCGCGGCAGCGCCCACCAGGTAAGGAACAGCCACCTCCCGGTAGCCGTGATGGCCGGTGTGGAGATCGAGCATGAACTGGGCCAGCGCCCGATGCAGCCGCGCCACCTGGCCGCCCAGCACGGCAAACCGGGCGCCGGACAGGCGCGAGGCGCGCTCGAAATCGATCCCGCCCAGCATTTCACCGAGCTCGACGTGATCGCGGGGTTCGAAATCGAGTTCCGGCGGCTCCGAGCTGCGCGAGATTTCCACGTTGTCGCCATCATCCTTGCCTGCCGGCACATCGTCTGCCGGAAGGTTGGGCATGTCGAGCAACAGGTGATCCAGCGCGGCGCGCACGTCCTCCAGCTTGCGCTTGCTCGATTCGAGTTCGCTCGCCAGGTCGGCGACTTCCTGCTTCAGCGGTTCGATGTCCTCGCCGGCGGCCTTGGCCGAGCCGATTTCCTTCGAACGCTTGTTGCGCCGGCTCTGCAGTTCCTCGACCCGGGTCTGCAGCTGCTTTCTGCTGGATTCCAGCGACGCAAACTGTTCCATGTCGAGGTGATAGCCGCGGCGCGCCAGCGCGGCAGCGACATGTTCGAGATCTTGACGCAGCAGTTGCGGATCGAGCATTGCGTATCCTGAATGTTCCTGAATCTTCCTGATAGTGTAGCCGCCCGGCGCGCAACGGCCGCGCCGGGCAGCACTGGATCAGTCTTCGGCGAAGGGGTGGCGAAAGATGATATTGGCTTCGCGCTCGGGCCCGGTGGAAAGCATGTGCACCGGCGCGCCGACGAGGGCCTCGAGCCGCGCCAGGTAGTCGCGCGCGGCGTCGGGAAGCTTGTCGGCACTCGTGATTCCGCGGGTATCACCCGCCCATCCCGGCACGGATTCGTAGACCGGCTGAACCCGCTGCCAGTCTTCGGCGCCGAGCGGAAAGGTTTCCACGCCGTCATAGGCGGTGCAGATTCGAACTTCGTCCAATCCGTCGAGCACGTCCAGCTTGGTCACGCACAGCCCGGTGATTCCGTTGACCCGAACCATCCGACGCAGAGCGACCGCGTCGATCCAGCCGCAGCGTCGCGGGCGACCGGTCGTGGCCCCGAACTCGACGCCCCGTTCGGCGATGCGCTTGCCGATATCGTCGTGCAATTCGGTCGGAAACGGCCCGGAACCGACCCGCGTGGTGTACGCCTTGGTGATCCCCAGCACGTAGTCGATGTCGACCGGCCCGACGCCGGCGCCGGTCATCACGCCGCCGATCGTCGTATTGGACGAAGTGACGAAAGGATATGTACCGTGGTCGATATCGAGCAGGCTGCCCTGGGCGCCCTCGAACAGTATCGCGCCGCCCGCGGCCCGGAGCTCGTGCAGCTCCTCGGTTACGTCGCAAAGCATCGGTTTGAGCTCGGCGCCCAGGCGCGCGGCGTCATCGGCCACCTGGTGGGGATCCACGGGCTCGGCGGCGTAATACTCGGTCAACAGGAAATTGTGATAGTCAAGAACAGCGCCCAACTTTTCTTCCGTTCGCGTCGGGTCGACAAGATCCGCAAGTCGGATGCCGTGGCGCGAGGCCTTGTCTTCGTAAACCGGGCCGATACCGCGTCCGGTCGTGCCGATTGCCTTCTTGCCCCGCCGATGCTCGCGCGCGCGATCCAGCGCCACGTGGGACCCCAGGATGACCGGACATGCCCCGGAAAGCCCGAGCCGACCCCGCACGTCGATGCCGGCAGCTTCCAGGCCCTCGATCTCGGCGATAAGCGCGTCCGGCGAGATCACGACACCATTGCCGATGAGGCAGCGCGCCTTTTTGGTCAGAATGCCGGAGGGAATGAGGTGCAGAACCGTCTTGCGCCCATCCACAAGCAAGGTGTGGCCGGCATTGTGTCCGCCCTGAAAGCGAACCACGGCGTCGGCGTCGTGCGCCAGCAGATCGACTATCTTGCCCTTGCCTTCATCGCCCCACTGGGTCCCGAGGATTACGACTGAGCGTGCCATTTGAAACTGACTCCCGATTTTTCGTTCGCGGGCACCGGCTCGGCATTCTTTAGCTGCCTTCCAGCCAGGTGCGGTGAATGATGTCTCTCGGTTGCTGCCGGTCAGCGCACGAGATGAAAAAACAGTGCCCCGATCGCGATCATCACGATGCCGAAGCGTCGGATGACGCGGTCCGGAAGCGCCGCCAGCTGGCCCATTGCACGCCGCCACGAGCCTGGATTCAAGGCGGGCAAAAGCCCTTCGAGAACCATCACCAGGGCGAATGCCAGCAGCAGGTCTTCAAGCATGCCGGGTTCGGCCGTCTGATGCCGCTACTCGCGGCGTTCCATGTAGCGGAAGAAATCCGAGTCGCTGTCGAGCAGGAGCATGTCGCCGTCAACGCTGAAGCTGTTGCGATAGGCTTCCAGGCTGCGAATGAATGAATAAAACTCCGGGTCGCGCTGGTACGCTGCGGCATACGTTGCAGTGGCCTGGGCGTCACCCTCGCCTCGCAGCCGTGCCGCGTCGCGCTCGGCCTCGGCCAGCAGGATGCGAACCTGGCGGTCGGCGTCGGCGCGAATCTCTTCGGCTCTTTCACGCCCCAGCGATCGCAGTTCGTTGGCGTATTCGGTCCGCTGGGTCTCCATCCGGTTGAATACCGAATCCAGGACTTCTTCGGTGAGTTCGATCTTCTTGATACGCACGTCGTTGATCGCGATACCGAACTGTTCGGCACTGCGACTTGCCTGCAGCAGCAGGTCTTCCATCATGTCGCGACGCTGAATCGATACCACTTCATTGAGCGATCGCCGGGCGAATTCCTCGCGCAGGTCGTCGCGGATCAACTGCGCCAGTCGCGTGCGCGCAATGCGGAAGTCGCCGCCGGATGTCGAGATGTAGAACTCCCTCGGGTCCTCGATCTGCCACTTGATGTAGTAATCGACGTCGACGTATTTCTGCTCTGCGGTATTCATCTGCTCCGGCTGCATATCCAGCAGCTGAAGGCGCCGGTCGAACTTGACCACATTGTTGATGAAAGGCGTCTTGAAGTGCAAGCCGGGTTCGTAGTCGGACCGCACGACCTCGCCGAGACGAAACTTGATCGCGTACTCGGTCTGCTTGACGATGAACACGCTCTGCAGCGCGGTGAAGATGCCGGCGATGATCAGGATGGGTATCAGTATGCGCATGGTCTAGCGTCCTTCCCGGCCGGTCCGGGTTCTGGTCTGCGTCGCGGTGCTGTTCTGGCCTTCACGTTCTCCGGCCGACATCAGCGGGGGCGGTGGCATGCTTCGCGTGCCGCCGGAAGCCCCAAGCCTGTCCAGGGGGAGATACAGCAGGTTGTTGGACGAATCCGCGTCGATCAGTACCTTCGGCGTGTTCGAATAGAGGTCCTCGAGTTCCTGGAGATACAGGCGCTGGCGTGTGACTTCCGGAGCCTTGGCGTACTCCTCGTATACCGCTACGAACCGGTCTGCCTCACCTTCGGCCCGTGCGATCACCGAGTCCCGGTAACCCTGCGCTTCTTCCATGATGCGCGCGGAACGACCTCGCGCTTCGGGGATGACCTGGTTGGCGTAGGCCTGAGCTTCGTTTGCGAAACGCACCTGGTCTTCGCGCGCTCGCACCACGTCGTCGAACGCGGACTGCACCTGGTTCGGCGGGCGGACCTGCTGGAGGTTGAACGAAAGGATTTCGATTCCGGCGTCGTAACGCTCGACGATTTGCTGCAGCAGTTCGCGGGCGGCGCTGGCAATCTCGCCGCGACCCTGCTCCAGGATGAAGTCCATCTGGTTGGTGCCCACGACCTCGCGGATCGCGCTATCCGACGCCTCCGCCAGGGTGACCTCCGGTTGCTCTACCTCGAACAGGAAGTTGGCCGGATCGAGCACGCGATACTGGACCGCAAAACCGAGCTCGATCAGGTTCTCGTCGCTGGTCAGCATTCGCGCCTGGTTTTCCTGCGAACGAACCTCTGCGACGTTGACCTTCTCGATGGTTTCGACAGGCGCGGGAAAAGTGAATCGCAAGCCGGGCATCATCGTCCGGGTGTATTCCCCGAACCTCAGAACGACGCCGCGTTCCGACTCATCGATGATGTGGACCGAATTCCAGGCCGTCCAGATGCCGGCCAGCACCAGCACCAGGGCAATGATGGCGCCCATCCCGGGGCCGCTGCCCGGACCCTGCGAACTGCCGCCGTCGTCATCTCCTCCACCGCCCATGATCTTCTTCAGGCGTTTCTGGACGTTGGCGAATACCTCATCGAGGTCAGGCGGTTGCTGCCCGCCCCCCTTCCAGGGATCCTTTCCGTTTCCACCACCGCGTCCGGGCTCATTCCAGGGCATTTGGTTCTCCGTAACGTTACATGCGCCAGCGCGACTGCAACCTTCGACCAGGGGCGCGTAGAACGCTCCGATCGCAGCAGCCGGCAAAAAATTCATTTTAGCAGGTGTTGGTGAATCCACGTGCCCCCGGCACCACCCATTCGCTCGAGCTCCCGGGCGTCGCGAAGGGTGAGATCGAGCCGAAGCAGACTCGAGCCGTCGTCTTCCACCGATTCCGATTGAATCGCCCCCAGCTTGTAGAGCTGCGACCTGAGCTTTTGCAGACCCGCAGGCAGCTGCACCTCGGCCTGAATCCTGCCCTGTCCGATGCGCTCGCCGATCGCGTCGAGCAACAGGCCCAGGCCTTCTCCGGTACGGGCCGATACCCACACCCGGATCACCTGTCCGTGCTCGTCGCGCTCGATACCGGCACTGCCTTCGACGAGGTCGATCTTGTTGTAAACCGTCAGCCTCGGCAATTCCGCCGCGCCGATGTCCGAAAGGACCTGCTCAACCGTGGCGCTGTGCGCGCCGCGCTCCGGATCCGATGCATCCACGACCTGGACGACCAGCGATGCCGAAAGCGTTTCCTCCAGCGTCGCCTTGAATGCGGCCACCAGTTCATGCGGCAGATCCTGGATGAAACCGACCGTATCGCTTGCGAGCACCTCGCCGCCCCGCTCGGTCCGGATTTTCCGAACGGTGGGATCGAGGGTTGCGAACAGCTGGTCGCGCACGACCACGTCGGCGTCGGTGATCCGATTGAACAGCGTCGACTTGCCTGCGTTGGTGTACCCGACCAGGGCAACCAGCGGCAAAGTGCCCCGCTCACGCGCCTTGCGACCACGCGCACGGTGTCGTTCCAGACGGTCGAGCCGGCTGTTGAGTTGCCTTATCCGACCGGCCAGCAACCGGCGGTCGGTCTCGAGCTGGGTCTCGCCCGGACCCCGCATCCCGATACCGCCGCGCTGCCGCTCCAGGTGGGTCCAGCCCCGGACCAGCCGCGTCGACAAGTGCTGCAACTGGGCCAGTTCGACCTGCAGCTTGCCTTCGTGGGATCGGGCCCGCTGGGCGAAGATATCGAGGATCAGCGTCGTTCTGTCCAGCACCGGAACGCAGAGTTCGCGGCTCAGATTGCGCTCCTGCACCGGAGATAGCCGGTGATTGAACAGCACGATGGAGGCCTCGCCGTCGCGCACGGCCTGGGCAATTTCCTCCACCTTCCCGCTGCCGACCAGGGTCCTGGCGTCGGCGTGAGCACGAGGCGCCCGGATGACGCCCAACGAGACGCAGCCGGCGGCGTGCGCAAGCGATTCGAATTCCTCTATTTCCCGGGCGGCCGTGGGCCCTCCGAGCTCCGGCTGCACGAGAACGGCGCGGGTTGTCTCGCTGAGGGCGGCGGACTTGGGCTTTGGCTGGGTCAATCGGCGTCTTGATCTTCCTGAGGCGGCGCGATGCGGACGTTGCGCGCCGGGACCACGGTGGAAATGGCGTGCTTGTAGATCATCTGGCTAACCGAATTCTTCAGCAGCACGACGAAGTTGTCGAACGACTCGATCTGCCCCTGCAGCTTGATCCCGTTGACCAGGAATACCGATACCGGAACGCGCTCCTTGCGCAGCGCATTGAGATACGGATCCTGAAGTGATTGACCCTTGCCTGACATTTGTAGTTCTCCTTGGTTGCCCTGATTATCGCGGGTCTGTCGTGAATGCCTTGCTGATCATCCGACTGGCGGCCGACGACGGACTGTTCCGAGAGTGCCCGGTGTCCGACCCGGCTCGATTCGATCGCCGGCCCCTCGCCCCATATTCGAATTTGCTCATGGTGCGATCCCCTTCGCCGCACCGAACCTGCTTACCCGCTTGATTATGCGGTCGATTGTTCGAATATTCAACGGGTCATACCACATTCCTCCCGTCCATTTTCGGAACGCGGTCAGCTGGCGCTTGGCCAACTGGCGCGTCGCGGCGCTGGCCCGGTCTACCAGGTCCTCCCGGGCCAGGGCGCCATCGAGATAGCCGAGGGTCTGGCGGTAGCCCACCGCGCGCAACGCCATCGATCTGCGCGACAGGCCCGGACGCTTCAGCAAGCGCTCGACCTCGTCGACGAGCCCGAGCTCCAGCATTCGAGACCAGCGGGCCTCGATCCGGTTGTGCAACTGGTCGCGATCCGCCGGCGACACCACCAGAAACAGGCTGTCCACCAGGCGATCGGGCCCCCGCCCCCGGTGGAAGCTGCTGGCCGGGCGGCCGCTTGCCAGGCAGATCTCCAGCGCCCGCTGAATCCGCTGCGGATCGCTGACCCGGATGCGTCGGCCCGACTGCGGATCGAGCTTCGCCAGCCGTCCGTGCATCGCGGGCCACCCAACCGCCTCGGCCTCGTCGGCAATACGCTGCCGAAGCGCCGCATCGGCCGACGGCATCGCGTCAAGTCCGTAGCGCAGAGCGCGAAGGTAGAGCGCGGTGCCGCCGACGACCACCGGCAACGCACCCCCGGACCACGCCGAAGCCATTTCGGCGCCCGCATCGTCGGCGAATTCGGCCGCCGAGTACCCCTCCTCCGGGTCGCGTATGTCGATCAGCGCGTGCGGAAATTCCGCCAGCGTTCTCGCGTCGGGTTTTGCCGTGCCGATGTCCATGCCACGATAGACCTGCACCGAGTCGGCACTGATCAGCCTGACCGGCAATCGACGGGCGATTTCGAGTGCGATCTCGGTCTTTCCGGCCGCGGTGGGGCCGCAGATGACCACCGACGGCGGCAAGGTCGACCGGGAAGCCTGCTGCCGTGTCAATGGAATCTCAACTCTGTTTCGAAGCCGGGGCGGCTTCGCCGGCCGCTTCAAGCCTGTCCCACAAGCAACCGCCGTCTCCTGCAGCCTTGCCGATCTTGTCGAGCAGGGCGCGGTGCGCCTGGATTTCGGCGTCCCCGGCCAGCTTGCGCACGAGCCGACTGGCGTCGAATGCGGGCACCGAAGGATCCGCCACGGGGGTCGCGCCGCCATCGAGATCCAGTCCCAGCGCAACCTGGCCGCCGGTCATCAGCAGGTAGACCTCGGCCAGCAGTTCCGAATCCAGCAGCGCCCCGTGCAGCGAACGATTGGAATTGTCCACCTCGTAGCGCCGGCACAGCGCATCCAGGCTGTTGCGCTGGCCCGGGTGCAACTCGCGCGCCAGCGTCAGCGTATCCAGGACCTCGGCCATCTCGGTCACTCTGGGCGCGCCTTCAAGGCGGGCAAGTTCGCTGTCGAGAAAGCCGACGTCGAACGATGCGTTGTGAATCAGCAGTTCGGCGCCGCGGATGAAGTCCATGAACTCCTCGGCGATCTCCTCGAATCTCGGCTTGTCGGCGAGAAAATCATCGCTGAGTCCATGCACGCCCAGCGCGTCGGATTCCACCGGGCGCTCCGGGTTTATGTAGCGGTGAAACTGGCGTCCGGAAAGCCGGCGGTCGATCAGTTCCAGGCATCCGATCTCGATGATCCGGTGCCCCTCTTCGGGTTCGAGGCCGGTGGTTTCGGTATCCAGCACGATCTGGCGCATCAAATTATCCTCTCGAATGTCTTCACGGCCTGCCCGACGGTTGCGCGGACGAGCGGGCGGCGTTCAGAAGCGGGCCGCGGCCGCGGTCGCCAGGCCGTCGGCGCGCTCGTTCTCCGGGTGACCGGAGTGCCCCCGGACCCACGACCACTTGACCTCGTGCCGTTCGGCGGCATCCGCCAGGCGCTGCCAGAGGTCGGCGTTCTTGACCGGCTTGCGTGCGGCCGTGCGCCAGCCGTTGGCGCGCCAGCGCGGGAGCCATTCAGTGATTCCCTGGCGAACGTAATTCGAATCCGTCGTCAGGTGAACGCGGCATGGTCGCTTGAGCGTTTCCAGCGCCTGAATCGCCGCCATCAGCTCCATCCGGTTGTTGGTCGTCTCCCGCTCGCCGCCGGAAAGCTCCTTCTCGCTGCCGTTGAAGCGAAGCACCGCGCCCCAGCCGCCCGGTCCGGGATTGCCGCGACAGGCGCCATCGGTCCAGATTTCTACAGTTCCGGAACTCACGCCGCGCGACAGCTCGTGGGCACGGCGCGGCCGTGCGAGCGCACAGCCCGTCGCATCCGAAGCCGCTCGACGGGCGCCGCACGCGGCGGTTTGCGGGCCACGACCACCAGCAGCGGCGCCACGCCGGGAATGAATCCACGCCATTGCTGGCGCGCGGGGTATTGCAGCAACAACTGATGGCGCGCATGCTGCATCAGGAACCTCGGCCAGGCGGGAAGCTGCAGCGTGTTGCGCCCCAACTCCTGCCAACTGCACCGGTGCCACGGATTGGCCGAGATCGACACCAGCAGACCGCCCGGCTTGAGGCAGCGAATGCTCTCGGCCAGCAGCGCATTGCCGGAATCGAGCCAGAACAGGTGGCGCAGCACGACGGCCGGCAGGCTGTCGCTGGCAAACGGAAGCAGGTCGGCCTGCAGGCGGCACGGCCAGACCCATCCGCCCGCATCCTGGAGCATTCTGTGCCGCGGCGCCCGAATCGCCGGCGACGGACTGGCCGCCGGCGCGCATTCGACCAGCCAGTCAACGCCGGCGTCGGAAATCAACCGCGGCACCAGCGCGTTCTCGGCGTTCTGAAGTCTGGCGAATCCAGCGATCATTCAGGCATTCCGTTGCGGTCGGTACAATTCAAGGCCAAGATTTGCATATTTTCGCCAGGAGGGCTGCAGTGACCATCCAGATCGAGGCAATCAAGGCGTTCAGCGACAATTATATCTGGGCTGTTCACGACGGCCGGCACTGTGTGATCGTGGATCCGGGCGAATCTTCCGGGACGCTGGCGTTCCTGGATCGTCATCAACTCCGGCTCGCGGGGCTTCTGCTGACGCATCACCACCACGATCACGTCGGGGGTGTCGACGAGATCCGCGCGCTACACCCGGCGCCCGCCTGGGGCCCCGACGACCCGCGGATGCCGCGAAGCCTGCGTCTGGTCGGCGAAGGCGATTCGGTCGCCATCGACGAACTCGACCTGGCCTTCAGTGTGCTTGAAACGCCCGGCCACACCACCAGCCACATTGCTTTCCACGGCCACGGCCTGCTTTTTTGCGGGGATACGCTGTTTTCGGCCGGCTGCGGGCGCCTGTTCGAAGGTACACCGGCGCAGATGCAGGATTCGATCGACAAGTTCGCCGCCCTGCCCGACTCGACCCGGGTCTACTGCGCCCACGAATACACCGAATCGAACTGCAGCTTCGCGCGCAAGGTGGAGCCGGAGAATCCGGCGCTGGCCGAACGCTGCGAACAGGTTGCCGAGTTGCGCAAGCATGATCGGGTAACGCTGCCGAGCACGATTGGAGCCGAAAAGTCCTTCAACCCGTTCATGCGTACGCGCGATCGGGCCGTAATCTCGGCGGCACAGCGACGCGAGCCGGGTCGGGCCGATTCGCCCTCGGCGGTTTTCGGCGTCATCAGGCGCTGGAAGGACGCCGGCTGAGCCTGCCGGCGCGAGCGCGCTCACCCACTCCCGCAGCAATCGCCTGCAAGCTTGAAAAATAGCCGTCAGACCGCTATCCTGTTTAAATATCTTTCAATCGAGATAAAAGGATATTGTTATCGAGCTCGAGCTGATCGGGCGCCACTGCAGCCTGTTGGGTGATGCCACCCGCCTGCGACTCCTGGCGCTTCTGGACATCGAGGAACTGACCGTTGCCGAGCTGGCGCGAATCACGCGCCTGGCGCAGCCGCGCGTGTCGACCCACCTTGCCCGGCTGCGCGAAGCGGGCCTGGTCGCCGACCGGCGCGAAGGCGTTTCGGTCTATTACCGCTCGATGACCGGCGATCAGGCGTGCGAGATCTCCCAGTTCTGGCGAATGCTTCGCGCTCGCCTGGACGATCCGCAGGTGCAGGCCGACGCCGAGCGCCTGCCCGATGTCATGGCCGAGCGCGCCTCCGGCAAACACTGGCCCGACGCCGTCGCCGGGGACATGGAGCGCCATTATTCACCCGGCCGGACCTGGGAAGCGACCGCCCGGGCGATCGTGCAGTTGGTATCGCCGGGCCGTGTCCTGGACATCGCTTCAGGCGACGGGGTAATCGGCGAACTGCTCCATTCGCGGGCCGAGTCAATAGATTGCATCGACGTCTCGCCCAGGGTGGTCGAAGCCGGCCAGAAGCGCGTTGCCGACTTCGACAACGTCCGCTTCCACCACGGCGACATGCACGCCCTGCCCTTCGACGACGGCAGTTTCGACACGGTGTTGCTGCTGCATGCGCTCACCTACAGCAAGACGCCCGGGCGGGTCGTGGCCGAGGCGGCCAGGGTGGTCGCCGACGGCGGCCGACTGATTGCCGCAACGCTGGCGCGTCACCGCCACACCGCGCAGGTCGAGGCCTACGGGCACGTCAACCGCGGGTTTGCGCCCGCCCAGCTCGCGGAGCTGGTCTCGGCGACCGGACTCGAAATCGACTTCTGCGAAATCACGTCGGTGGAAAAGAAACCCCCGAACTTCGAAATCATCACGTTACTAGCAAGGCAGACATGAATCATCTCAAATGGCACAACCCGGAGCGCGTGGAAAAGATGTTCGACGCGCTGGACAACCGTATCCTCTTGCTCGACGGCGCCATGGGCACCATGATCCAGGGCGAGAAGCTCGACGAGGAAGATTTTCGCGGCGAGCGATTCGCCGATCATGAAGACGACCTCAAGGGCAACAACGACCTTCTGACGCTGACCCGGCCCGACCTGATCAAGAAGATCCACAAGGATTTCATGGCGGTCGGCTGCGACCTGGTCGAGACCAACACGTTCAACGCCAACAGGATCAGCCAGGCCGACTATTCGCTGGAGGAAGTCTCCGAGGAGATCAATTTCGAGGCCGCGAAGATTGCCCGCGAGGCCTGCGACGAAATCGAGGCGGAAACGCCGGACAGGCCGCGCTTCGTCGTCGGCACGATCGGACCGACCAACCAGACCGCTTCGATCTCGCCGGACGTTTCCAGCCCCGGTTATCGCAAGGTCACGTTCGACGACCTGGTCGGAACCTATACCGAGGCGGTACGCGGGCTTCTGGACGGCGGCGCGGATCTGCTGATGGTCGAGACCATATTCGACACGCTGAACGCCAAGGCCGCCATCTTCGCCATCGAAGAAGAATTCGACCGCCGCGGCGAACGCTGGCCGGTGCTGATTTCCGGAACGATCACCGACGCCAGCGGACGCACGCTGTCGGGCCAGACGCCCGAAGCTTTCTATTACTCGGTCCGCCACGCAAGCCCGACCGGCGTCGGCTTCAACTGTGCCCTTGGCGCCGACCAGCTCAAGAAGCACATCGAGGATCTGTCCAGGGTCGCCGAGTGCCTGGTTACCGCGCATCCCAACGCCGGTCTGCCGAACGAGTTCGGCGAATACGACCAGAGCCCGGAAGAAATGGCCGAGATCGTCAAGACCTACGCCGAGGACGGCCTGGTCAACATCATCGGCGGCTGCTGCGGCACCACCCCGGCGCACCTGGAAGCCATCGGCAAGGCGATCGAACCCTTCCAGCCGCGCAAGCCGAAGGAACGCAAGGCGGCCTGAAGATAATTTCGGCCGCGGACAAGTGGCTTTCTGCCGCGGATCTGCGCAGATGAACGCGGATGAAGGCCGCAAGACCGGAAAAGGCCAAAGGCTTCCTTTTATGTCTGTTTTCAATTGCATTTCATCCGCGTCCATCCGCGCCAATCCGCGGCAAACGTTTTCAAAATTCCGAATTGAAATTCGGTAACACGAGGAATACATGAGTCAACGCCAGGAACAGATACGATACACGCGCTTGAGCGGCCTGGAGCCGCTGACGATCACGCCGGATCTGGGCTTCGTCAACGTAGGCGAGCGTACCAACGTCACCGGCTCGGCGAAGTTCAAGCGCCTGATCGCCGAGGACCGTTACGACGAAGCGGTCGAAGTGGCGCTTCAACAGGTCGAAAACGGTGCCCAGGTCATCGACGTCAACATGGACGAGGGCCTGCTGGATTCCGAAGAGGCAATGACGACCTTTCTGAACCTGATCATGGCCGAACCCGACATTGCGCGTGTTCCGGTGATGGTCGACTCCAGCAAGTGGTCGGTCATCGAAGCCGGACTGAAGTGTCTCCAGGGCAAGGGCATCGTCAACTCGATCAGCTTGAAGGAAGGCGAGGAACAGTTCCTCGAGCAGGCGCGCAAGATCAAGCGCTACGGGGCTGCCGTCATCGTGATGGCATTCGACGAAACCGGCCAGGCCGACAACGCCGAGCGGATGGTCGAGTGCCTGTCGCGGGCCCACGATCTGCTGACCGAGAAAGTCGGCTTTCCGCCCGAGGACATCATCTTCGACCCCAACATCTTCCCGGTTGCCACCGGTATGGAAGAACACAACAACTACTCGATGGAATTCATCGAGGCGACGAAGGAACTGAAGAAGCGCTTCCCCGACTGCCATGTCTCCGGTGGCGTGTCAAACATGTCGTTCTCGTTTCGCGGCAACAACCCGGTACGCGAAGCCATGCACTCGGTATTCCTGTATCACGCGATGCAGGCCGGCATGGACATGGGCATCGTCAATGCCGGGCAGCTCGCGGTCTACGACGACATCGATCCGGAACTGCGCGAAATGGTCGAAGACGTGGTGCTGAACCGCCGCGACGACGCGACCGAAAGGCTGCTGGATGCAGCCGACAAGTACAAGGGTGAAGGCCAGCGCCAGGAGAAGGACGAGGCCTGGCGCGAAAAGTCGGTTGCCGAAAGACTCAAGTATTCCCTGGTCAAGGGCATAGACAAGTACGTCGTCGAGGACACCGAGGAAGCCCGTCAGAACTTCGACACCTCGCTGGAAGTCATCGAGGGGCCGCTGATGGACGGTATGAACTACGTCGGCGACCTGTTCGGCGCCGGCAAGATGTTCCTGCCGCAGGTCGTCAAGTCGGCGCGCGTCATGAAGAAGGCCGTCGCGCACCTCATCCCCTACCTGGAAGCCGAAAAGAAGGTCGGCGAGAAAAAGGGCAAGGTGTTGATGGCGACGGTCAAGGGCGACGTCCACGACATCGGCAAGAATATCGTCGGCGTGGTGCTGGCCTGCAACGGCTTCGACGTACACGACCTTGGCGTGATGGTGCCGGCCGACAAGATCCTCGACGAGGCTGAAAAGGAAGACGTGGACATCATCGGGCTGTCGGGACTGATCACGCCTTCGCTGGACGAAATGGTCACGGTGGCCGAAGCGATGAAGAAACGCGGCATGAACCTGCCGCTGCTCATCGGCGGTGCGACGACCTCGCGCGCGCACACGGCGCTGAAGATCGATCCGCAGTACGACGCGCCGGTGTGCTGGGTCAAGGATGCATCGCGCTCGGTCGATGTGGTGCGCAAGCTCGCCAGCAAGGTCAATCGCGACGAATACGCGAAAATGATCGCCGACGACTACGAGGACTATCGTGAAAGAGCTGCCAACAAGAAGAAGCGCAAGCCGCTGATCTCCATCGAAAAGGCGCGCGAGAACGCGTTCGAGTTCGACTGGAGCAAGTACACGCCCGAAAAACCGCTCAAGCCTGGCATCAACGTCATCGAAGACTGGCCGCTGGAAGACCTGGTCGATGTCATCGACTGGACGCCGTTCTTCCAGACCTGGGAGCTGGCCGGACGCTATCCCGACATCCTCGAGGATGAGGTTGTCGGAGAGGCGGCTACCAACCTGTTCAACGACGCGAAGGAAATGCTGAAGAAGATCGTCGAGGAAAAATGGCTTCAGCCCAAGGCGGTATGCGCACTTGTGCCGGCCAACCGGGACGGCGACGACATTCTGCTGTACACCGACGAGTCGCGCGAGGAAGTTCTCGAGCGCATGGTCTGCCTGCGCCAGCAGGCCGACAAGCCCTCGGCCAACCTGTGTCTGGCCGACTTTGTCGCCCCGGCCGATTCGGGCGTCGCCGACTGGGCCGGAATGTTCGCGGTCACCACCGGGCACGGCATCGAAGAAGCCAAGAAGAAGCTTCCGGAAAACGACGACTATTCCGGCATCATGCTGCAGTCGCTCGCCGACCGGCTGGCCGAAGCGCTTGCCGAAGCGCTGCACGCCAAGGTCAGGCGAGAGCTCTGGGGCTACGCCGACGACGAGGACCTGACCAACCAGGATCTCGTCAAGGAGAAATACCGCGGCATTCGGCCCGCCCCCGGCTACCCGGCCTGTCCCGATCACAGCGAAAAGGAGAAGATCTTCCGGCTGCTCGACGCACCGGGCCGGATCGGGCTGGAACTCACCGAAAGTTTCGCCATGCACCCGGCCGCGGCGGTCAGCGGCTATTACTTCGGGCACCCGGACTCGAAGTACTTCGTGGTCGGCAAACTCGGCCGCGACCAGGTCGAGGATTACGCCAGGAGAAAGGACATCAGCCTTGAGCAGGCCGAGAAGTTTCTGCGACCCAACCTCGACTACTGATCATCCAGGAAGGCCCGATTCGCATCGGGCTTTCCGTTCCCGACCGCGGCCGTCGTGTCGGTCGAGCCACGTGTCGAACCGGATCGGAACCTGAATGCCCGGATTTCGGGGCCGCGACTCGCGATGAAGCCCGGGACTCAACCGGAGTCCTGGAGATCACCGGTCGAGCGCGCACCTCCGGGCGCCTTGAAGCCGGGCAACAGCATCGGAACCGACTGCCGATAATCGGCGTAATCCCGGCCCAGATAGTGCAACAGGTCGCGCTCCTCGAACCCGATGGCGATCAGGATATAGCCGGTCATCGCCACAGCGAAAAGAAAGTGCCCAACGCTCATGACCGGTCCGCCCCAGAACGCAAGCAGGAAACCCAGGTAGAGCGGGTGACGAACAAGCCGGTAAAACAGGGGCGTCCTGAATTCCGGTGCCGTCGGCGTCCGATTCCGGAACTGCGCCCAGACCTGCTTGAGCCCGAACAGGTCGAAGTGGTCGATCAGGAAAGTCGCCACGAGCACCATGCCGAACCCGGCAGCGAAGACCGCCCAGCCGAGACCGGCCGTCAGATTCGAATCGGCCGCCCAGACCACGCCCGGAATCGGACGCCATTGCCAGAACATCAGCACCAGGATCAGGCTTGCAACGAGTACGTAGACGCTGCGTTCGGCCGAAGCCGGCAGAAACCTCTTCAGCCATCGCTTGAAGCCGATCCGGGCCATCAGGGAATGCTGCAAGCCGAAGATCATCACAAGACCGATATCCATTACAACCGCGAGCGCGACCGGACCGGTTGCGCGTCCCGCGTCGATCGAGTGCGGCACAAGGTCCGAAAGCCACGGTGCCCAGCGGGCCAGTGCAGTGGTCTGCAGGTTGCCGACGAATGCGACCAGGTACAGGAACGTCACCAGGAAAACCGCGTAGGAGAAAACCCCGAATAGAAGAATCGAGAATCGTTTCATTGCCTTTCACCTTCGAACAGTGCCTCGAGTACTGCCATTTCAACGCAGTCCGGGGCCGGTTCGCCATGAGATGAAAGGCTCAATTCGGTCTCTCGAAGGGCTGGACCCGGGACATTTGTCCCGGTCATGGATCACCTTTCCGGCTCGCCACCGTGGGCAATCACGAGCGCCTGGGTTCGGCTGTGCACGCCGAGCTTTCGATAAAGGTGGAACAGGTGGTTGCGTACGGTCTTTTCGCTGATATGAAGACTGTCGGCTATTTCTGCGTTGCGCAGTCCCCGGCCAAGATGGCCGAGTATCTGTCTTTCGCGTGGAGTCAGCTCCGATAGCGCGGCCTCGCGGCTGTCGGCCTCGCCCACGCCGGTGAATTCTGCAACGGCTCTCCGGAATTCGGCCCACGCCGGCTCATCGCGAAGAAGGATATGGTTGCATGAATCAAGCTCGACGAAACTGGCGTCGGGAATGTTCGACGCCAGATACTGGCCCTCGGAGAACGGAATGACCTCGTCGCGACGACCGTGCAGGACCAGGGTCGGCACGCGCACTCGTCCCAGGATTCCGCTTATATCGACATCTCCGCGCGCCTCGAGCAGGCGGACGGCCATTTCGGGCTCCGCAGTAAGCCTGCAAAGTTCGTTGAACCAGTCGAGTTGCTCGTGGCTTCCTTCCGGAATGAAGCGTCCGGTGAATGCCTGGCGAAACACCGGGTTGTCCTTGCCCCATCCCAAACGGATCATCTGCATGACGGCCGAATAATGGTCTTTCTGCTCGTCGCCGCGCCGCTTCCAGCCGCGCGCATAGCCGCCGTAAAGAATCAAGCGTGAAACGCGCTCGGGGTGCGCGACCGCATACCGGACTGCAGTGACCGCCCCTTGCGATATGCCGAGCAGCACCATCGGAGGACGGATTCCCGCGGCCTCGACGACGCACTCGAGATCCGGCAGCCAGTGCCGTTGAGAAATGTCGACAACCGCACGCTCGGACATCCCGCAACCGCGCTCGTCGAACCTCACCAGGGAGAAATTGGCGCCCAGGAACTCCATCCAGTGGCGCCACGCCAGGCTGTCCCAGTCGTGTTTCAGATGGGTCAGCCAGTTCGACGCCTTGACCAGCGCAGGTCCGCTGCCGCAGCGGGCCCACGCCAGGCGCACGCCGTCCCGTGCACTCGTGAGATGAATTTGTTGGCGCATCGCGGTGCTCCCGACCGGACATGGCCGCCGATGCTTGCGGCGCCGGTCTGCATGCGGGGCATGAACGAATACCCGCTGGACTCAATTTTGCAGAAATCGAGCCCGCATGCAACCCGTCGGGGGAACCTTACATGCCCGCGTCCGGCGTGGCGCGCTCGATCACGCCGCAAGCAATTCGCGGGCCGGCCGCCCCGGCAGGATTCGATTCGTAATCGTCCGGGCCTTCGTGGATGACCACCGCGGCCCCATCGGCATCGAACAGCCGCTCGTCGAGCCTAACGCTGTCGTTGAAGATTTCGACATTGACGATGCCGGAAGCAGGCACATGGAGGTTGGGCATGTCGCCGGCGTGCCGGCCGTCGGCGTCCATCAGGCCGTGGTCGGTCGAATCCGGATTGAAGTGTCCCCCGGCTGAGGTGAACGGCGGCACGCACTCGCCGGTTTCGTGAACGTGAAACGCATGAATGCCCGCAGGCAGGAACGCAAGCCGGGCATGCAGAATGGTGCCGAAGGGAGATTCACGGAACTCCACCGTCCCGACCGATTCGCCCTCGGCATTCCGCATGTGCGCCATGGCGTCGCCGGCATGAGCCGAACCTGTCGATACGACACCGGCAAGCACTGCTGCCGACCAGATCATTGCAGTCTTCGAAAGTCTCATTGCCCGTCTCCTGATTGGGTAAGAAACCCGATTCTAACGCAGCCTCGACGAAATCCTATCAATCTCCGGCCGATCGCATGCGCGTGAGCCGATATCCACCGAACAACCCGGGACCCACGGTCCGGCCTTGTCGAGCCTCCGACGGACCCTCATATTCCAGGCAAGGCCCTGGCCCAAAACGCGGGAGATGGCGATGGAAAATCCGCAGCGGCTCGTCGACGCATTGCTCGAACGGCACGGCCGAACCTTTACCCGGGAGGTTGGCATTGCGGTCGCGGAGAACGCGCCGGCACCCCTTTTCCAGGCGCTGTGCCTGTCCTTGCTGTTCAGCGCGCCGATCCGGGCACCGGTCGCGGTCAACGCGATGCGCGCCCTGCTCGAGCCGGCTGGACGACCGCAAATCACATGGCGCGCTCAAGCTGGCAAGCGCGCGTACGCGTGCTCAACGATGCCGGTTACGCGCGATTCGACGAGAAGACTTCGACCATGCTCGGTGACGCGTCGAACCTGCTGATCGAACGTTACGGCGGCGACCTGCGCAGGCTGCGCCAACGGGCCGAACGCAA
>MDTG01414358.1_pt1 | contig 20219 bp, 19 predicted proteins | sample 811421 | NCBI WGS metagenome assembly MDTG01 (sample SAMN05326645, study PRJNA326480) | marine metagenome | isolation source: seawater | place: Pacific Ocean: South East | collected 2011
CAAAAATATCAAATATCTCCTTACGAAGCAGATTTCATTTACAATTGACCCACTTTGACAGTAAAAAAATTAGAGCACAATTTCTGAAGTTACTTTCATCGCAGTACAGCCAAGTTGAAATTGGTATGCACGTTGAAATGTTGTTTGAAGCCTATTTAGATTTCACACCCGCTCAGGTTGCACTCAATCTTAATGAAGTATTGTCTTTAGAAAAAGAAGCACAATTCCAAGCCGCACTATCAGCCCTTCAAGAAAACATACCTATACAATATATAATAGGTACCGTTATGTTTGCTGGTCTTACACTTGATGTAGACGAACGCGTGCTTATCCCCCGTCCCGAAACAGAAGAACTGGTGCATTGGTTGTTGGATACTCACGATAATGAAGCACCTCTCAATGTACTGGACATAGGAACAGGCAGTGGTTGTGTGGCATTAGCCCTAAAGAAAGCACGCTCAAACTGGAAAGTAACGGCTTGGGATGTTGATTTGGATGCCTTGTCAGCAGCCAGGCACAATGCGAAAAAAAACAGCCTTTCCGTCAATTTTGAGGTTGTTGATGTTTTAGGTGCACAATTACCCAACATTAATTGGGATATTATTGTGTCCAATCCACCTTATGTACCCGAGTCTGAAAAAGCACATACCGCAGCACATGTATTACGAGAACCTGAGCACGCAATTTTTGTTCCAGGAATATCCCCGCTAAAATACTATACGCACATCATCAATTATGCAACCAATCAGCTGAACGCCAAGGGTAGTATTTATTTAGAAGGACACGCGCCGCTAATGAAAACACTTCATTTGCTTTTAACACAAGCAGGATTTTCCGATATTGTACTTCGAAACGATTTTAGGACAAACCCACGTTTTGTTCTTGCACATTACCGATGAATACAGCAGAAAAAATACAAGCATTAAGGACTGAGCTAAACGAGCACAACCGACGTTATTATATAGAAGATGCGCCTGTGATTTCTGATCGTAAATTCGATGAAATGCTAGCCGAACTCCAAGCGCTTGAAGATGCAAACCCCGCACTTTTTGATGCCAATTCACCAACCCAGCGCGTGGGTGGTGCCGTAACCAAAACCTTTAATACCATTGCCCATGAACAGCGTATGTACTCATTGGACAACTCCTATAACAGACAGGATTTGTTAGATTGGGAGCAACGTATTTGTAAAAAATTAGGCTTGGCATCTTTGGATTACAACTGTGAGTTGAAATATGACGGGGCTTCAATCAGCCTGACCTATGAAGAAGGGAAGCTCGTACAAGCCCTTACGCGTGGCGACGGTTTTCAAGGCGATGAAGTAACCCAAAACATCAAAACCATTCATAGTGTTCCCTTGCAAATTGTAGCTTCCGATGTGCCGCGTCGCTTTACTATAAGAGGAGAAATTATTTTGCCATTGGCAGGTTTTGAACAAATGAACAAACAACGCCTCGCCCAAGGCGAAGAGCCCTACATGAACCCAAGAAATACTGCGTCGGGTAGTTTAAAATTGCAAGACAGTACGCTGGTGGCAGCCCGCCCCTTGGATTGTTTTCTCTACCAAATTGTTACTGACAGAAACTTATTTCAAACCCAATTGGCATCGTTGCAAGCAGCCAAAAGTTGGGGTTTTTATGTGCCCGAACATTTTGTACATGCCTACAATATGCAAGAGGTATTTGCTTTTTTGGATCATTGGGAACAAGAACGCAGTAGTTTGCCCTACGAAATTGATGGGGTAGTGGTTAAAGTAAATCAATTGGCATACCAAGAGCAACTGGGCTATACGGCTAAATCACCCCGTTGGGCGATGGCGTATAAGTTTAAAGCAGAGGCGGTTGAAACCCAACTGGAAGATTTGGTTTACCAAGTAGGGCGTACAGGCGCCATAACCCCTGTGGCACAACTAAAACCTGTGTTGCTGGGCGGTACCATCGTCAAGCGGGCATCTTTACACAATGCAGATTTTATTGCTGAACTTGGACTCCACCTCAACGATACTGTTTCTGTAGCGAAAGGTGGCGAGATTATACCTAAGATTACTTCGGTCAATCACAGCAAGCGTTTGCCCAACAGCCAAGCCATCGAATATGCAACCAACTGCCCATCTTGTGGCTCCTCATTAAAACGAAACCCCGAAGAAGCACAGCACTACTGTCCAAATGCAGCTGGCTGCTTGCCGCAACGTGTGGGTCGTGTGGCGCACTTCATTTCCAGAAAAGCCATGGATATTGACGGGCTGGGTGCCGAAACCATACAATTGCTCATAAAAAACAACCGCATCAATAGCTATGCGGATTTATATGTCCTTACTGAGGCTGACCTTATATCACTTGAGCGCCTCGCTGAAAAATCAGCACAGAATATTGTGCAAGCCGTTGCGGAATCTTTAAGCATATCCTTCCATCGCGTATTGTTTGGTTTGGGTATACGTTATGTGGGTCAAACTGTTGCCAAAAAGTTGGCACAGCACTTTGGTTCTATTGATGCCTTGATGCAAGCTGATGTCGAAGCCTTGGAAGCTGTAGATGAAATCGGAACACGTATTGCTCAAAGTGTAGTTGCTTTTTTTCAAGACGTCGACAACCTTTTTGTTATTTCACAATTACGTGCTTCGGGCGTTCAACTTGAAGCAGCTGTTTTGTCCCAACCCACTTCAACCATACTGGCCGATATGCGTTTTGTGGTGTCGGGTGTTTTTAGCCAGTATTCTAGAGACGAACTAAAGGCAGCCATCGAACAGCATGGCGGAAGGATTGCTTCTTCCATTTCAAAAAATACTACCTATTTGGTGGCTGGAGAAAAGATGGGTCCTGCCAAGAAAACCAAGGCTGAAAGCTTGGGTGTTCGCATCATTTCTGAGCGAGAATTTGATGCGCTCATAGGCGACTAATGTTGTGTTTGTAACAAACCGTTAGTTTTTTATAATATATTGTTATGGTCATGCGACCAGCTCTTACGAAAACACTACTTTTGCAACAATGAATTTTTTTGCCAAACGTACCGTAAAACAGCAGCTCAGTCTTCTTGATAGCAGGGTAGGGGTTAAGCCTGCAACAATACGTCGTATGGTTTTTGTCCACGATGCGGATTTAGATATCACAGAAGCTCAGTTTAAAGACATGGTTGATTTTTTTTCTCCGGAATATAAAACAATCGAGCGTGTTTATTTTCATTTAAATACAAAAATGCTTGAAGGTTTGCCCAAGCCTCACTTGCATCCTAAAAGTTTGGACTGGCGTGGTAGAATATCCGAAGATGATTTAAAATTTGTAATATTACAGCCATACGATATTGCCATCCATTTTGTGCAGCACAGTGCCCTTTCACTGGCATCTTTTTCTGCACAACTCAAAGCGTCTTTTCGCATAGGTCCATTTTGTATGGATACTAGGTTGAACGATTTGGTGCTACCCACACGATTGGATTTTGGAGGGTTTTTAAGCGATCTTAAAAATTATTATAATAAAATAAACTCTCATGCATAAGCTAACAGTCAAATCTACAGGAGTAGCGGTTATTACCCCTTTTTGTGCAGACGGTTCCGTTGACTATGACGCACTTGCCCGCATCATTCATTTTTTGATTGACAGTGGTATTGATTTTCTTGTGGCCTTGGGAACGACGGGCGAATCCGTTACGCTGACCAATGATGAAACCCAGGCTGTTTTTGCCACTTTTGTGCTTGAAAACAAACAACGTGTTCCGTTGATTATGGGTGTTGGCGGCAATTGTACCCGTTCGCTAGTTGAGCGCTTTCAAACGTTAGACACTACTGGATTTGATGCCATTCTTTCTGTAACGCCTTATTACAATCGTCCTAATCAAGAAGGACTGTATCAGCATTATATGGCCTTGGATGCCGTAACACCTTTACCTTTATTTATGTACAACGTGCCTGGAAGAACAGCTGTAAACATGACTGCCCAGACCATGGTGCGTATTGCCCATGACGCAAAACACATTGTTGGGGTTAAGGATGCAAGTGGCAACATGGAACAGGGTGCAGAAATCATAGCGCAAAGCCCAAAAGATTTCTTGGTTTTTTCAGGCGATGATGAAACCGCAATTCCACTAACCCTTCTGGGTGGGGACGGCGTTATTTCTGTAGTTGCCGGTGGCTTTCCAAAAGTGTTTAAACACGGGATGGATTTGGCTTTAGAAAAAAACGAAGCAGAGGCAACGCAAATCAACCAGCAATTCAAGCCTATTATAGATTTGTTATTTCAAGAAGGAAACCCTGCTGGAATCAAGGCTGTTTCTCAATTACTTGGACTTTGTGAGTCCAACTTGAGGCTTCCTTTGGTAAAGCCTACGGATGCACTTGTAGCTGCCTTGCAGCCTTATGTAAGCAAGATTAATTAAACACCAATCCCAACCTGAAACCAACGCTGTTGTGTCCAGAATTTGGAAACTTTACATTAGCATTGGACTCATGTCTTATTAGCAACGTGCTGCTTACCCAGAAATGTTCCTTGTATTTCACCTTCATGCCCAAGCCTATATTGTCGGAAAAGGCAAATCCAGCCGCCAAACGCTCTGTTAACTGTGAGGTCCACATAGGTCCAGTAGAACCGTATATGATTACAGCTATTTTGGGACTTATAAACCAATTGAAGCTTACTCCCAAATGCGCTGCCAGTTGATGGATATTTTTTTCTGTCAACATTTTTTCTTGAAAATTGTCTTGAAAATCATCGAAGTATGATGTTGTGGTAAACCACTTGTTGCGGAGTTGGTGTTTTGAAAAATAGTAGCCCAATTCACTTAGGACGTCTACTTTAAAACCGCCAAGTTGATATTGTTGTAACCTTAGGTGCCCCAAGATGTGGTGCTGTGTAAGTTTGTAGTCTTCACTGTTAAATGGAAAGGCTTGCTGTGTGGCATAGCCGAGGTGTATTCCCCAATCGGGCGGACTTTGTTCTTCTTGTCCTGCGACGATTTGAAAAGTGAACAGGCTAAGGAGTAACCGTAAATAAGATATGCGCATGCGCTTTCTATGTAAAACGTTTTAATTAAATTAGCCACCATGAAAATACCAAATTATTTAGTTATTGGCCTACTTTTTTTAGCAGTAGGTTGTAGTGATTATCAGAAAGCACTGAAATCCGAAGATCCTGGGGTAAAAAACAAACTTGCTCAATCGCTTTATGATGAAGGGAAATACCGTAAAGCCGCACAGCTTTACGAACAGTTAAAGGTATCGTACAGAGGTAAAGCACAGGCAGAACGTATCATTTTCTTTTATGCAAATGCGCTGTTGGAAACTAAAAGCTATATTTTGGCGGCCTATGAATTTGAAACTTTTGTAAAAGCTTATCCCAAAAGCCAGAAGGCTGATGAAGCATATTTTTTGATGGCTTATGCCTATTATTTGACCTCTCCAAACTTTAGTTTAGATCAAACCGATACGTACGAGGCTTTGGATAAACTCCAAGAGTTTATCAACCGCTACCCTGAAAGTGAACGCATGGATCGAGCCAATGCCATGGTACAAGAATTGCGTATCAAGACAGAAAGAAAAGGATTTGAAACCTCCAAACAATACCATACCATACGCGATTACAAAGCCGCAATGAAAGCGTTAAACAATTTTATTGCAGACAACCCTGGTACTTCATTCCGTGAAGGTGCCCTTTTTGTTCAGTTCTCTGCGGCGGCTACACTAGCCATTAATAGCGTTGCGTATAAGAAGGAAAATCGCCTTGAAGACGCTAAATCTAAATTTGAAAACTTCAAGCGCTTGTACCCAGAATCAACACACATGGAGGATGCTCAAAAACTCTTGAAAGATATTGAGCAAGAAATCCTTACTTTTGCATCCAATTAAATTTTTCGCATGGACCTAAAAAGCACAGAAGCCGCACTTAATACAAAAACATATGATCGCAACGAAATTGATGCGTCAACGGGCAATATCTATGAAAGTATTTCAATCATGGCAAGGCGTGCCGTGCAAATCAATGAGGACATCAAATCAGAGTTGTTCGAGAAATTGGAAGAATTTGCTACACCAACTGAAAGTTTAGAGGAAATTTTCGAAAACAAAGAACAGATAGAAGTGTCTAAGTTTTATGAAAAGCTGCCAAAGCCACACGCTATCGCAATTGAGCAATGGCTACAAGAAAAGATTTACTACCGTCACACGGATGCTGACGCAAGCGAATAGTCATGTCTATCTTGCACGACAAGCGAATTTTACTCGGAATATCGGGGAGTATTGCGGCCTACAAAACGCCTACCATCGCCCGATTGCTAGTCAAAGCAGGAGCCAGCGTTCAAGTTGTCATGACCGAAGCAGCAAAGGGATTTGTTACCTCCCTTACGCTGTCTACCCTTACAGATCGTGAAGTCCTTACTTCTTTCACACAAGAAGACAATGACAATGCCGTATGGAACAATCATGTTTCTCTGGGTCTTTGGGCAAATGTAATGCTCGTTGCACCCGCCTCTGCCAACACCCTCGCTAAAATGGCAACTGCAGCAGCAGACAACTTGCTTTTGGCAACCTATCTATCTGCAAAATGCCCTGTCTTTTTTGCGCCAGCAATGGATTTGGACATGCACAATCATCCTGCCAATCAAGACAATATTAATCGCTTGGTTGCTAACGGCAACATATTAATTCCTGCAGCTTCTGGTCCCTTGGCTAGCGGGCTAGAGGGCGAAGGTCGAATGGAAGAGCCCGAGCAAATAGTCGCCATACTAGAAGATTATTTTAGATCTAAATCCCCGCTGTCTGGTAAAAAAATTGTCATTACTGCCGGTCCAACATACGAACCCATAGATCCTGTGCGTTTTATTGGTAATTATTCCTCAGGAAAAATGGGGTATGCCTTAGCCAATGCTGCCGCACAACAAGGTGCTGAAGTTACCTTAATCAGTGGACCCACCGCTGGAAATACCATACACCCCAATGTTTCAGCTGTAGCAGTTACCACGGCTGCTGAGATGCTAGCCGCCTGTATGGACGTGTATGCCAATACCGATGCACTTATTATGGCTGCTGCTGTTGCAGACTTTCAGCTAAAGCAACAAGCCCTCCAAAAAATTAAAAAGCAGTCAGGCATACCCTCCTTGTCTCTGGTACCAACACCTGATATACTTTCAAAACTCGGGGAGGAGAAAAAGAATCAACTCTTAATAGGTTTTGCCCTAGAAACCCAAGATGCTTTGGCAAACGCACAGAAAAAACTAGCAAGCAAGAACCTTGATGCTATTGTTGTCAATTCACTCGCAGATGACGGCGCAGGTTTTGGCCACGACACCAATAAAATTTCTTTTTTACAAGCCAATAAAGAAGCCGTACATTATAACCTAAAATCCAAGCAAGAAGTTGCTTTGGACATGATGGATCAACTTAAAACAATGTTCGATGAGTCTTAAAGCCTTATTTTATGTTTTTATTTTCAGTACACTTTCGTGGGGGCAGGCTGTGCGTGTAACCCTTAACGTTAACAGCGATTTGGTTGATCAAACCAACATCAATCCAGTCAAAACACTAAAGAAGGCAGCCCAAGATTTTCTAAACAATACCAAATGGACGTCTAGTCGCGAGTCGAATGCCGCTGAAATTGACATTGAAATGTTACTTACCATTTCTAGTTTCAATAACAATTCATTTGCTGCAAGCTTACAAGTACAATCAGGACGCATGGTCTACAATACCAACTATAACTCGCCGCTGGTTAATTTTTTTGATGAATCTTTTGGTTTTACCTATCAAGAGTTTCAACCGTTCTACTTTGACGTGAATCGCTATAACAACAATCTTATTTCGGTACTGTCGTATTACATAAATTTGGTCATTGGTATGGAGATGGATAGCTTTTCTCCTTTAGGCGGTACATCCTATTTTGAGCGGGCACGCACCACTGCCAACGCAGCACTGGCGAGTAACGCACAAGGCTGGCAAGCCAATCAGGCTCAGAACGGTCGATATGATATTATTGGCGCACTATCTTCAACCGCTTTTAACGACTTTAGATACCTTGTTTACAATTACCACAGGAAGGGTTTGGATACCATGACAGATACGCCCAAAGAAGCTAAGGAAGCCATTGCTGCGCAGTTGATTACCCTTGAGAATCTTATGCTTCGACAGCCAAATGCCTATTTGATTCAAGCCTTCTTTGATGCCAAAGCCGAAGAGATAAGTCAGCTATTTAGCGATGGCCCAGGCGTTGAAACCAAAGCACTGCTTCGTTTTTTAAATCGATTTGTACCCAGCATGTCTGGTTACTGGAGCAGCATCACGAGTTAATAACTTCATGTCTTTAAATGACATAAACGCATTATATTTGAAGTAACGACAATATAAAACTGTGCTACTTTCTTTGTCCATAAAAAATTTTTCACTCATAGAAGACCTAGAGGTTTCTTTTGACAGTGGTTTGTCTATTCTGACAGGGGAAACAGGCTCTGGAAAATCCATTTTATTACAAGCCTTATCACTCATACTTGGGCAACGAGCCGATTTGTCTACCATACGTGCGAATGCGTCAAAATGTATTGTGGAAGCCGCTTTTGACATGGATAGGCACAAGTTAAAAACCATTTTTGACCAACTTGATTTGGACGAGGAAAGGCACACCCTCATTCGGCGCGAGTTGAGTGCAACTGGGAAGTCACGTGCTTTTATCAATGACACCCCCGTTACTTTGGATGCCCTTAGAACCGTGGGGAACGCTTTGGTAGATATTCATACCCAACGACAAACTATACAACTTAGCGATCCAGCGTTTTACCTTAATCTTATTGATGCCTATGGGGATAATGCGAAGTCGCTTGCTGCATACAAAGCGGCATTTAAGCATTGGCATATTTCCACTACAGAGCTCGAAAGTTTAAGAGTACGTCAAAGTCAGTCCGATGAAGCCTTAGACTACCACAAGTTTTTACTCAACGAACTGGAACAGCTTAGTCTATCACCCGACATGATAGCCATTTTGGAAGAAGAGGTAAAGGTGCTTAAAAATGCGACGGGTCTTAGGTCTGCTCTTGCAGAAGTGGTTTCAATAAGCACCCAAGAGGGTCTAGGTGTTCAAGACCAAATGATTAGCATTTCCCAGTTATTGGATAAAATAGCAAACCTTGGCGCTGTATACCAATCGCTTTATGATCGCATATCAAGTGTGCGGATTGAACTTTCCGATATTATTTCAGAAACGCAACATTTGTGCGATTCGGTGCAAGACGACCAAGCTCGTTTACAAGAATTAGAGGAGTTGTTAAGTACGCTTCATCATCTGTGTCAAAAACACCACGTTTCAAACGCAGCGGGGCTTATTGAAAAACGTACGCATTTACAGCAGCTATGCGAAGGTGCCGAAGCTTTGGATGAACAGATAGAAACCAGATCTAAACAAGTAGCACTTGCTAAAACTGCTTTGGACGTTGCAGCAAAAACGTTGAGCAGTCAACGGCAACAAGCGTGTAATCCCCTCGCCGAGGCACTTGCCAAACGCTCACGTGATTTGGGTATGGAGCATGTACAATTTTCTACAGTGCTTAATCTCTTAGATGCCCCCACGGCCAATGGCGTTGAGGAGGCAGCACTGATGTTCTCAGCCAACAAAGGCATTGACTTTGCTCCATTGAACAAGGTTGCCTCTGGTGGTGAACTTTCTCGCATCATGCTTGTTATTAAATCCATTGTGGCGGAAAAATCGCAACTACCTACCTTGATTTTAGATGAGATTGACACAGGCGTGTCTGGCGAAATGGCAAAAGCCATGGGCAGGCGTATGCATGAAATGAGTCGCCATATGCAGGTGATTTCCATCACGCACTTGCCGCAAATAGCAGCTTTGGCTGATGCACATTACAAAGTTTACAAAGCCGTTGTAGGGGCGTCTACACAAACATTTCTAACCCCACTTAATGAAGAGCAAAGAATTGAAGAACTTGCTGAAATGCTGAGTGGAAAAAACGTAAAGGCGTCTGCCCTTGTGCATGCACGTGAGTTGCGAAACGTATAATTTAAATTATAACTATGAGTTACGGATTACTTAAAGGAAAACGAGGTATTATTTTTGGCGCACTGGACGAAAATTCCATTGCTTGGAAAACAGCAGAGCGTGTGCACGATGAAGGTGCGCGCTTTGTGTTGACAAATGCACCAATAGCCATGCGCATGGGAACCATCAACCAACTGGCTGAAAAAACAGGCTCGACCATTATCCCTGCCGATGCAACTTCCCTGGAAGATTTAGAACGTTTGGTGACCGAGTCTGTCAAAGTACTCGAGGGCAAAATAGATTTTGTATTGCACTCCATTGGCATGTCTGTCAACGTACGTAAAGGACGTTCCTATACCGATCAAAAATACGATTGGACCGCAAAAGGCTGGGATGTTTCTGCCGGTTCCTTTCACAAGGTAATGCAAGTGCTTTACAAGCAAGATGCCATGAGCGAATGGGGAAGCATTGTAGCTCTTTCCTATATGGCTGCACAGCGTGTTTTTCCAGATTATAATGATATGGCAGATAACAAGGCTTTTTTGGAGTCTATTGCACGTAGCTTTGGATACTTCTTTGGTAGAGATAAAAAAGTTCGTGTCAATACAATCTCACAGTCGCCCACACCCACAACAGCAGGCAAAGGTGTCAAAGGATTTGATGGTTTTATTTCATACGCAGAAAAAATGTCTCCATTGGGGAATGCCTCTGCACTCGACTGCGCCAACTATACGGTTACCCTGTTTTCGGATTTAACCCGAAAAGTAACCCTCCAAAACTTGTTTCACGACGGCGGTTTTTCCAATATGGGCGTCAGCGATGCCGTTATGCAAGTATTCGATAACGAATAAAATCAGCTATGGCCAAGCAACAGAAAAGCTATAAGGTGCGATTTTTAGGGTCAAAGCAGGGGCTTTTGTTTCTGCTTTTTGCAGCACTTATATGGGTAATTAGCGCCTTGTCCGAAAAATATACCGCAGTTGTTAATGTTCACGTTGAAATAGAAAACGATGCAAAGGCTGTTATTTTATTAGAAAAACAGTTGCATGCAGATGCGAGTATGTCCGCTTCTGGTTTTTCTATTTTATACAGACGGCTGTTCCCGCCCAAGTTGGTGCTTTTTACGGCTAAATTACCAGCACTAGATTTAAACAAGCCCTTGTTAAGCACCCAGTATTTAGCCAACAGCTACTGGCAACAATTTCCTAGCCGAAATGATCTTAATGGCTTTGTCGATAACACCATATTATTGCCACTGACTGCTGCTGTTGTAAAATCCTTTACACCTGCGTTGGCAGCGCCCCCTGCTTTGGCAGAGGGGTATCAATTGACGTCTCCCATACAATTCAACACGGATCAAGTGACTGCAAGCGGAGGTAATGAGAAACTAAAGCGCTTAGATACTGCTATTTTTAAGCTCTTAAGCGATGCTGTTATCAAAGAAGACTTCGTGCTCAAGGCAGCCCTTTTGGATTCTATTGCAGCTTTGGCTAAATGGAATACTACTGAAATAGAGGTGCGAGGAACTGTTGATCGCTATTCAGACGTCTCTTTTATGCTGCCAATAACCATTACCAATGCGCCAAATACAATGGATATTGAATTGACGTCAACGTCAGTTGCATTGAAATTTGCGGCACCACTCTCCAGTTTAAAAACCATCAATGCGCAAGATTTTCGTGCAGAAGTGGTATACGAACAAACAACCACTGGACAATTTCCTGTTATTATCTATGGATTACCTGACAATGCCAAACAAATTGTCATAACACCACCAAGGGTTTCTTATCTCATATCCGAATGAAACATTACGCACTTACGGGTGGTATTGGCAGTGGGAAATCAACTGTGCTTGCACTTTTCGACGAACTTGGTGTGCCCACCTTTTCAGCAGATGATTCTGCCAAAATGGTAATGGAGCAGGATGAAGACATTAAAGCTAACATCACAGCTTTATTTGGCATAGCCTCATATGCCAAAGGCAAGTTGAACCGGCCATTTATTGCTGAGCAAGTTTTTGGCAATAATGATAAATTACAAAAACTCAATGCCTTGGTACACCCTGCGGCTCGAGCAGCTTACGCAAACTGGCAACTGGAGCAATATGCCCCCTATACCATTTATGAATTTCCTCTGGTATTTGAATTGGGGGAACAAGACAGGTTTGACGGAGTTATTTTAGTTGTTAGTTCCGAGGCCTCACGCATACAACGGGTGAAAACTAGAGACGATGTAACGGAAGAAGCTATACGTAAGCGGATGATGCATCAATGGACGGATGAACAAAAGCAACCCTTGGCCGATATGCTTATTCATAACGCTACCATTGGCAAAACTGCCGATCAGGTGCGTAAGCTTCACCAGCAATTGATGCGCGCTTGAACGTTTTCGTAAAGGTTGTGTATTTTTACATTTTAAATAACAGCTATACCTAGTGCATAAAATTAAACTCTCTTATATTTCATTCGAATGAAAAAGCGCTTGTTTAGCATATTGATTGCACTTATGGGATTATCCCTACTGGGTATTATTGTGGTGCAGATTTTTTGGATACAAACCAATCTTTCCAACCGAGACCGTCAGTTTTCATTGAGCGTTAATAATGCCTTGGCTGCCGTTTCAGAACAAATCAAAGAACGTGAGTTACGTGACTATATCAGCGCTACCCAAAAAATCATGGACAGTCTCGGCTCTCCAAAAGCATCCCAACTGACGGAAGTATTTCAATATATTGACCGTTCCACCATAGACAACAAAACCCTTTTGGTTTCACGAGGTATTATTGAAGACTCCTATGGCATATTTCCGGAGCTGTTTGATCCTGCCTCTTCTGATTCCACCCCAATATTGGATTACCGCAGTGTTAAAGCAACAACCTTTCTCGAAGAAGATGTTGAGGGAACCATCGATAGGATGTCTGTTTCTGAACGCATCGAACGCATTGAACGTTTATCTTCTATGGATAAGGCCAAGTACGAAAGTATCTTTATGGACATCGCAGCCACTAAGGTAATTGAAAAGCGTGTCAGCACCTTTGAGCTGGAATTGCTATTAGGACAGGAGCTTTTGCTTCGTGATATAGATGTTGGTTTTGAATTCCGTGTTTTTGAGGGTAATCGTATGTCTAGTTTAGGCACGGATCAGTTTCTTCAGAATATCAATAAAACTACTTACAGAATGCCCCTTTTTGTTGATGAAAATGGTTTAAGTAAGTATGAATTACGTCTTATTTTTTTAGAAAAGACAGCTTTCTTAAGGTCATCTGTTTTTAGCTCTATTGCGCTTTCAGTTTTGTTTACAGTTGTTTTGATTACAGTGTTTGCCATTACCTTTTTTCAAGCCTTAAAACAAAAGAAGATATCGGATATTAAAACGGATTTTATCAATAATATGACGCATGAGTTTAAAACGCCCATTGCGACCATTCAGCTGGCATTAGATGCCTTGGGAACTTCGGCCATTGCCAAGCAACCCAATAAGGTTACTCAATACCTAAGTCTTATTCGTGATGAGAGTAGACGAATGAATACCCAGGTTGAGAATGTATTGCAAATTTCGAGGTTAGACAGACGTGAGTTGGAGCTTACCACCACGCTAATCGATCCCCACACTGCGATAAATACCGCCATTGAGCATGTGCGTCTTTTGGTAGATCAACGCGAGGGAAAGCTCAACGTGTCTTTAGATCCCATGCAAATCAAGCTTCCGATATCAGAGTCTCATATGACAAATGTTTGGGTCAACCTTTTGGAAAATGCCATCAAGTATTCTGATGACATAGTTGAAATAGATTTGATAACCAGCGTTACCAACGAAGCCTTTACCGTAACTGTTAAGGATAAGGGAATAGGAATGAGTAATAATGTTAAGAGAAAGGTCTTTAACCGTTTTTACAGACAGGAGTCTGGCGATATTCACACCGTTAAGGGACATGGATTGGGACTTTCTTACGTTAAGCGTATAGTTGAATTGCACAATGGCACGATATATGTAAAAAGCCAACTCAAAAAAGGAAGTACTTTCACAGTCCGTTTTCCCCTTAAACACAAATTATGATAAGCGAAAAGAAAAAAATTTTATTGGTTGAAGACGATCAAAATTTTGGAAGCATTCTTCGTGATTTTTTAGAAATTAATGATTTTGATGTAACACTTGCCCGCAACGGAGTTGAAGGAGGTGAAAAGTTTAATAAGGGAAGTTTTGATATTTGTTTGCTAGACGTTATGATGCCTTATAAGGACGGTTTTACTTTAGCTAAGGAAATACGCAAGACAGATGCTGAAATACCTATCATATTTTTAACTGCCAAGTCCATGAAGGACGATGTTGTTAAGGGATATAATATCGGAGCAGATGATTATTTGACCAAACCCTTTGATTCGGATGTGCTGCTGTTGAAAATGAAAGCCATGTTCCAACGCATGGGACAACAAGTAGTCAATTTGGACAAAGCCAATCACCTCTTTACAATTGGTCGGTTTTCCTTTAATGCGAAGCTGCGTGAATTGTCTTTTGAAAATAATCCACCTCTTAAGTTGTCTCCCAAAGAAGGCGCATTATTACACTTGCTTGCACTGCACCTCAATGATTTGATGTCACGAGAACTGGCGTTAAAAAAGATTTGGAAAGAAGACACCTATTTTACCTCTCGCTCCATGGATGTTTATATTGCAAAACTTCGTAAGCACTTAAAGGTGGACTCAAATATTGAAATCTGCAATATCCACGGAGAGGGATTCCGTATGACGGTTTCAGCTTGATCTAGGATGAAATTTTGAAATGGCATCTTTTAGGTGTCGTTGACTCATGTGAATATACCGTTCTGTAGTGGTAATGCTGGCGTGTCCCATCATATGCTGTACCAATTGAATGTCTGCTCCATTTTCGACCAAATGTGTCGCAAACGAGTGCCGTAGCGTGTGTGGACTGATATTTTTGTTGATGTTGGCCAATACTGCAGCCCGCTTCACAATGGTATACACCATGACTCTTGTTATGCATCTGCCTCTGTTGTTTAAAAATAAGATATCTTCAAATCCTGTTGCCGCAGGCCTGTGCCTGTGACGTGTTTCATATGCGCTAATCAGTTTTATGGCGCTGTCGGCTATGGGCACCCAGCGCAGTTTATCACCCTTTCCCTTTACTCGTATTACCCCTTTTTCAAAAAAGAGGTCAGAACATTTGAGTTCGGTTAATTCACTGACGCGTAGTCCGCAGCTGTAAAGCAATTCCAATATGCAATGATTGCGCATGCCGTGTTTACTGTACTTATCTATGGATTGAGTCAGTGCATCTACTTCTTCAACGGCTAAGGTGTCTGGGAATGTTTTTCGTGTTTTGGGTGTTTCTAATAATAGCGTAGGGTTGTCTTTTCGGTAGCCCTCTAGTTCCAAATACCCAAAAAATCCCTTTAGGCCAGAAAGTATACGCGATTGGGTGTTGGGCTGCACCTCTTTTGAAAGCTGATAGACAAAATCCTCAAGGGAGTTTGCATCCACATTTTGGGGTTTATTGTTGTTGTCTAAATTTTCGCAATAGCGCATAAAGCGCTTTACATCAAATTGATACCCTTCAATGGTGTTCTCAGACAATCCTTGCTCAAAGCGCAAATAATATCCATAGTCTTCCAAAGCTTTTTTCCATTGCATACCCAAAAATACGTATTGATTGACTAGAGTTTACTAGTTTTGAGCAAATTATCATATGAAGATTACCATCATTAACGGACCAAACCTTAATTTACTTGGTAAACGCGAGCCTGAAATTTACGGTTCACAAGGTTTTGAAGGTTATTTAGAAGCGCTCAAAGCGCGCTACCCCAGTATTGATATTAACTATGTACAATCCAATATTGAAGGGGAACTAATCGATGCGCTTCACACAGATGGCTTTTCTGCGGATGGGATCATCCTCAATGCCGGTGCCTATACGCACACCTCTGTTGGTGTTGGCGATGCCATAAAAGCCATAGAAACTCCAGTGGTGGAGGTTCATATTTCAAACACCTTCTCTCGTGAAGATTTTCGCCACACCTCTTTTATCACACCCAATGCTAGGGGCTTAATCCTCGGTTTTGGCCTAGATGTGTACCGCTTGGCAATCGAAAGCTTTATTGCTAAATAATTACACAGGACGGTGACGGTTTCCTTTTGAAAGAGATCTGTGAATTAACCAATCCACCAACTTATCCGGCAGGTAGTTTGCCACTATTTTAAATACAAACGCATTCTTGTGAACGATATAGCGCGTTTTGGGGTGCTTTTTGGTTATGCATTTTAGGATGACATTTGACGTCCGGGCTACAGGCAGGGCATTTTTCTCTGTGTTCTCAATTATTTTATCAGCTTTTTGCAAGATGTCGTAGTAGTCAGTGTCTGCAAATTGGTCCATGCTGTTTAGGCTCTTGCCCCAAATCTTTGTCTTAATGGGCCCTGGTTCAATGGCCATCACTTTTATGCCATAACGCCGCAGCTCTCTTCTATAAACGTCTGTCATGCTTTCCAAGGCGTGTTTTGAGATTGAATAAACGCCGTTGAAAGGAGAAGTGAACAATCCAGCGATAGAGCTGATGTTGATGATTCTTCCTGGTGCCCCCTTAAAATCATGCGCAGTCCCTAGAAGGGGTAAAAATATATTGGTGATACGTCGCACAGACTTTAGGTTAATATCCATCTGTCTTTCAAAATCTGCTTCTGTGACAAATTGCAACGGCCCCGGAACAGCAACGCCTGCATTGTTGATGAGTGCATCTATGCGGTCACATGCTTCAAAAACAAGCTTAGCCGCTTGGTTTACTGCATCTTCATCTTGAACATCAAAAATGAGTGGGGTAAAACGCATGGGATATGCTTCCGTAAGCGATTTGGCATCTGCTTTTTTGCGCATACTACCGTAAATGTGATAGCCTTTCTGGTGCAGCAGGCGTAGGGCATCACGCCCAATTCCAGATGAAACACCCGTGATTACAATATGTTTACCCATTTTAAGCTTTTGAATTATGCTGCAAAATAATGATTAGCCATTTACAATTTGCTTTACATGTGTTCTAAATGCTCTAAATAGTCGTTTATTAGAAAAATTAGATTTGTTATTTTCTGTTTAGGTAGCCTGGCATTAATCTGCAAGGTTTTTTCTGTCTGTTCCTTTATAACATTTATGATCTGTCTGTTTAGACCTACCCACAACATGATAAGATCTTTTGTTTCAGCACTTTGATAAGCATTAATCAAAACCAAATCATTTTGTTTATAATCAACAATCTGATATATTTTTGGTTTTACATAAATTTCGGTAAACCACTTTAAGTTATATGTTGTCGAGTCAATTAAATGGCCTAAAATCTCTTTTTTAGATCACTGTGTTGGTTTTGCTTTTTCCGCTCATTTTTGCCGATCTGTTTTAATCAAATTATCTTCTCCAGTTGACATGAGTTGATTAAGTCGCGATATTGTACAGTTCTTTGAAGTAGGTCTTTTGGGTCAACATTCTTGAGGGTACAAAAAATCGAAAAGCAGCCTATTGGCTGCTTTTCAACAATTTATTTTATACTCTTTAAAGATGTATTACCTCGTCATAGGCATCTGCGACGGCCTCCATAATGGCCTCACTCATAGTCGGGTGCGGATGCACTGTCTTAAGGACTTCATGTCCAGTGGTTTCTAATTTCCGTCCCAATACCGCTTCAGCTATCATGTCTGTTACACCAGCGCCAATCATGTGACAGCCCAGCCACTCGCCATATTTGGCATCAAAAATAACCTTTATAAATCCTTCTGCCGTACTGCTTGCTTGGGCTTTTCCAGACGCTGAAAAGGGAAACTTTCCAACTTTGATATCAAGTCCTTGCTCTTTGGCTTGAGCCTCGGTTAGTCCTACAGAAGCAATTTCTGGACTACTATATGTACACCCGGGTATGTTATCATAATCTAGGGGCTCAACGTGCTGTCCTGCGATTTTCTCTACACACAAGATTCCCTCTGCTGAAGCTACGTGAGCCAAGGCCTGCCCCGCAGTAATATCGCCAATGGCAAAATACCCCGGAATATTGGTTTGATAAAAATCGTTGACTAAAATTTTGTCTCTATCCGTAGCAATCCCAACCGTTTCAAGACCAATATTTTCGATATTTGTTTTAATACCCACCGCAGAAAGTACCACGTCTGCTTCCACTACTTCTTCGCCTTTTTTGGTTTTAACCATTGCTTTTACGCCCTTACTGCTAGTGTCCACTGAAGTGACTTCCGCATTAGTCATGACTTTGATGCCGCTCTTTTTAAACGAACGCTCCATTTGTTTTGAGATTTCTTCATCCTCAACAGGAACGATACGCGGTTGGTATTCAATTAGGGTTACTTGTGTTCCCATGGCGTTGTAGAAATAGGCAAACTCTACCCCAATGGCACCAGAGCCAACAACGATAATTTTTTTAGGTTGTTTCTCAAGAGTCATCGCTTTTCGATATCCAATGACCTTCTCGCTATCTTGAGGCAAGCTTGGTAATTCACGTGAGCGTGCTCCCGTGGCAATTATGATGTTTTGAGCAGATAACTCTTGTTCGCTTCCGTCCTCAGCTTTTACGTGTATTTTTTTGCCAGGTAGTAGTGAGCCATAACCCATAATAACGTCAATCTTATTCTTTTTTAGCAAAAACTGAACGCCCTTACTCATGGTGTCCGCTACAGATCTACTGCGATTGACTACCGCATCAAAATCTTTGTCGTATTCTTTTACTTTTAGTCCGTAATCTTCGGCATGTTTTAGGTATTCAAAAACTTGCGCAGATTTAATTAGTGCTTTGGTAGGAATACAGCCCCAATTCAGGCATACGCCACCAAGACTTTCTTTTTCAACGATTGCTGTTTTAAGCCCTAATTGTGAGGCGCGGATTGCGGTAACATATCCACCTGGGCCACTTCCTAAGACAATGATGTCGTATTTGCTCATATGGTAAAGTTTCGGTAAAAATACGAAACAGATGGCTATTCTTTGCCTTTGTCATCAGATTTAAAATCGATGGATACAGAATTCACGCAATAGCGCAGCCCAGAGTCTGTTGGTCCATCGTTGAAAACGTGACCAAGGTGTCCGTCACAATTGTTACAGATGATTTCGGTACGCACCATCCCATGGGTGGTGTCTTTCTCATACCTAATATTTCCCTCAATAGCTGAGTCAAAACTCGGCCACCCGCAATCGCTTTTAAACTTTGAGCCACTCTCAAAGAGAGGTTCTTTACAAGCATAACAGCTATAGGTGCCTTCGTCAAAGTGAAGGTTGTATTTGCCAGTATGGGGATATTCTGTTCCCTTTTGGCGTAGTATCCTAAAGGCTTCCGGATTGAGTTTGTCTTTCCAGTATGCGTCTGTTTTTTTCATGTCTTGAGTGGTTTCTGATCCTCTTTGTTTTGCAGGTTCTTGCGCGCACGCTTTTAGCGAAAAAAAGAGGCACAAAAATAGGGGGTATGCTAATGCTTTCAAGGTGTTTGAATAAATGATATTATTTTATTTATAACCTTTTCTTCACTTAGAATCCTGCGGTGACCAAGTCCTTTAGTAATCATCAAGGTGGCGTTGGGATGCTGATTGTGTATGTTTTTAGCACAACTTACGTCAATATCGCGGTCGTCTTCGTCGTGAATAATTAGTGTTGGTGTTTGTTGTTGGCGAACAACATGACTCGCATCATATTCATTGATCTCAATATTGTACTTATCTTCAAAATATGCCTTCATGCGTTCCGATGTTTTAGGCGTTAATCCTAATGACATAATGAAGTTATCAAAAATCGTGCACATTAGGTCACCAGAACCAATAGTGATGATTTTTTTGACATCTGAAAGTTGTTCACAATGCTTTAAAATAGCCATGCTACCAAGCGAGTGACCAACATAAATATCAAATTCATTGTAATGATTGTATAGTGCCTTTATGGCGGCACTCCATTGAAGCATATTGGTAATTTTTCCGTTAGATTTACCGTGTGCGGGTGCATCAAATGAAATCACATGATAGCCTTTTTTGTGTAGGCTTTCTGCGATTGCATAGAGTTGTGTACCCCTTCCGCTCCATCCGTGAGTTAGCAGGACTTTTTTGCCCTTGTTTTTCCATTCAAAGCACATAATGTTTTTGTTGATTTCTGGAACAGTAAGCCATTCTTGGTGGCAATCTGCTAAAGCTTTTCGTTCTTTTTCGGGTAATTTAAACTTAAGGGGTTTTGAAAAAATATGGGCCGCAACACGCACGCCTAGTTCAGGGGATA
>MDTG01227689.1_pt1 | contig 20217 bp, 16 predicted proteins | sample 811421 | NCBI WGS metagenome assembly MDTG01 (sample SAMN05326645, study PRJNA326480) | marine metagenome | isolation source: seawater | place: Pacific Ocean: South East | collected 2011
CAAAAAAAACCAATAACACCCTCAGATGAGGAGGTGATCGAAAATCCACCATCTAGATCTGCTAAATTTAGATATGCGATTAAAAAAAAAGATTTTTATAATTTTGATACCGACATAGAGGAGCAATTCAGAAATTATATCGAAATTGAAAATTATGGAGACAAACTGTGAAAAAGTTTGTTTTAGCAATCATAATTTTTTCATTAGTTTTGTCTACTGCGATTATCAAAAATACTACTAAACAGATTGAAGATGAAATATTTACAGTCAAAGAAAACATTAGAATTTTAAGGGCTGAATTTGAAAATGTATCTTTAGAGTATGATTATCTCAGTTCAGCGGAAAAATTACTTGAATTCCAATCATTATATTTTGAGGATGAATTAATTCAAAAAAATTTAAAAAATATTAAGATCTACAATACTATTGATGGTGTAAAAAAAATCCAAGATTTTAGAATTGTTAAAAACTAATGATTGAAAATAAACCAAAATTGATCATTGAGGATTACAAGAGTAATTTTACATTCAAGAAAAAGGAGACTGGTTTAGATATTCAATTTAATCGTATAGCGTCTATTTTTTTTGTTTTTTTTGTTATTTTTTTTATTTACACAATACATTTAATCCATTTAGGTTCACAAAAGAGCAAATCACAACAAATCAAAAATCGACCTTTATCTCAAAACCAACTTTACCGAGCAGATATTGTAGATATCAATGGCAATTACTTAGCCAAGACAGTAAAATCGATTGATATTGGGCTAAAAACTTCTGACGTTATTAACAAAAAAAAACTACTTCTTAGTTTAAAAATTATTTTTCCTAATAAAAATTTTTTTGAAGTCCAAAAAAAAATAGAAAGTAAAAATTTTTTTTATTTAGAAAAGAAAATTTCAGAGGAAAATTATGAAAAAATAATGAAATTAGGTGATAAATCTTTAGTTCCAGAGGAAAAAGTTTTAAGAATATATCCTCAAAAAAATCTTTTTAGTCATGTCTTGGGCCAAATTGATGATGATAACAATGGTATTTCAGGTTTAGAAAAATCTTTAAACGAAGATCTTAGAAAGTCTAAAGATAAAATTAAACTGACAGTAGATAAAGACATTCAATTTCTAATTCGAAAAGAATTAATAAAATTTCAGGAAATATTTCAAAGTAAAGGTAGTGCTGCCATTTTAATGAATGTAAACAACGGCAACATTTTATCTTTAATTTCCTTGCCAGATTTCAACCCAAATGAAAGGCAAAATATTACAGATGTAAATTATATTAATAGAGTAACAAAAGGAACTTATGAGTTTGGCTCTGTTATTAAGACTTTTACTTTTGCAAGTGCTCTCAACGAAAAAATAATTAAACCAGAAACTGAATTTTTAGATTTACCAAAATCAATTAAATGTGGCAAATACAAGATAAGTGAATATGACAATGAAATACCATCAGATTTAACAGCAGAACAAATTTTAGTTAGATCTGGAAATATAGGATCTGTTAGAATTGCTCAAAGAGTTGGTTCAGAAAAATTCAAATCATTTTTAGAAAAAGTAGGTATTTTAAGCGAAATTGATTTTGATATCGAAGAAGTTGCTCCTCAAAAAAATTATGTTTTTGGTAAATGTAGATTAGCTACAGCCTCTTTCGGTCATGGTATTACGACCACAATCCTTAAGTTAGCTAAAGGTTATGCCGTGATATCAAACGGTGGATACGAAATTAAGCCAACATTGATTTATAAGGAAAATAAAATAAGTCAAAAAAATAAAAAAATCTTAAATAAAGAAATTTCCGAGCAAGTTGTTAGTTCTTTGAGAAAAATTGTAAACACTGAGGAGGGTACAGCTAAATTTGCAAATGTTGAACATTATGAAATTGGTGGCAAAACAGGAACAGCCGATCAGCCTGAGGGAGGAGAATATTCAGAGGCTAAAATAAATACTTTTGCCTCAATTTTTCCTACTTCAAATCCACAATTTGTTTTTATCGTAATGCTAGATACACCAAAAAAATCTAAAGATTACTATTATAAATATAGACATCGAAAAGGTGGCTGGAAAGGTACACTTTATAATACTGCCGGCTGGACTTCAGTTGAGGTTGTAGGAAAAGTTATAGACAAAATCGGGCCTATTTTAGCCACAAAATATATAGAGGTTAATTAATCATGCTACTTGGAAACTATTTTTATAATATAAATAAAAAATATAAAAACTTTTCTTTTTCAGGTATTTCATTTGACACAAAAAATATAAAAAAAAATCATATATTTTTTGCAATTAAAGGCAACATTCTAGATGGAAACAAATTTATTCCAACAGCAATTAAAAAAGGTTCTAAAATTATTGTCACTGAAAAAAAAGTTAACCAGTTGCAAAATGGAATTTTATATATTTATACAAAAAATATAAGAAAATTATTGGCAGAAACCGCTTTTAAAATTTATAATGAAAAACCGAAAAATTTAATTGCTGTTACAGGAACTAATGGAAAATCATCAGTTGCAGATTTTTATTATCAAATATTAAGATTAAATAATAGAAAGGTTGCTTCAATTGGCACTTTAGGAGTTAAATCAAAAAGTATTAATTTAAATTTATCTAATACTACAATAGATCCAATTAGATTAAGTCAAATATTGAGTAAGTTAAAAAGACAAAAAATAGAAAATGTAATTATGGAAGCCTCCAGTCATGGTTTAAATCAAAATAGATTAGATGGTTTAAAATTTAATTCGGGAATATTTACAAATCTATCTCAAGATCATTTTGATTATCATAAAAATTTAAGTGACTACCTAAGAGCAAAGTTATACTTATTTGAAAATTTGGTAAAAAGAGGTGGGAATGTGATTACAGACCAATTAATACCAGAATTTAAAAAGATTAAAAAAATTACATATGAAAAGAAATTAAAATTACATGCAATAAATGATAAAAAAAACTATTTAGAAGTCATTTCGCATAGTTTTAGAGGAGAGCTTCAATTCATTAAAATTAAATCGAATAATCTAATTTGGAATATAAAATTGAATTTAATTGGAAAAATACAACTTAAAAATGTTTTAATGTCAATAATAGCAGCAAAAAATAGCAACATTGGTTTAGGAAAAATTTTAAATTCAATTTCAAAATTAAAATCTATTGAGGGGAGATTTGAAAAAATTGGTAAAATTAAAAATAAATCTAAAGTAATTCTTGATTATGCTCACACGCCCGATGCTTTAAAAACTTGCCTTATAAATCTTAAAGAACAATTTCCTAATAAAAAAATTACAGTATTATTTGGCTGTGGAGGAAATAGAGATCAGAATAAAAGATCAAAAATGGGCAGAATAGCTTGTAATTACTCGGATAATATTATTCTAACAGATGATAACCCAAGATTTGAAAATCCAAAAAAAATTAGAGGAGATATTAAGAAAGGAATAAAAAAAAAAAATGTAATAGAAATAGCCAATAGAGCTAAAGCCATATTTGAAGCTATAAAAAATTTGAAATCTGGTGATATATTATTGGTTGCGGGAAAAGGACATGAGAAAACACAAGATTTTGGTAATAAGAAAATTTATTTTTCAGATAGAAAGGTTATTTTAAGTGCAATTAAAAATAAAAATATTAATTTATCAGATAATTTGAAAATAAATGTAATTAAAGAAACTGCTAAAATCAAAAAGTTACATTCATCAATATCTTTAAAAACAGCAAGAATTAATTCTCAAGAGGTGACTAAAAATGATATTTTTTTTGCAATAAAAGGAAAAAAAAATGATGGAAATAAATTTGTTGCGCAGTCATTTAAAAGAAAAGCATCACTTGCTGTAGTAAATAAAATTCAAAATAATCTAGATATAAGACGCCAAATTAAAGTAAAGAATACTTTAAGTTTTTTAAAAGATATTTCAGAAGTTTTTAGAAAAAGTATTGAAACAAATATAATAGCAATTACAGGTAGTTGTGGCAAAACTACACTTAAAGAATTATTAGGCAATGTACTAAATAAAATCTCAAGTGTAAGTGTTTCTCCAAAATCATATAATAATAAATTTGGAGTTCCATTGAGTCTTTTCAATATAAAGCAAAATGATGAATATGGAGTTCTAGAAGTTGGAATGGATAAAAAAGGTGAAATAGATTATCTGTCAAAAATTATAAAACCAGATGTTGGTGTAATAACAAATATAAATTATGCACATGCAAAAAATTTTAAGAATATTAGAGAAATTGCATTAGCAAAATCTGAAATTATAGGCAACATAAATCCCTATGGCTTTATTGTTTTAAATGCAGATGATGATTTTTTTGAACTACATCAAAAAATTGCTAAAAAAAAAAATCTGAAGATAATTTCTTTTGGTATAAAAAATCACAAAGCAAATATTAAATTAATTAAAATAAATTCTTTAGGAAAAAAATTTAGAATTAAGATTAATATGAATAATAAGAATAAACATTTTGTATTAACTAATAATTTTCAAAACAATATTTATAATACTCTCTCTGCCTTAGCTGTTATTAGTATTTATAAAGATATATTTACATTAAATGATAATATATTTCTTAATTTTAAAATACCTGGAGGACGAGGCGACCACTCAATAATAAAAATGGGTAAAAAAAAAATCAATTTAATTGATCAAAGTTATAATTCAAATCCTCTGTCATTAAAATCTGCAATAAAAAATTTTGATAAAATTGATGCAAAAAAGTCAAATAAATACCTACTAATTGGTGACATGTTAGAGCTAGGTGTTCATTCAAAAAAACTTCATCTATCTATTGTCCCAATAATAAATCAAACTAAAATAGATAAAGTGTTTGTAAAAGGAAAAATGGCTTCTTTAATATTTAAAAATATCTCAAAAGAAAAAAAGGGTCGAGTATTATTCAATAAATCAGAAATAATTGAATTTATTAAAAAAGACATAAATAATGAGGATTATTTAATGATTAAAGCCTCACTTGCGACAGGTTTTAATAACATAGTGAAAGACCTGAAGGGATTAAATTAAATGCTTTACCAATTTTTATTAAATTTTGTTGATACTTTTAGTTTTTTGAATGTCTTTAAGTATCTAACTTTTAGAACTGGGTTATCTTTTTTTACTTCATTAGTTATCGTTTTAATCATTGGAGGTCCTTTTATTAAATTTTTTGCAAGACAAAAAATTTTAAATCCTATTCGAAATGATGGTCCAGAGGATCATATAGTAAAAAAAATTGGTACACCAACAATGGGTGGAGTTATTATTTTATTTGGTCTATTGATATCAGTAGTTTTCTGGGCAGACCTGTCTAATATTAATATTCTATTTTGTATTTACATAGTAATTTCACTTGGATTGTTAGGAGCATATGATGATTATAAAAAGATTAAGCATAGCAACTCTTCAGGGATTTCATCAAAATTTAAATTAATTTCACAAATTATTTTAACAATTATTGGTGTAAGTTTTTTTGTTTATTTAAATGATTATCAAAATTTAAATAATTTATATTTTCCTTTTTTTAAAGATTTGATAATTAATCTTGGATGGTTTTTTATACCATTTGCAATATTTGTAATTATAGGCTCATCTAATGCTGTTAATCTTACGGATGGATTAGATGGTTTAGCAACCGTACCTGTAATATTGGTTGCAGCTTGTTTCGCTTTTATAAGTTATGTCACAGGAAATATTGTATTTTCAAATTATTTACAAATACCTTACATTGAAGGAACTGGTGAAATTTCAATTTTTTGTGGGGCTATTATAGGATCTTGCCTAGGTTTTTTATGGTTTAATGCTCCTCCTGCTAAAATATTTATGGGTGATACGGGTTCTTTATCTTTAGGAGGTTCTTTAGGAGCAGTAGGAATAATTACCAAGCACGAAATTGTACTAGCTATCACAGGAGGTCTTTTTGTTTTAGAGGCAGTTTCAGTAATGGTTCAGGTAATATCATACAAGCTCACTGGAAAAAGAATTTTTAAAATGGCACCTATTCACCATCATTTCGAAAAAAAAGGATGGCCAGAGTCTACTGTTGTTATTAGGTTTTGGATTATATCTATAATTTTAGCAATGATAGGTTTGGCTACACTTAAATTAAGATAATGAAGATAGGTAAGAATTTTTTTTTAAATAAAAAAATATTAATCTATGGATTGGGCAAGAGTGGTGTCTCAAGTTTTAAATTTTTAAAAAAAAAAAGCAGACGTGTATTTATTTGATGATAATACAAAGATTAATCTAAAAACGATTAGTTATAGCCAACTTATAAAAACGAAATTTGATAGAATTATTATAAGCCCAGGTATTGATATTTTACATTGTAAACTATCAAAATTTTTAAAAGAAAATTACTCAAAAATTTATACGGATTTAGATATCTTTTTTTCATTTTATAAGAATCAGAGCGTAGCTATCACAGGAACTAATGGTAAATCAAATACAGCCAAGATTTTATATGATATTTTAGTTGACCAAAAAAAAGATGTAAGATTAATTGGTAATATTGGAAATCCTGCCTTATCTGAAAAAAAAATATCAAAAAAAACGTTTTTTGTAATTGAAGTGTCATCTTATCAATTAGATTATAGCAAGTTATTTAGTTCAAAATACGCTGTAATTTTGAATATTAGTCCAGATCACATTGAAAGGCATAAGAGTTTATCAAATTATATTAATGCAAAGTTTAAATTATTAAAATCTCAAAAAAGACAATCTTTTGCTTTTGTAAAAAAAAATGATGATTTAATAAGTAAAAGAATAAAAAAAAGTAAATTTAAACAAAAAATTTACAGAGTTGATACTAGAGTTATTAGCAAAATATCAAATCAATTAAAAAATAATTATTTTAACTCTAATGGAAATATGGAAAATTTATCATTTATCCTAAAAATTTCATCTAACTTAAAGCTTAATAAAACAAAATTAATTAATACTCTTAATAATTTTAAAGGATTAAAATATAGGCAACAAACAATATTTGAGAGTAAAAACTTAACTATAATAAACGACTCTAAATCCACAAGTTTTGCTTCTTCAGAAAATATATTAAAAAATTTTAATGAAATTTATTGGATTCTTGGAGGAATTCCAAAAAAAGGAGATAAATTTAAATTGTCTAAAAATGAAAGTAAAAATTTTAAAGCTTTTATATTTGGAAAATATCATAAACATTTTAGTAAAATTCTAAAAAATAAAGTTAGTTATAAAAAGTTCAATAATTTAAATTTAGCAGTCAAAAAAGTGTTTTCTGAAATTAAAAAACTAAAGAGTAAAAAAAATGTAATATTTTTTAGTCCTGCTGCAGCCTCTTTTGATAGTTTCAAAAATTTTGAAGATAGAGGGAAATACTTTAATCAATTAATTAAAAAGTATGTAGATGCAAAGTGATAGTTTATTTTATAAATTTTACTACCAATGGTGGAAAAATATAGACAAATCTATTCTTATTCTAATAGGTATATTATTTATTATAGGTTTATTTTTTTCACTAGTTTCTACTTCCTTAATAGCATCTGATAAATTAGATACAAATAGTTATTTCTTTTTCTTTAAGCATTTAATTTATGTTTTGATTGGAATTATAATCATTTTCATATTTTCTTCCTTTAGTACAAATCAATTATTTAAATATTCAATTATACTTTTCTTTATATCTCTTTTCTCCTTATTTTTAGTCCCTATAATTGGGATTGAGGTAAAAGGATCGAGAAGATGGATAGATTTATTCTTCTTACCAAGATTCCAACATGTTGAAGTTTTAAAACCTTTCTTAATAATAATTTTAGCAACTATTCTTTGCAGTCATAAAACAAATATTCTATCAAAGTATTTACTATCAACTGTTATAATTTCTATGATATCATTGCTGTTATTAGCCCAACCTGATATTGGACAAACATTGTTAGTAATTTTTTCTTGGGCTGTTTTAATATTTACATCAGGAATTAATATATACTTTTTGGGAGTAATTTTTTTATTAGGCTTAGGTATACTTATATATTTAATTATGTACGTGCCTAAATTCGATTATATACAAGCACGTATTTTTTCATTTTTTAATAGGGATACTGGATCTCATAATTTTCAGTCAGATAAAGCCATAGAATCTATTACTAGTGGTGGTTTTTTTGGAAAAGGGATTGGTGAAGGAACTCTTAAAAATAGAGTACCAGAAGCTCATACAGATTACATAATATCTGTAATATCTGAGGAGTTTGGCGTGGTTGCCATAATGTTAATATTATTATTGTTTTTGATCTTTATTTATATGGTTTTAAAAAAAATTAGTTTTGAAACTAACGATAAAATTAAATTAATTTTAATTGGGTCAATTAGTTTAATATTAATGCAAGCAACAATCCATATTGGGGTAAATATTAGATTATTTCCGACAACAGGAATGACTTTACCATTTTTGAGTTATGGAGGTTCATCTATAGTAAGCACTTCGATATTATCTGGAATAATTTTAAATTTAACAAAAAGAAAAATAAATTAATAGATGAATAAGAAAATATTAATTTCAACAGGGGGATCCGGTGGCCATGTTCTGCCAGCAATTACAATTTATGATCATTTAAAATTAAGTCATGAAGTTTTAATATCAACTGACCTTAGAGGTCTTAAATATTTTGATAAAAAGCATTATAAATTTATAGTCATTAATACACCAAAATTAAATAATCTATTATTTTATCCTTTAATGATAGTGAAGATAATTATTTTAACCATAAAATCTTTAATTATTTTAAAAAAAGAAAAAATTTCAATTTTAATTTCTACAGGTGGTTATATGTCCTTACCATTATGTATGGCTGCAAAAATGCTAAGCATTGAGATTTATTTAATTGAACCTAATAGAGTTCTGGGTAGGGCAAACAGATTTTATCTAAATTTTGCACAAAAACTAATTTCTTATTCTAAAGATTTAATTAATTTACCAAAAAAATATAAGCAAAGACAATCTGTTATAATGCCGTTAATAAAAAAAGAATATTATGAAAAATTTTATTCTCATAGAAAAGATAATATATTTACTATTATGATTATTGGCGGTAGTCAGGGAGCAAAAATATTTGATACACTTATAAACGAAATATTAGTTAATATTTCAAAATTACATCCATTAAAAATAATTCATCAAACTAGTAAAAATAATACTGATTTTCTTAAAGAATTTTATACAAAAAAAGAGATTAAAAATAAAGTGTTCACTTTTGATAATAACTTAAAAGATCTTTTGAAACAATGTGACCTTTGTATTACTAGAGGCGGCGCTTCAAGTTTAGCAGAAATTTCTATGCTTAAAATTCCATTTGTTATAATCCCACTTCCTAGTTCGAAAGATAACCATCAATATGAAAATGCCAAATATTATAAGGATAAAGATTGTTGTTGGATTATTGATCAAAATAGTTTTGATAAACAAAAATTTGAGCAATTTTTGATCAAAATATTAAATAATAAAGAGGAATACTTAATAAAAAAAAAAAATTTAGAAAAATTAAATTATCAAAATACCTGGAATAATGTTAATCAAAATTTACTAAAAATTATTAATGAAAATTAAATTAGCAAAATCTGAAATTGTTCATTTTATAGGAATAGGTGGCATTGGGATGAGTGGGTTATCATTAATAATGAAAGGTAAAGGTTTTAAAGTTCAAGGAAGTGACATATCAAGCAATAAAAATATAGATAGATTAAATAAAAATAAAATAAAAATTTTCATTGGACATAAAAAACAAAATATTAATAAAGCAACTATTTTAGTTGTATCATCTGCAATAAAAAAAAATAATCCTGAACTAATTGAAGCCAAAAAAAGACAATTGCCAATTTATAAAAGAGGAGAGATGTTAGCTAATATTGTCTCTTTAACAAAAAATATTGTTGTAGTAGGTTCACATGGAAAAACTACAACTACATCATTAATAGCGTCAATTTTTCAAGAGACAAAAATGGATCCAACAATAATTAATGGTGGCGTAATTAATTCTATAAATAATTCTGCAAAATTAGGTAAAAGTGAATGGTCTATCTTGGAGGCAGATGAATCTGATGGAAGTTTCATTTATATTCCACCAACTTATTCAATTATAACCAACATTGATAGAGAACATATGGATTATTATCAATCAATGGATAAATTGAAAAAATATTTTATTAGTTTTGTAAACAAAGTTCCATCATTTGGAAAATCATTTATTTGTATAGATAATAAGAATAATAAAGTTTTAATTAAAAATTTAAAGAATAAAAATTTTTATACATACGGTTTAGATTTTAAATCAAACTTTTGTATTAAAAATATAAAGCAACATAAAAACTATTCTTATTTTGATTTAAAGATTAATTTGCCAAATATAAAAAATCGATTAATAAAAAAATTTAAAATTCCTTTATTAGGAATTCATAATATTAAAAATTCTGTTGCCGCAACAGCTTTGGCATTAACATTGGGACTTCCTATTTTAAATATTAAAAAGGGCCTAAAGAATTTTAAGGGAGTAGAAAGAAGGTTTAACAAAATCTTTACTTTCAACAAAGTAGATTTTTTTGATGATTATGCACATCACCCCACTGAGATTAAAGAGGTAATGGAGGGAGTAAATAATGTTTATAAAGGTTATGAAAAAATCTGCATTTTTCAACCTCACAGAATATCGAGATTGAAAGATTTGAAAAAAGAATTTACTTATGCTTTTAAGAATGCCGATAAAGTTATTTTATTTCCAATATATACTGCAGGAGAAAAAATGAAACTCGGTTTTAGTTACAAAAATTTTGCTAAAATGATTATAAAAAATTCTAATGTAAAATTGTTTTTATTGGATGATAAATTTCAATTAGCTAAGTATATCAAAAATAATATTTATGGAAAAAAAATAGTTATAGGAATGGGTGCTGGAACGATTTCAACTTGGATGAGAGAATTGCCAAAATTGTTATGAAAAATATTGATTTAGACGAATTATCTTTAAATTTTAGCAATAATCTAAAATTAAACTATAATCTAAAAAATAAAAGTTGGTTTAATATTGGTGGTAAAGCCAAAATTTACTATAAAGCTGATAATTTAAAAGATTTAATTAAATTTCTAAAAAAAATTGAAAATAAAAAGAAAATATTTGTTTTAGGTGGTGGATCAAATACATTAATATCAGATGGAACTTTTGACGGAATTGTAATTAAGCTAGCCAACAATTTTAATAATATTTCAAAATTATCTGATGAAGTTATTGTTGCAGGAAGCGCAGTTAGCGATAAATCATTATCAGAATTTGCAATGCAAAATGATATTGGCGGTTTTGAGTTTCTCTCTTGTATACCAGGCACTGTCGGTGGAGGAATAAAAATGAATGCAGGTTGTTTTGAAAGAGAATTTAAAGATATTTTAGTTTCTGTACAAGCCATTAATAAGTCTGGTCAGATTTTAACCATACTTGCGAAGGATATTAATTTTAAATATAGAGATAGCGGATTATCTGATGATTTAATTTTCTTAAGTGCATCTTTTAAAGGTAAAAGAAAAGAAAAAAATAAAATTGAAGATCAAATTAATTTATTAAAGGAAAAAAAAGAAAAAGCTCAACCTACCAGAGTCAAAACAAGTGGAAGTACATTTAAAAACCCAATAAATCAGACTGATAAAAAAGTATGGGAATTGATAAAAGAGTCTGTCCCTTTAGAAAAATCATTCGGGGAGGCATCAATTTCAAAAAAACACTGCAATTTTTTTGTAAATAAAGGTAATGCCAAGTTTAGTGATATGAAAAAATTAATTGATTTTGTATCTGAAAGTGTTTTCAAAAAAACTGGCATTATATTAGAAAAGGAAATTAAAATTTTAGAATAAATTGAAAAAAAAAATATTAATAATATCTGGAGGAATCTCAAAAGAGAGACTAATTAGTATTGATACAGGCATGCAGGTTGCTAAAGAGTTAATCAAAAATAATTATAAAGTAAAAATTTCTGAACCAGACAAAAACTTATTAAAAAATATTAAACAATTTAAACCTTCCATAATATTTAATGCTCTTCATGGTCAATTTGGAGAAGATGGGTATATTCAAACCATTCTCGAAGGATTTAAGATACCATATACTCACTCAGGTGCGCTAGCCTCATCAATTGCAATGGACAAGCAAATCTCAAAAAAATTTTTTAAGAAAAGTAAAATTAATACACCAAAATCCATTTTATATATGTACGATAAAAAAAAAAAAGATCTGATTAAGTTAATAGAAAAAAAATTAAAATTTCCTGTTGTGATTAAGCCAATAAATGAAGGGTCAAGTGTTAACGTATATATTTGTAATAAAAAAAATCTTATGAATAATTTAAAGAAAATCCATGCATATGGGCGAGTTATGATTGAAGAATTTATTGCTGGAAGAGAAATACAAGTTGCAATAATGGGAAATAAAAAGCTTGGCGCAATTGAACTAAAACCAAAAAGAAAATTTTATGATTACGAAGCTAAGTATAACGTTAAAGCAAAAACAGAACATATAATCCCTGTAAAATTAGAAAAGAAAAAGTTAAATGAGGTATTAAACTTAGCATTAAAAGCACACAAAATAATTGGGTGTAGAGGCATATCTAGATCAGATTTTAAATTTTTTAAGGGTAAATTTTATTTACTTGAAATCAATACACAACCAGGGATGACGAAACTTTCTCTTGTACCTGAGATAGCTTCTTATCGTGGAATAAATTTTATAAATTTAATAAAATGGATTCTTAAAGATGCAGGAACGAAAAAGTAAAAATATTTTAATCTATTTTTTGATATTAATGATTGCAGGTTCAATTAATAATATAGAATTAAACAAAACTAATTTTTCAAATATCTCAAATATTAAAGTTTTAGGTTTAGGAGACTCAAATAATAACGATTTATTAAAAAAAATAAATGATCTAAAATTAGGAAGTATTTTTTTAATCAAAAAAAATGAAATCAATAATATTATCAATTCTAATAGTTTAGTTGAAAAATATGAAGTATTTAAAATTTATCCATCATCATTGTATATTAATATTCAAAAAACAAAATCCTTAGCAAGAATTAATCGGAATGGGGTAAATTATATTATAGGTTCAAATGGCAAATTATTAAGTAATGAATTCTATAAAGAAAAATTGCCTTTTATTTTTGGCAATCCTAATATTAGAGAATTTATAAGATTTAAGAAAATTATAGATATTTCAAAAATTGAATTTAAAGAAATTAAAAACTTATACCATTTTCCAACTGGAAGATGGGATTTAGAATTATATAATAATGTAATTATTAAGTTACCAGAAAACGATATTGAAAATATTTTAAAATTAGTCTTTGAATTTTTGAATAATAAAGATTTTATTGACATCAAAACTATTGATGCAAGAGTAAAAAATCAAATTATATTAAATGACTGACGTTCGAGAATTTGAAACTTATTTATATATTAGAAATGATAAGTTTAAGATTTTCTTATTAGATACAAGTAATCTTAATAATATATATTCAAATGAACTAATTCTGGATAATAATTCTCGAATTAATTTTGAAGAATTATCTAGATTTCTAGATAATAATATTTTTAAGATTGAAAAGTTATTAGGAAAATTTATTGAAGATATATTATTAATAATTGACGACGACGTTGAGCTTCAGACAATTATAAGTATTAAGAAAAGAAATAATAACTTACCAGAAAAAAAAATATTAAATCAAGCTTTAATTGACTCGAAAGACCTTTTTAAAGAAAATAATGAAGATAAAGATATAATTCATATGATAATTGAAAATTTTATGATTGATGGAAAGGACTGTAATTTTTTATCTGAAAATCTAAAAAGTGATTATTTAAATCTAGACGTGAAATTTATTACTTTACCAAATAAATATATTTTTAAATTCAATAAATTGTTAGAGAATTATCAAATTAAGGTGAAACAATTTGTAAGTGGAAAATATTTAAATAGTTTTCTTTATAAAGAAGATGTTGAAATATCTGTGATGGCTCATAAAATAATTAATGGACACAATATCAATGAAATTACAATAGTCCCAAAAAATACACCAAATAAAGGCTTTTTTGAAAAGTTTTTTCAATTATTTAGTTAAAATTGTTTTATCCGGTAATATTTGTTGTTTTTAAAAATAAAATAAATCAATTTATAAGGTGGGGTGTCGTATTTAACTCAAAAAACAATTAAGAACTCAGTTTCATTTCAAGGTATTGCTCTCCATAGTGGCAAAAATACTAACTTAGTAATTAATCCAGCACATCCAAATCATGGGATAGTTTTTAAAAGAACTGATATTAAAAGAGATAATTTAGTATACCCAAATTTTATGAATGTAACTAATACTTCTTTAAATACAACTGTAGAAAATGAATTTGGGGTTAAAGTTTCAACTATTGAACATTTAATGGGTGCATTGTTTGGTCTAGGAATTGATAATGCTTTAATTGAAATTGATAATGAGGAAGTTCCAATACTTGATGGATCAGCAAAAGACTTTATTCATAAGATATTGTCTTCTGGATTTGATGTAAGCGATGAGCCTATAAAGATAGTTAAAATTAATAAAAAAGTTGAATATTCAGATGGAGAAAAATTTATTACTATTGAACCATCTACGCTAAGTCTAGACATAGATTTTGAACTTAAGTATAAAAACCAAGTTATTGGAAATCAGAGAAATAAAGTTAAAGTTTATGAAGATGATTTAACTAATGTTTATAATTCTAGAACTTTTTGTTTATATGAAGATATTGAATTTATAAAAAAAAATGGGCTAGCAAAAGGTGGAAGTTTAGAAAATGCAATTGTAGTTAATGATAAAGAAATTTTAAATAAAGAAGGGTTAAGGAATCCAAAAGAATTTGTTAACCATAAAATACTCGACTGTATAGGAGATTTGTATACTTCAGGTTTTAGAATAATTGCTAATATAAAATGTTCTCGAGGAGGCCATTATTTAACAAATCAATTATTAAGAAAAACATTTAAAGATGAAAAAAATTATTCAATTTTAGAAATAAAAGAGAGAAATCTTCCACATACGCTCATAAATAAGACATTATTAAAATCTATAGCTTAAATATAGAGAGTTTTTTCAAATTCTGATAAATAAGTTTATCTTTTATGAAAATTTTAAAATTTTTTTTAGTAATTAAATTAATTCTTTTTTGTGCTTCTTGTTCAAAAGAAGAAGTAAAAATTTCAACGATAAATGAAAAGAATATAGAATTTCAAATATTAGAGTCATACAAGAATGGATTGAAAGAACTAGAATCAGGTGATGCAATTTATGCTGCAAAAAAATTTAACGAAGTAGAGGTAATGTTCCCTCAATCAAGGTGGGCACCCAAATCTACATTAATGGCGGCGTACGCTTACTACTCACAACAATACTATTTTGATGCTATAGAAGAATTAAAAATTTTTATAAAGAAATATCCTAAACATGAAAATATTGATTATGCTCACTATTTAATGGGTATTGTTTATTATGAACAAATTGTAGATGAGAAAAAGGATTTAAAATCAATTATTATGGCAAAAGAAAAATTTGTTTACGTAATATCCAAATTTCCAGAAACAGATTATGCTTTAGACGCTTCATTTAAATTAGATTTAATTGATAATGTTTTAGCCTCAAAAGAAATGTATCTTGGTAGATATTACTTTTCAAAAAAAAAATGGATACCAGCTATAAACAGATTTAAAAAAATAGTTGATGATTATGAGACAACAATTTATTCAGAGGAAGCATTGCATAGATTGGTAGAAGTGTACTATATTTTAGGTTTACAGGATGAGGCAGAAAAGTATGCTTATCTTTTAGGTTATAATTACCAATCATCTGAATGGTATAAAAAATCTTATGCTGTTTTTGACAAAATGTATGAAAAAAACCTAAAAAAAGCTAGAAAAACTAAAAAAGAAGGAAATATAATCAAAAGAACTTTTAAATCTCTTTTTAAGTAAGATGGATAAAAAAAAAATAGAAAAAGACTATTTAAAAAAAATTAATTTAATAAGTGATTATAATAAACATTATTACGAATTAAATTCTTCAATTGTATCAGATGAGACTTATGATGATTTAAAAAAAAATATTTTAGATTTAGAAAAAAAATATTTTTTTTTGAAAAGTGATAAATCACCCTCGAAAATTGTTGGATATAAACCATCAAAGAATTTTAAAAAAGTTTCACACAGAGCTCCAATGTTATCTCTTGCTAATGCATTTAATGAAGAAGATTTAATCAATTTTGAAAAAAGATTAATTAATTTTCTTTTAATAAAAGATAATTTTCAAATTACCTACAGTGCAGAACCAAAGATAGATGGAATTTCAGCGTCATTGATTTATAAAAATGGTAAATTTGAGAGAGGTTTATCAAGAGGTGACGGAAAAGAAGGAGAGGATATAACTCAAAATTTAGCTACAATTGAAGATATACCAAAAAAAATTATATCAAAAGATTTTCCAGAAGAAATTGATGTAAGAGGCGAGGTCTTTATACAAAATAGTGATTTTAAAAAATTAGCAGAAAAGTTTGCAAACCCAAGGAATGCAGCTTCAGGCTCACTGAGACAAAAAAATCCGATTGACACTAAAAAGATTCCATTAAAATTTATTGCATATACATATGGTTTTGAAAAAGGGTTAAAAATAGATAATCAGTCTAATTTCTTAAAAAAATTAAGTCAATGGGGATTTAAAACGAATCCATTAAATAAATCAATCATAGGAGTTAAAAATTTAATTAAAAATTATAATTTTATTGAAAGGCAAAGATTAAACTTAGATTTTGATATTGATGGCATAGTTTATAAAGTAGATGATTTTGCACTCCAAAGAAGATTAGGTAATGTGGCTAATTCTCCAAGATGGGCTGTTGCACACAAATTTTCCTCAAATAAGGCAATATCAATAATTTTAGATATTGAAATACAAATAGGAAGAACAGGAGCCTTAACGCCTGTTGCAAAAATAAAACCAATTAATATAGGTGGTGTTGTTGTATCAAATGCTACATTACACAATGAAGATGAGATAAAACGAAAAGATATAAGAATTGGCGATACCGTAACTGTTGAAAGAGCAGGCGATGTAATACCGCATATAATTGCTGTAGATCTTAAAAAAAGAAATAAAGCAAGTTCTAGATTTATATTTCCAAACAAATGCCCTTCATGTGGATCAAAAACGATCAAAGATTTTAATTCAATTACAAAAAAAGAAGATGCTGTTAGAAGATGTTCAAGTGATGATTATACTTGTGAAAAAATATCAATTGAAAAATTAAAACATTTTATTTCAAAAGAAGCGTTTAATATTGATGGATTTGGAAAAAAAATTGTCGAAAATTTTTGGAAATTAAAATTTATAAAATTTCCCCAAGATATCTTTCAATTAGATTATGAAAAAATTGAAAAGTTAGATGGTTGGGGAAAAATTTCAGTTAAAAATCTTCGTTATTCAATAGATGAAAAAAAAACAATATCATTAGAAAGATTTATTTATTCATTAGGAATAAGGCATATTGGTTTAGAGAATGCAAAATTATTATCCAAAAACTTTAAGTCTTTTGTAAAATTTAAAAACTTATCTAAAACTAATAATTATATAGATTTGTTAAATATTGATGGCATTGGTGAAACACAAGTAAATTCAATAAAAAATTTTTTTTCTAATAAAATTAATTTAATTATTCTTGATAAATTAGAAAAAATTTTAACAATTAATGACAATATCTTAGAAAAAAAAAATGGTTTATTAAAGAATAAAACTTTTTTAGTAACTGGTAAATTAAACGGCATTAGTAGAGCTGAAATCAAGTCATTAATCGAAGAAAACTCTGGTACTACTGTGAGTAGTGTATCAAAAAGACTAAATTATTTACTAATAGGAGAAAAACCGACTAAAAAAAAAGTAGAAAATGCTAAGACTTTAAAAATCGAAATTTTAAACCAAGAAAAATTTTTAAGAATGTTAAATAAAACTAGCTAACCATTTTTTTTCTTTGAAATTTAAATAGTTAGATATTTTTGAATAAACATTTAAATGATATTTGAATAGGTAATTTTTTTCTGATGAAGTCAAAAGTTTGTAGTTAATCAATTCTTTATCAATTGGAACTAAAGTTAAATTTTCAAAGAACATTTTTTCCTTCTTTTTTTTAACAAAAACTAAATTTTCAATTCTTATTCCAAATTTATTTTTTAAATAATATCCAGGCTCATTACTTAAAATCATACCCTCTTTAATCCTGATTTTATTTGTTTTTGTTATATATTGAGGTCCTTCATGCACATTTAAAAAAAAACCTACACCATGACCAGTTCCATGAGCATAATCTAAATTTCTTTTCTTTAAATATTTTCTAGCCCTAACATCAATTTTTTTACCAATATTATCTTTATTCAAATTTGAAGTTGCTACAGCTATATGACCTTTTAAAACTAATGTAAAAATGTCCTTAATATTCTTATCTGGCGTTGAAAAACAAATGGTCCTAGTCACGTCAGTTGTCCCATATTTATATTGACCACCAGAGTCACATAGGAAGATATCATTTTTTTTATTATTCGGCAACTTTTTTCTTTTGCTCGATAATGGACTATAGCTCCATTTTTACCTGAACCTGCAATAGTATCAAAGCTTGGATATAAATAATCTTTACTCATTTTTCTAAATTTTTCTAATTTATTTTGTGCTTGCACTTCATTAATTTGATTTTTATTAATATTTTTTAACCAATAAATAAATTTTGTTAAAGCTACACCATCGGTTACGTGAGCTTTAATTGTATTGTTTATTTCTGTTTTATTTTTAACTGATTTCAAAAGATAAATAGGATCCACTCTTGATACAATTTTAAATTTAGATCTAATTATATCCTCATAGTAAATTGAGCATGAATTGTTATCAATTATAAATTTTTTTTCATTAAGGGACAAAATTTTTTTTGGTAAATCATTTATATCTACAAATTGATCATTTTTAATAATATTTTCTTTTATAATTTTTTTACATTTATTAATCTTACTAGCTATAAATACTTTTTTTGTTTTACTAATTATTAGTCTTGAATTAGGCACAGGACTGTTAGGGCTGTCTCCCCCTCTTATATTTAAAACCCAAGCAACATTTTCTGGGGCACTGACAAAGATATAATCAGCTTTATTTTTTTTTAAATATTTAGAAATTTTATTTAATTTAGAGCTGATACTTTCTCCGACTATATTTTTTTTAAGAGAAAAAAAAGGAGATATATTATTTATTTTTTGTTTTTCGATTTCATCTACTAAATTTTTTTTTATGTATTTAATCCTATTATTTTTTAAAAAAAATTTTTTAATTTGATTATATGTGAATAATTTAGGATCAATACCAAGTGTAAGGCCTTTAAATAAATTACAATTATTTAATTTTTCAAATCCTAAAATTTTAAAATTTTTTCCTGACTCAATTTGGCTTTGTATTGTGTATCTTCCGTCAGTAAATAAATAATTTTTTTTCTTTAATATTATCGCCATTCCAGCTGAACCACTAAAATTAGATATCAATTTTAATCTATTAATTTTTGAATATTCTGTAAAATAATCATCATTCTTAGGAACAACATAGCCGTCAATATTATGTTTTTTAAACTTATTTTGTAAAATTTTGATTTTATTAATCATTTAAGACGTTTTTGGTATCTAATCCAACCAGGACTTCTTGTTTCTCCATCAATTTCAAAATCTTGATTAAAATCAAAATCATCAACTTCATTTACCTCTTCCTCAAAAAATGAATTTTTTTCTAAATTTTTTTCTGGGAGCTCATCTATAAATCTTGAAGCCATACTATCTATCCAATCACCTTGATAAAATCTATTCATTGAGAATGATATCACAGCTTTTTTTTTAGCTCTAGTAATACCTACATAAGCTAATCGCCTCTCTTCCTCTAACCCGTTTTGACCTTTTTCTTCTATAGATTTTTGATGAGGAAATAATCCCTCTTCCCATCCAGGCAAAAAGACTACATCAAATTCTAATCCTTTAGCAGCATGCATAGTCATCATATTAATTTTTTCTCCATCCCAATCTTGATCTATGGATGTTGCAAGAGAAACATGTTCTAAAAAACTTTCTAAATTATCAAATTCTTTCATAGCACTTAATAATTCTTTAATATTTTCTAATCTATTCTCATTTTCTAAA
>MDTG01283425.1_pt1 | contig 20215 bp, 17 predicted proteins | sample 811421 | NCBI WGS metagenome assembly MDTG01 (sample SAMN05326645, study PRJNA326480) | marine metagenome | isolation source: seawater | place: Pacific Ocean: South East | collected 2011
AAATTATACCACTTATATTAAGGGACGTCATAAAAAGGGCACCCAGCATGCGTGGTGGGGCAAAAAAGTGAACAACACTCGTCTTGACGAATTAATGAGAAAATACACGGAGGCCGTGATTGGTCGTAACTCTTTGAATGAATCCCCTTATTCGTGGATTGGATTTAAAGAAATTCGGTTCAGAACTTCAGGCGAACTTGACTACCTTTTAAACCTTTTTCAATGTTGCAAAGTTGTGCTCAACTTTAGACGTAACACCTCAGAACAACATAAATCTTCCTTCAAACAAAACGTTTCCCCGCATAAACTTCTCCAGATTAACGCTATGATGAAAACGTGGGCTAAACGCCATTCTGAACGAGTATTCACCATAACTACAGAAGAAATAATTCCTGAAAATATGGATAGGCTCGCCGAGTGGCTGGGCTTTCCAGAATGCCATTTTTCTGACGTATTACACTCTCATAATGGTGGGTATAATCTTGATAGCAGAAAAGTAATGTCTTGTAATTAAACCCGTGGTGCATGTGGGGAGGGGTGTTATTTGTAGGGATCTGTGCGGTTTATGGCGTAAAATGTATAAATTGTTGCGTAAGCCCTGTTTATTAGCAAACGGATGCTGTTACTGCACCCTATTACCGAATATTCTGAAGGAAGGAAGGGTATGGTCTGGTCAAGCAAATGATTCTGGCAAGGCAATGGTGAAAAAACGTAGTCGGTTGTTACTCTGTACCGTGTCTTTACTGTGTTTTTGTGTAATACTCAATGGCTACAACAAAAGAAGGCATGCAGACAGGAAACAGCGCTCACTTAGTCCTATAGAAAAGGTCTATATCAACATTATTGTAAGCCTTCCTCAAAAAAATGCAGAGTTGTTTAAAGCATCGTGGTCGCCTAAAAAATCGGAAGACGTCAATATAATATTTGATGCGCATTCTCTTGAATTCAACGACGAATTTCCTCCGTACAAGAGACACATGGCCATGTGGGAAGAGATTCAACTTCAATTGTTACGCGCAAACGATGGAGAATATACAAAATGGGTAAGCCGGTGCGACTACGATACTCATTTAAAGTCTGAACTGCTGGTAAATTATCTTCGCACGAAGACAACCGATGGCGATAAGTATCTTGGAGTAATAGGAACGGGCAGAGAACACGAGAGGGAATATTTGAACTTAAAGCCCTTTGCCATGGGCGGGGGGTGCGAAATTGTATTAGCAAGTATTTTAAAGAACATCAATTTTGATGCTTGCAGAAAAGAAACCTTGCGGGTTTTGGGTCCATACGCACGGAATAGAAAAAATTATCACTCAGACGCTGAGTTTGGGCGCTGTCTACACTTACACGGTATATCGCCAAGCAGATTGAAAGTCCCCTATTATTTTTTGTACGGGGAAACTACGATTCGGACTCAACAAAAAGGAATCCCACTTTGCCGTATTTTGGGGTTTTCTTCCAAAATTGTGATAGCCCACCCAATAAAGGATCCCATTCATCTATTACTGGCATCTCAATTGCAATATGAAAAAGAAGCGTTTGAGCCAGAATGCACGTGCGATGTCGCCCCTCTTATGACCTGCCTTCCCGGAGAATGCTCTAAAAGATGTATCTCAACTTACAATCCGTGCAAAAAGAGTTTGAAAAGGCATATTTCCATTCCTTCAATCCACATTTTGGGCTTTAATTCAAGCAGTCGAATAAAAGATGTTCCGGAGTGTTTGAAAAACTTTTACACAACAATAAAACATCACATCCCCGTGGACCCGGTGTTCTTTAACAATAAATTGACTCGGGGAGAGCGTTCCTACCTTGCGTCAATGCACAAAATATTTAAGCAGGCGTTAAATGAGGGGGTAGAGCCATTCTTGGTTCTCGAAGAGGACTTTCTGGTGCACAGGGATTTGTGCACTAACTGGCAAGAGAATCGACTTTGCGTTCAAAAAGCAATGACCGACGATGGGGTGTATCTTTTCGGCCACACAACTTGGAACGACGAAGCGTGGCCCCTTATGACTAAGGATGCATGCCCTACGGAATTGCTGCCAGGAAAATGCTACGAGAAGAATGGGGGGACGTTTTGTCTGCATGGAACCCCAAAAACCCTTGGTTCCTTTGCAAATCTGTATTCATTGAATGCGGCGCGCTTTTTGCTTTTTTGGATAGAAGCAACAAAGGGCCTGCTTCCATTTGATCATGCCTATGCTGCTATGCTAGAAGCAGGCAATGCAGTCAGGATCAGTTCCCCCCCTCTTATTATTGCCGACGTTTCACACGTGAGCACCGTCAACCCCTCTTCAGCATTAAAAAGCAATGTTGAATACAGACATAAAAAACATAAATGGGGCCCAAGGTCTGATTTTGCTTTCAATATTGAAGAATTTAGTTTAACGAAAATAAAGTATGGCTAGTCTTTGATGGTCGCTACTCCGCTGACTAGACTCAAATATATTAGGACTTTCCTAATTAAGAATAGTGTTTTAAATATGCCCCGTCTTCTTGGCGCCGGCCTGACCACACCCAGGTTTTTTGGCGGGCTGTGCGCCATTGGCCTCTTAAAACAGTAAAACAGTGCGCGGGGCCCGACACATACCCCACCACCACTGTTGACTACGACCTCACCCGCGCATGGACAGGCACCCTTGAGCGCCAAACATGGGCCAGTGCCCTGCGCTACAATGAAAAAGTCCACTTCATGTGGTTCTACGACAATAGCATGTACACTGCCGCCTTCAGAATTTTCTGGCCGGACGACGATCGCGGCATTGCACCAGACAAAGATGAAAACGACGTAGACAGATTTGAACGCGGAAAGCACACGGCCTATTCAGACTACATCTCCGCGTGTTCAAATCTCCGCAACGAGTGCTGCTTCTCCCACCGCCTCTGGCTTGGCGCCAATGTCGCGGTGCTGTGCCTATTTTTTCTCACGCTTGTGTGGCACATTGCCCTCATTTTCTTGCCCAAAAAGCCCGGGTACGCCGTCTTTGTTGTTTCGTGGAAAGCAGGCACGTTTTGTGCCTACCTCTTTGCATATGCAAACTACTACGCTGCACACGCCAGGGGGTACTACTGCAACGAAAACGACTTCGACGACTACAGAGACGGCAGCACCGTGACCTACGGCATGCTCTTCTGGTTTGCAATGATTGCCGCTGTTTTACTTTTCTGCGACGCCGCCCGTGAAATTTACATTTGCATTAAAAAAAGGACAGCACCTACAAGCCGTTTTCAGCGCCTATTGCCGGGATTGAAAACAGGGTGCCTGTAGTTTCGAGTGTTTATAAGCTAGTTTTTTAATTTAAATTTCTTAGTATACTACCCAAAGATGAGCCCCTGTGGCCCGACGCGGACACCTTCCGCCTTTATCTTCGCCTTGGAAAGCTCCTCGCAGTCCCGCCTGCACTGCTCGAGCCCGTACTGCGTCTTCCCCAGCCGGCCATTGACCTCGTTGTGCAGCCGGAATATCCAGTCCTCGAGGGCTTCGCGGGTCGCGAGCCCGCCCACGGGGTGCGCCGCAAGAAACCCCCGGTAGTGTTTGCGGCAGTCGGGGCACGGCAGGTCGAGATGTGCAAGAACCGCCCTGGTGCTCTCGACCGACTCGCCGTAGCGCGGGAGCGAGTGCAGGAACCGCCAGAGGCCGGGCCCCCACTTCTCGGGGTCGGCCATGCGCTGCGCTGTGCACTGCAAGAATATCGGTTTAACTTGGCGGGGCAAACAGGCTATATAGCCCGCTCCGCCGCGCTGGGTAGACGGCCGTCATGAGCGCAAACGCAAAGCAGAGGTACGAGTGGCTCGCGCCGACGGTGCGGTGGATCCAGTTCGGGTTTCTGGTCACGTCCACGATGCTGGTGGGGCGCGCGTCCCGCATAATCCTGAACCACGAATACGACGCAGCGCGCATCAGCAACCAGCACGAGACATCGTGGGGAAAAAAGCTCGACGAGACCCGCGAGCGCCACGACGTGTCGGCGTACGGCGACGACGTCTGGTTCATTGTAATTATCATCACCTGGGTTATTATAGCCGTAGTTCTTTCTTTTCAATTTTTGAAGCATCGGTTTCCCGGCCGCATCAAAGATAAGCACCACCTTGCGGTTATCAGAATCGCCCTTTCTATGGGAATAGGCATAGGGCTCTACCTCTTTGTGATGTCTATCATAATCCACGAGGACTTCCGCCAGATCGAGTGCCCCATCGACCAATCGGCGCGCGACGTCATCGATGCCACGAGCAGGGATGTGTACGTCACCTGCATGAAGCAGGACTACACCGAGGATCTCTTCAGGGGCATATTCGGACCCCTCTTTGTCCTGCTGACCCTTGAGATGGTTCTCGTCGCCTGCACGCACTGGACGGTCGAGGAGATCGAGATCAAGGGCAGCCCACCGGGGTACAGCAAGGTGGATCCTAAAAGTGGACCTACGTCGCACATTGGGGCACCCCCGGCTACCAGCATTACAACGCGGCTGTTTTTTTAGAAATTTATTCGTACTTTAAGTAAAAAGTGTGATTTTGACTAAGTACCAGAGCTCGAAAAAAAGGTGTGTGTGTGTTGTTTCCGCTCACCAAATTTTTGAGGTATGGTGAATTATGATGACGTCACGGGGTGAGCGGAAACAACACACACACACCTTTTGGGCCAGAAAAAATCTCTATTTTGCACACATATAGCCGCGATTTTTTTCGGCTATATGATGCATTTTTTGCCCATTTTTGGGGATCCAAAAGGTGTGTGTGTGTTGTTTCCGCTCAGCCAAAAAATATATTGGAAGTATGGTACTTATTATTCAGTACTAACTAGTCGGTACTAAATACTCGGTACTAAGTGCAAAGTACCAGACTTTCTATATAAGTTTTTGGCTGAGCGGAAACAACACACACACACCTTTTTTTCGAGCTCTGGTACTTAGTCAAAATCACACTTGTGGTACGGATACAGAGTATCGCTGTTTATTTGTATTTCTGCTACTGTATCACGTTAGACACTCCACGTACAGGCGGTGTTCGGCTGCGAGGTTGCAGCAGCGCCTCACGTTATCGGTCTGAGCCTGGCTGGTGCAGAGGTCCTGGTCGGCTCCGGGTGCTTTGAAGCACGAAACGGCGTCGTCGATAACGGATCCGCACCCGGCGGACAGGTCCGAGGGAGAATTTTGCAACGAGCCCACGCGGAATTTCTGGGCGGGAACAAGCACGTAGTGGACTCCGTCGATATCCACAAGAAATGTGTAAGAGATCAATCCGGGGCTCACGACATGCAGATTGAGCTTGGCAGGAACAACCGTGTTTCGAAGAGTGGCACCAAGGGAGGTTAGCGCGCTTATGCTTCCCCCGAAGGAGTCCGGCCCGCTTACGCTCTGGAAGCGCGTGAGGGAAACCTGTAAGGCGTTGGGCTCCTGGTCTGTAACATTCACGGGCTCGTTGTGTACGGTAACTCGCAAAGCAAGCGCCGCTTCTTCGGGTGCGGATGTAAAGTAGGCGGTTGCCTGGTGTGGTGAGTGTCCGAGCTGGAGGGCGTTCCCGAGGTAGAACCCGTCTTGTGCGCGCACCGCGGCATACACAAGACCCCCGGGGTCAATGATTTTTGAATTTCGGAGGTAATACGAGGGTCGGTCGGTGAGTTTCCGCCGGGGCGGCGCGAGTTTGTAGATTTTTGCCTGTCGTTTTGCAAGCTCCCGGTAAAAGGCGCTCGAGTTGGAGTTGGAGTTTCTCTCGCGCCTGCGAGACCATGTGCACTTAGTCGGGGGGCACTGCGCACACAGTGGCCCGCCGAGATTAGAATTTGCCGGGGCACAGCAGCCAGCCTCTCGGCAGGCCTGGTCTAGACCCATCTTGTTGTACGCCTTACAGACGGATGCATCTGGTGAGCGGCAGAGCTCGGGGTGCCAGCAGCAGTGCTCGCGTTCGTCGAGAAAGGCGTCGAGGGTGCAGTTCTGGCCGGATGCGGACACGTACTCAATAAGACCCCGGCTGAGAAGACCGATGCCGCAGGTTGCCGTGTGCGTCGACGAGTCGTAGCGGTCTCGCGCGCTTTCCCATCTGTTGGGGTGCTTTTCGCGGTCGAGGTTGTACTGTTCCAGCCACGGCGGACTGGGCGGAGCCGGGGGTGGCGGCGGCAGAGGGATGCGGGTGATGTTGCCGCCGACAACAACAATATCCCCGTAGAAGACGGCCGCCGGAAAGAGCGGCGAACTATCGGTTTTGTTGTCGACCGGAACATATACGTGGGTTTCCAGAGAGGGGTAGAGCTTGGCACCGTAGAGCGAGCTGTATTTCAAACTGGAACCCGAAGGCGAGGGTGCGAACCGCGATGGATAACCTGTCGGGCCTCGGGCACTATGAGGAGTATTTTGCTGGCTATGACGCTCGAAGAGTGGGTAGGGCTGGGGTGCCGAGACACAGCGAGGCAGGCGCGACGCGAGAATCACAAGACCTGCCGTCGCTAGAAGAAATGCGATCAGAGACACCGCCAGAGCCACATAGAGAATCCCAGGGTCTGGGTTCTTCTCGTGCTCCCGAACAAGAAGAGTCGGGGGATACAACCGCAGGCTCAACGGCAACCCTATTGCAAAGCCTGTCGGGGCTCCTGCATTCTCTTTCTCTGCGGATCGGAGGCGATTCTTCTTCTCCTTCTCAGGAAGTTGCCCTTCCGGGAAGGCCGAGCCTGGCTTCGAAAGAAGGCGACGGGGCTCGAGGCTGTACCGGGACGCATACGCGCGAACGCGCTGAGCAACGTCCTTCCCCCTGTACCGAGGCTGCGACATCGGCGCGACAGCAGGTCGACGTGACTGTTCTACTCTACGATCTCGAGACAACGGGCATTGGCAAAACCGAGACCATAGGAATATGCGAAATTGGTAGGTTGCTTGCGAATAAGTTGTTTTCGAGGCAGTATCTTTTGCGTTTGACGTGCCTTCTAAACCAACTTAACCAGGGTGCATTGCCGTCGTTTATACGGGTGACCTGGAGTGGGTTGTAGTAGATAGCTTCCACTCTTACGTGATGCCGAATCAGGAGATTTCTCCGGGTGTCCCGAACAACATTACCAAAGGGTACCTCAAGAAGCAGGGCGCCAAGCCCTTTAACGAGCAGGTCTGCGGGGAGTTCCACGCCTTTGTTTCCAAACACAGCGCCGTGAAGCCGGCAATCCTCGCCGCTCACAACGGCAAGCGGTACGATCACCGAATCCTCGCGCACCACGGGTGGAGCTACGACTGTCGGGCCGCAGACACTCTCGAATGGTTCAAGCATAAAAGCCCGGGCCGGAACTCGTACTCACTCAAGAATCTGTATCAGGAGCTCTTCAACAGCGGTGTTCCCGCCGCACACAACGCCATGCCCGATGTACACGCACTGCTACGCGTCATGAACGCATTCAAGCTCGAACCCGGAGAATGTCTGGATCATTCGGAGCACTGGGACTGCGTGATGGCCCGGGTCGTCAAGAGTGGGCGTTGAAGGCGCACAGCACAGTAATTTTTTAATTTACAAATTTAAGTTTGCTGGAGAAACTATAAGGGAACTCGTTTTTATACCACCAGTATAGAATATTTGCGCTGACCGACGGCCTTAATAGGCGAATTTCATAGACGCGCTCTTTGAATTTTTGCCGCAGAGTCTTCAAGAGCCTGTTGTACAACCGCGGGGAGTAGTTGTGAAACACGCTTAGGGAAGAACAGTCGCACTCTATCACCATCTTCTGCACGTGTTCTGGCATCGCGGCACAGGCTGCCCATAAGACTGTTTCGATGTACCTCAAGTCTAGTTCGTAGTTGTTGCGGGACCAGTTTCTCCGCTCGGGGTACACTCGGACTATGGGTCGTTTTTCCGCCGTGAACCCCTTTATTTCAATGTAGTTCTCTTGGAGTGCAATCTCATCTACAGAGCTCATTGAGTTTTCTTGTCGCAAGCGCGGAAAAATATAGGTAACAATGACAGGCGAACAGATACTCGTACGCAGAGGTGTCGTTTTTTCGTCGGCAATGTTGTGCCTGCTTGTTCTGACTTCGACGGCGGCGCTCGACCCACAGGGCCTCTGGACCTACTTTACCAACTGGAACTTCATCATCCAGTACATCAGTTACGTGAGTGTCCTGGAGAATCGGCACAAGCGGCAGTGGGTCGTGGATCTTGGGACGCTGTCAGTGTGGACCGTGGCCGTTTCGTATACGGTGGTGCTTCTGGTCAGCCGGACGGCGCTCGACCGTCTCTACGAGTTGTATTCATTCTACCCCTTTTGGCTTGGAAATTTCTTCATCCACTATCTTCCGGCAATTCTCAACACTATCGGCATCCGGAGCCCCCTGAGGAGCCTTCGGGAGAGAGCCATTGTCTTTGCGGTCCTCGCCGTGCTTCTGGTCATCTACAATGTTACGCATGACACGCGGAAGGTGTACTTTAGCGATGTCATAGGCCCGTACGAGGGTATGGGGTATATGATATTGGCGGCGTTCTTGCTCCAGGTGAGACCCTGCACCTTTGGTCGGTCTGCCGCGACTCTAACCATCACACCCGCAAAAGTTGATCGTTTTGGATTATAAATCGTATATATGCACCCCCTGCATCCTGTTATGGCCAAAACAAAAAGGAGAAGACAAAGAGATCAAACTGCCGCAATAATGACGAAAAAAGCTGCTAGCGAAGTTGAACCCACGGGCATAAGCAAGAAGCGGAGGTATTCCCGACAGGTCCTGCACAAGAGGCGGGTCAAGAAACTCATGAAATCGCCCCACGAGAGAGTTGCCATCCGACCTGGCCGGTGCTCAAATTTCTTCAAGCTCCAGACTTCTGCTCTCAACAACAACACCCTCAAATGCAAGAAAATCTATACGGCAGAACTCGGGCAGGTCACGCGTATTGGGGGGCACGCTAATGTGCTTCTTGCCCAGATGATCGAAAAGAACCTTTCGGAGATATGCAAGAAACTCAAAAGACACTCGGTCCACGCAAACCGCACCACCGTCAAGGCCTCTGACTTCAAGCTTTACCTTTCACAGCTACGCTAGGCTAAATTAAAATAAAAATAAACAGTTTCTTAGATTACCGATGCATCGTGTCTTTCCAATATGAGCAGTGCTGCATCGCTCTGGTCGCTGGACGTGTCACTGCCGCTCCCAGACGCCTCCGGTGAGTCTTTGTCGTACCACACTGTGACCGCTAGAGTAGCGGTGATGACAAAGTAGATCCAAGCAAGAATGTAAGCAAAGATGGCTATTGCTCGGAGCCACGAGAAGACCTCGATGTCTAGTCTCGAGTCCGGGTTGGGTGATATTTCTACAGAGTAGAAGAGCAGAAAGAGGGGCCCAAGAGAGCGCAATGCAGCAGACACGTGGAGCGTGGATTTTCCGGTGGGTGCCATAAACTCGGCTACTTTGACCATGCAGACCAGAGCTAGTGTCAGCCCGGTGTACCACTTGAACAGGTGTGGCGGGTAGACAATAACGACAAAGAGGTACAGGATTGCGGTGAAGAAATTGCGCGCAGCAGATTTCCACAGAGCGGGGGGGTTTGAAGTAAGGACGAGCCAGTCATAGTAGGAAGAGGCAACGGCCGATGCGGAACACAAAATACTAGCAATGGTGTAGTTTAAGTAGAAGTAAAATACTACGCTGCTGATGGGCAGAGAAATAAGACTGAGTGTATCCAGCTTTAGGGTCGTCATGTCCGTGTCCTCATATGAAGGTAGTCCGTGTACCGCTGAAATATGTTTGTCATGATTATCTGGACAAAGTCGTAGAGAAATTTGGCCGCAAGCCACTTGATCATATACTTTGCGGTGGCAAAGGGGCTCCCCCCGTAGTGTCCGATTGTAATGCCGACTGCGAGAAAAACCAGGACAAGACCCAGCATTTTGCGCCAGAAAATTTAATCTAAAATAGAAGTACAAGAGGCTTAGTGGAGCCCCCCGCCCCCGTGCTGTAAGCTGCGCTTGATGAGAAGTTGCAAACGTGCCATATAGAGGCTACAACCCAGAATGCTGCGATAAGTGCCTGTAGGTACACGGCGGCCCCCGCGCTGCCTTCGAGAGAGGTGACGATTCCAACAAAGGTACAGAAAAGAGAGACTTGAAGAAGAGTGGTTGTGACTACAAAAAACCCGAGCAACCTGTTCTTCCGATCCTGTAACCCCTGAACTAGGGTGATGAGAGAAATGCTACCGCACGAATATGCGAGAATAAGCGCCGTGTCGATAAGTTGGTATTCAGCGTTTGACAGTTCGCACTCTGTCTTCGAGAGGCCGCTGTCACTATTTGGTTCGTACCGCAAGTCCCCACTAAAGGATAGCCGAGCGGTACACTTGTCGGCGTAGGCAATGGGGTAGTTTCTTGGGGGCCGCGAAAGAAGAAGGCACAGAGCGGCAATTGTTGCCAAAATCCCCGCTGTGTAGTATGGATTTAAAGCCATTGCGTATAATTTTGATCTTTCAGCGAGAGTAAACGCCGAGTTCTGGGCATGCGGTACTATGTGTTGGTGTGCATCCTCGCCGCTCTTGTGAACAGGGACTTTTACAGGTAGGGTAAAATAACCTCCCAGTCCGCCTTTTTCTTTTCTTACGCCTCCTGCTTATACATTTCAAGGTATACAGAATATACAAACGACCACCAAACCGTGCTTGGTTGGGCCCAACTTGCATCTCTTCCGCCCGACGCGGAATGCCAGTGCGCCAACGGAAACGTCGCCAGAATATCCGGCAAGCCCTTGCAGATCGTGTCGATAAGCCCAGTGGGAAACGAAACTTCAAACGTCACGACCGATTTACTGGGCACCCGGACGCTGTACCATCGGGTGAGCGTGGTGTCAGACATGCCCGGCGGCTATCGGACTGAGACTATTTTTGAGGCGACCCAGGCCTTTTGTGCGCAGGTGTGCTACGCCCCCAAAGAGGTTTTAGAGAGGATAAAAGAGTATGCAAAATATCTTTTAATTAACACTTAATTCATCTTTTTTTTCTTCGCTTCTTTGATACACGCACCGGCATGCGGGCGCGAAGTCTATCGATGGCATAAGCTACTACAAATTTGCTTTCGCCGGCTGTCTTCGCTGCCTTTTGCAGGAAGCAAAGCCACGTTTCGGACACGGTTACCAGCATCTCTTGGGGCTTCGCGGAGAACATTCTCTTGTGCCACGACTCGATGGGTTCGGAGAAGTCTGCCATGCCGCAGGTGCAGCAGTTTTCCTGGAGAGAAGAAAAAAACGCCAAGAGCACGAGGTTTAGCCCGCGGGTTGTCGTTGTGTCGCATGCTGTAGAAAAGGGGTGATTGTCGTCCCCAAAGGCGTGCCCGAGAAACGGCTCGTAGATTTTGTGTGTTCTGTTCTTCGCAACAAGGCAGCAGTAAAATGCATAGGCCAACAGGGTCACGCGAGCATCCTCTGCTTCAGCCGCGGCCACCGTTGCATTGTGCGCATCGAGGGCTCCAACCTCGTCGTTGTTGTGCGCGGGCCCCCATATCAGATATGAACCGGGCGCTTCCGGGAGACGCCATGTGCGAGTGCACAAGACCTTTTGCCGCAAAAAGGCCCTAGCGAGGTCTTGGCAAAGCCACAGCCCCTCCTTTGGGACCGCAAGGGTCATCTCGAGACCCTTTGGATTTGCAAACGTGATGGCAAGGTGCCCGCAGTGCTTCTGGGGTTTCCCTGTTTTTTTGCAGAACAGAAGACCGCCGGTGTCGGCAGATCCTTTGAGTCGAACCCGAAGACCGTCGGCGTCGGCGATGCGCTTGACTGCACCAGAAGGCGTCGACGCTTTCGCCTTCACGCCGAACACGAGGGCAAGAAGGCACGGCCATTCAGAGGCCGAGAAGTTTGCCATGCAGATAACCAGGTAGTCGACAAAATCCTTCTGGGTTTTGCACCACGGGAACCAGATGATGTTGAAAGGCGCCATCCCCTTGGTGTCGTACACGGCCTGGCCGAGCTGTAGGGCATCCTCTCTTCCGCTCAGAATAACGTGAACCGCGGGGTCTGTGTGAGAATCGATGGCAGCCCTGTAACCTTCAAAGTCAAACTGAATCTCGGTGCCAAGGTGCCACACAAAAAAGAGAAACGGTCGCATGCCCGCGTAAGCCCAGTCGGTGTCGCTGTTGTACGCTCGAAAGGTGCCCCAGAACGTAAGAGTGATCTTCCTTCGGCTTGCGTGGTGCATCACAAGAAGGAAATCCTCTCCGGATAGCTCTTCCGCAAAGGCAACGCATGCAGAGGTCTGACCAGAGGCGCATTGCGCGTGAAAAAAATCGTGGATTGTCGAACAGTGTGCCCCCGGGAGGGCCAGCCATGGACGAAGGGAAGCCGGGTTGCGCTTCATTCTTTCCGGTATAAGGCACGGAGGACTCCCGTTTGACTGTAAGAACTGGCTCAGCAGCAAAGGGGCCGTGGGCCCGGGGCAGCAGTGACACTCAAAGTGGAAGAGTTCTGAGTGCGTCGCATACACGTTTCTAATTTCCGTGGCCGTCTTATGTGCCTTCGACGTGCACAGGTAGTGCCCACCCCTTGCAGCCTTGACGTCGAGGGAGTGCATTGTAGTCGTCTTGGAAAACACAGATGCCGCTACGTCGTCGCCTTTCCCGGTGTAGATACTCGGAAGCTTTGCACAGTTGGCGAGGGGCTGGCGATTGTCGGCCAGACGCTGCGCGCAAAGAAGCAGCTTGATGATGTTAGTATTTATCGGCTGCGGCACAGCCAGGACGTTGGTGCCCCGAGCGCAAAGATTTTCCAGTGGACCACGCTGTGTTCCAAATTCAAACTGCATGTCCGCGAGCTTCGATGAACACGATAGGATCTGGAGGTGGTTCAGTTTGTTCGGGTTTGCAGAAAGCATCCTATGCTCCAGCATTGTATTCATGGAAAGTAACAACTTGGCCATCAGGGGCTCGAGGTTCTCTAAAGGACACAATTTCGACAGGCCAGGAAGCGCTGTGCCCGAAAACGACCCGGAAAGCTCGACTGGAAGCAATCCTTTCTCGACACAGCTGGCGCACGGAGGGGTCCAGATAAGATCAGGTGTTCCCCCGGTCAGGTTCACGCTGTTTCCCGCGTATTTGCGCACAAGCGCCGCGGCAAAAAACATTTGATCCAGAAGCACCTTCTCACTGCATCCCTTGCAGCAGCACTCGACCAGTTGGCCTTCTGCCCGGCGCTTGAATTCAAAGAGGGCGTTTGAGTTGCACTGGGTCTTTCCCGGAGATATTACCATTGTTCGCCTAGCAAGATTCACGTAGTGATGAAGTTCAAAGTCAAGCAGCCCCTTGCTCCGGGCGTGTCGCAGCATTTCGGTGGGAGTTGGCCACGCAACTTCATACCTGAATGCACCTCCCTTTGAAAACCTGGCCTCGAGAAACGGCGCACACTCTTTCACGCGAGAGTAGCAATCAGAAACCACCAGACACTTGGGAGAGGGAATAATCCGCCCCTCGTTGTATGTGTCGCGAAGAAAGAGATCCCACCCGAGCTTTGAGCCCGCGAGGTGTTCCATGTCATCTGATAAAACAGGTCGCGCCATCGCAGAAGCAAAGAGAAAAGTACGCCAGTTATGTTTGGCAAAGAGAGCGAGATATATGTTCTCCCTTATATGATAATAAAATCAAGAGCAACTTACTGTGAATTGCGCGCGGTGCAGGGTGATGCTCGACAATGACAAGATTTCGAGACTTGGAAATCTTGTCGCCATTGGCGTCGCGACGCAGCTCAGCCAGGAGCTCATGCAGACAGACGACTCTGCTCACAGCTTTTGGAACCTCATGGCCCTGTCGCTGCTTATGGTTGCAGTCCAGAGCCTCACAACCGCAGTGGCGTCAGGGACCACCTTTTTGCTGCGGAACTCTTACGACAACTGGGTGCCATGGGCATATGTAATACGCCAGACCATCGAGGGTATCGAAACTGTTCTCTGTGAGTCTCCATGCTGCCTGCACTCTACTCTGCCTTCGCGTTTGTCTTACGGCCTCATTTTACGAAGGGACTCTATATGGAAACAGTGTGGGCATCTGGGTCTTGCGCCTTTACTTGGATCTATATGACACGCCCCTCTTTTTCTACTTTCTGCCTATATGGTTTTTTGGTAAGCATGCGCGCGTATTCCCTTTGTCGCTCTCAACCCCCTGACCTGGCCTTTTCTACAAAGTCTTTAGCTACTTTGCCGCCATACAGAATATTACCCCAGAGGTTATTGAATCCTTTAAAAAAAATATTAAAGACTAGAACTAGGGTTTCTCAAATTTGTAGAAGAGTAAATAGGGAAAAAACCCGTTGTCGTACTTTGTTTCTAGCATGGTCGCTCCACGATCGTCAGATGTCTTATCCGGGCGTTCGTCGTCCACGAGATAGACTTTTCCATTATTGCACCTTATCTTGGCCGCATAATGACCAGATCTGGCTGATCCCCTTTTGAATAGCACGGCCACCAACAATGCCTTTTTAGCGGTCATAGTGCCGTCGCTGTTCTTGACTTTCACAGTCACTTCTTGGCCGTTCTCGAGCATGTATCCTGGGACTGCCTTAGAGTTTCCCTTATTGTCCATTTCTAAGGGATTGAAAAAAGCACAGAAGCAGCTGTTATCTTGTAATCCACCCTTGGGATGATCATAATAATGTTCAGTTATTTTCTGAATAGTTTTCACTTCCTTTGAATTTTTTTCATCTTGACACACATCTTTTCGCATAAGAACTATTTTTGGGTCGTTTTCTTTCTGATCCCTCTCCCACGCATTGTATTCACCTTTCCAAATTTTACATTCATCCGAAATCAGCTCTCTGCCACCTTCAGTCGGTGGATCCCAACACTCTTCTCTCCATTCTTGAATGGTTTTATAATTAGGTATAGGAAAGGTCTTGATATTTTCAACAAAGGGTTCCTGGATTAAATTTTTGACATTGCCGAATCCTTCGACGTTCCATAAAAGGAGAGGCTCGTCTTTTTTTTCGGCATCGAGTTCTTCTGTGTTGCCACCGTTAAACTGGCACATATATTTTTTCGATTGTTTCAAAAATCCTTCTTGATTTGCGCCGAAAAGTTCACTGCATTTAGTCAGAATAACTAGAAGCTCTCTCTTAATATCTTGCGAAGCACTTAAGGATTCAAGAGAATCTGAGAAGGCTTCACTTGTCATTTGAAGAAGTACTTCTTGGGGGTCCATCTGTGAGCTCCAATTGCCACGCATTGCACTTTGTAAAAGAGGGACTTGAAACACAAGCTTTTGAAAAGCAGCTCTTTTCTGAGGATCATAGATAAAATTCTCGGCAGGTTTTACCCCAAGAGCGTACAGGGCCACCATAATACTGGTGGCGTAGCACGACATATTTTCATTCAGCGCCACTGGTTTCTGAAACGGGCCCATAAGCTCAAAAAAGGGTATCGTCTTTTCGCCTTGATCTTCTCCTTCATTACCAGAGCCTGGGGATCTCTCTGCGCCCTCTTTCGTGTCGAAAACTTCCGGATCCGCGTCCATGTCAGATTCTTCGTCATCCTCTGACGTGGACGCGTCAGATTCTTCGTCATCTGAAGTATCTGAAGTTTGTGCAAGTATCCGCTTCAACCTTTCTTTGTTGGTTTCTGTTACCTCTACTGAAGCTTTTTCGGCGCAGGGCTCAAAGGCTATTTGGTTTGCCCTTTTACTTGGTACCCAGGTATTCTCCGCGGGGCTTCCGACAAAGCACACTCCCATGTCACCTATGCACAAATAGTACGAAAAATTAAATCGTGTATTATTATCCTGACTGGGGCCTAGAAAATTGTGGCAGACGAAGCCTCTTTTGCAGTTATCACCAGGAGCGCCACTTGTCGGTTGGTATGTGAAGGCATAGGTAGTAAAATTACGTGCCAACTTTGCCGACGTATAGTCTTTTTTTTTGTCCTGCATTTTACGAAGCTGTTTGTAGATCTTGGGTATACTGCTAAGGGGATATTTGATTTGAGATTTAGAGTTGCTGAGCATTTGCATCAGGGTTTTAGCCGTGACGCTCGAGTCTGGTTTCTTTTTCCATTTTTTGTCCCGGAATACATCGGCGTAGAAGTCGGGCAGAGTGTTAGAAGTTGATTGGAATTTCGAAAAAAAATCTTGGTCGAGCACAGAATTAAAGTACGCTTCGGTTTCCCGTAGCTGATCTGCTGTCAGTTCGCCCACCTGTGGCAGGAAGGAAAGCGGAGTTACGTCTCCGTTTTCATTGAAGAAACACCCTAGAAGAGAATGTTTGAGAAATTCAATCCAGAAACTGCGATCGGAATTCAGGTTTATCATTCTTTTCGATTCCTTTGATGGAAGCGTAATAAGTTCGTGCTCGTACAGATCCAGGGTGGTTGTATACGAAGCGTACGACACGGTGTTTGAAATGTCCTCCAGTACTCCTGAAAAATCCGCAATGCAGCCGGGATCAAGTTTTAGAGTAGGCGTGTTCTCTTTAACCCCAAAAAGAGTTTGAAAATTCCACTTTTTTCCTTTGTAGTTCCCCAGAAAAGTTGCGAGAGCGCTATCTGACGCCCGCGCTATTTTTTGCACAACGACATTCCCCGTGCAATCTTTGTCGTCTGTAGCGAGCACGCAGACTACCTTGCTTTCGTTGCTCTTGAGCGTAAAGGCAAAAAACCTCGGACAAGTCTGTTTCCTAGTATCTGATCTCATTTTTAAGGCTTTCTGCATGTGCCTGCCAAAGAATTGAGCAAAGTCGTCGTCGTAAGATAGATCGGGAAGCATAAGCAAGCAGCTTAACTTTCCTCCGGCTTGCCTCTGCTTAAACTTAAGGTATTTTCGAATAATCTTCAAAAGCGAGTCGTCAAAAGCAGAGGCCTCATCACTTCCCTCTGCATTACCGCCGTCGACGTCCATGGGCGCCTGATCGAGTTTGACTTGCTTCTGCAATGCCTTGAAAAGCGACATCCACAAAACGTCCCCATTTGCCTCCCTAATGCTATATTGCTTTTCAGAGTACTTCATTGGCTTATCCTGGGAAGGGCACACAAGAGTGAGATTCTCGAAGTCCAGCATTTCCCCGAGGTCTTCTGTAATCAAAAGCGGATAATCTTTTCTGTTTGACATGAACTGTACCGCTGGGGTGTCACCCAACGCTAGGTTTTTGTCTTTCTTTGCAGACATTCCCAAAACTATTATTTTCACGTCATCAAGCGTCTCATTTTCCTGTCGGGGAAAATCTTTAAGCAGATTAAGGTTCTTTAATATTTCACCGGCCTTGGGTTGTTCTTCCATACTTTCGGACTGAACTTTTGTGGCTTTGGCTCTGAGCCACTCCGGGACACTGGTGTTGTAGGACTTGAAATCCTCAGTGTTTTTCTCATTGTAAACAAACCCCTTGTAAAACTCCCTGCATGTTTGTACAACGTCGATGGACGACCCAGATGAGGTCAAAGACAGAAGGTGGAACTTGTCGAGGGGGCCTTTAGAAAGAGAAAAGTTCAGTGCCACCTCCGCTTCAAAGGAAACAATATCGCTGTTATCCTGCTTGAGCCTTAAGAGTCCCGGAAAGGAGTCGGCTTGAAACTTCTTTAGCGTGTTCGCATTTACAGTAAGAGCACAGGTGGCTCTAGGGGAGAGGGGTTTGTACAATATGCGCTTGGGTGCAGTCTCGGCGCTTACAGGACCCTGTAACGCTGTGTCTTTCAGGTATTTGAGAATGTTGGCTTTGGCCGAGTTGTAATCCTCTTTAAGCTTTTTCGACTTGGCAGTTCTCCTGTCTTCTTCCATTATATTTTGAGCTTGAGACGCTTCGACTTTATTGTATTTCTCGTATATAAGAAGCACAAAGAGGCCCATCCACTCGAAAAGCTCTCTTGATCTCGTCATAGATATCACGAGGGGATTGCCCACACTAGTATTTGTCACAGGAATCCCCGATAGAGTGCGATCCCTAAGCACATCGTGCGTTGTTTTGATAAGGAAATTTAGGCCCCCGCGTCTAATAAAGGTTTCGTCGGGGCACTGGTCCACGCAGGCGTCAACATTGCCGTCGAAATAGAAGAAAGGCAACGCCATTATTTGCCAACTTGAAGAACAGTGACCCTTCTCTTATTATTACTGCTGCATTTATAGAGACTTCCTCTTCAGGTGCGCTCAGAACCCTACCTATAAATCCAACACAAAAAAAAGAGTTATACGCGAAATTATTATGGTTAACATATTTGTCTACGATGAAGACGTCGAGACCTGCGCGAAACAGTATTCAACGCAGCACCTTAACAAAATAAGACTTGAAATTCTCCAAGCCCTTCAAGCTGCATCGGAAATAATCAAATACAAAGGACAATTACAATTTGAAGATCGCGATATTTTTGCTAAGAAGCCGGATGGTTATCCTCCGAAATCGTTATACAGCAACCCCTGGGTCATTGCGCTTACAAGATCAAAGCCGTTGTTTCAGTGGGCAGCTGTTTTGTGCTATGAACTCAACAAAATTTTTTTTGACGGTAAGGAAGATGAAGGCGAAAAATTTGCAGAGCAGAAAGAAAAAATTATCGAAGTTTTACAAAAGGTCGAGAGTGAAAATTTTATTGATGCCGATTCCCCAACATTGGACAAGCGGTTTATGTACAGCGAAAAATTTCCCATAGCTCCAGGCACTCTAAAAATAAAAAGCACATTGCTTGATGTAGTCCAAAAAGACTTCAACAATCTTATTCTCACAGAGTGGTCAAAAACTGAAACAGTAAAAAACATTGATATTCCCCTAAATACTGGGATACAGCCTGTAAGAAACAGCGATAAACCACAGGATCAATATCTCACCGGATGCAAGATTGCTGTAATGGACGGAGACCAGATAGACGTATGTAAGAGCTATCAGGGGTACTACGCTGCAATGAAATATGGCCAGAAGAACCACGAAAAAGCTTACAAGCCAGAAGGTCGTCAAGATATGCCGTCGTGGCTTACAAGCAAAACCCAGATAAATTTGCAAGACATCGCAAATTTTGATTTGGTGCAATTATTAATTTCCAGAATTTCAGAAGAAGCTTCCAAAAAATCCATAGTGGATCGTATAATTTCAGTTAATGCTCGACGTATTCGCGGAACCCCGCATCCTGGAGTCGAACTTATCAACAATGAAGACCCTGGATTTTTTTCTGCAGTTCAACAAAAACTCTCAGACATATTAGAAATTATTGGCCTGACTCTTGTGGCTGCACAGATACCGAAAGGGGGCAGTTCATCATACAAAGAGGTGCCATTTGTTCTTTCAGATTCAATACTTATTGAGAATGAACCGCTTTCTGGGACTGAATTAAAGATCCAAATTTTTAAAGTCTTACAAAAACAAGCCGAAGCGAGGGTGCTCGCTAGGGATGCCATGGACACAGATAATACAGAGTTGGAGAATATACGCTATCACGCAACATTCCACACAAAAAATGATCGAAGGAATACGGTTCACGAAAGACAGACAAACAGGGTTATTTTTGATAATGAACATAACAACAAGGAGCCCACTTACAGGTGCCCGTCAGAATATCCCTATGGCACCGTCGGGTCGTTGGAAGAGATGAGGGAAACCCTACAAAACTTTGGGTTTGTGGTAATTGACGGCAGTGAATTAGAGCTCTTCAGTGCTGAGGACGAACCTAGCAATGATAATGAAAATGAAACTCGGGAAGAATCGAGAGTTTTAAACTTTGTCAACAATTTTGAAGAACACTTTCAAGAATATGATGGGTCTTTAAAAGAGTTTCTTCTAAATCTTGCTAGCATCAACAATATGACATACGAGGAATTTAAAAAGATACTCCAGTCCACGTACGAGAAGTACACTAAAATCAACGAAGTGGCACTAAAAAGACAAACTAACCAGGAAGTTCTAACTAAGGCAACTTTGCTTCAGAAAGCGGCGCTGGAGTCTGTAGAAGTCTCTGATTCGTTTTCTGACGACACATTGGAGCACATAAAGAATTATACCACTGAGTATGAACGTTTGAAAATTGTTAGGGGGAGAAACCACTTACAGAGAACCAGAGAAAAAATTTCAGAATGGGTTAATAATTTGAGTGTCTATGATAAAAAGAGGAAGAACAAAGAACTGGAGACACTAATAGATTTAGCATCACAAAATCAATCCAAGATTCCCATGGGATCACGGGAAATTCTAATTATGTTCTTGGAGGCACTTGAGTCGAATCAAGACGATGGAGACGAGGACGACTCGGATGCGCAAGACGATGGAGACGAGGACGACTCGGATGCGCAAGACGATGGAGAAGAGGAAGACGAGGACGACTCGGATGC
>MDTG01066109.1_pt1 | contig 20213 bp, 23 predicted proteins | sample 811421 | NCBI WGS metagenome assembly MDTG01 (sample SAMN05326645, study PRJNA326480) | marine metagenome | isolation source: seawater | place: Pacific Ocean: South East | collected 2011
ACAAGAGGCACTTTGGTACATCGGCGGAATTATCAAACATGCTCGAGCATTAAATGCTTTTACTAATGCATCTACAAATAGCTACAAGCGATTAATCCCAGGATTTGAAGCTCCTGTAATACTTACTTATTCAGCTAGAAATAGATCAGCTTCTATAAGGATTCCTTATGTAATGTCCGATAAAGCAAGACGTATTGAGGTAAGATTCCCTGATTCAACAGCCAATCCTTATCTAGCCTTTTCTGCCATGATGATGGCTGGACTTGACGGCATCAAAAATAAAATTGATCCAGGTCCTGCAATGGATAAAGATCTATTTTCTATATCTTCAGAAGAAGAAAAGATGCTTCCTACAGTAGCTGAAGGTCTTTGGGTTGCATTAGATGCTCTTGATAAGGATAGAGAATTTCTCAATGCAGGTGATGTTTTCACTAATAATATGATTGATTCGTATATAAATCTTAAATCAGAAGAGGTGCAAAGACTAAGACAATCTACACACCCATGTGAATTTGAGATGTACTATAGTCTGTAACTTTTGACCACATACCGCCTGTAAAAGGCGGTATGTAATTATGATGGAACAACAAAGCAAAATTTCTTTAGAACCTAAACTACTTCTAGATATTTTAGAAAATATGTCTACTGCTGTAGTTGTACTAAATAGTGATAATACATATTTTTTTATCAACATCGCAGCTTTGAACATGTTAGGAATTAGTAATAATTTTCCTGATCTCAAAACATTAAAATCATCAGTTGGTCATCAATCTTTAGATGTGCATATTAAGAGTGTTTGTTCCAACAATCATTCAAAAATGATCAGAGACTTTAAGTTCAAAAATTTTGAAGGAGATGAGAAAATTGTGGATTGCAATATATCTCAAGCTCTCATAGATAATTCCAATGTTACTCTCATTGAACTTTCAGAGACTGGAAGGTTGCATAGCATATCTCTTGAACAAAATTTGATTGAGCAAGAGAGAGCTGTTAGAGAAATGATAAAAGGATTATCACATGAAATCAAAAATCCATTAGGTGGCATTCTAGGGGCTGCACAAATACTAGAAAAATCTTTGGATAATAAATATACAAAATTTACAGATATTATTAAAAAAGAGACGGGCAGGTTAGTAAATTTATTAAATGACATGGCTTTGCCTGTTACATCTGTAGAAAAAGAGAATATTAACCTTCATGAGGCTACAGAGCATGTTATTGACTTATTTAAATTTGATCTTAAAAATAAAGAGGTTATCTTTGAAAAAGATTATGATCCAAGTATACCGAATGTTCTTACAAATAAAGAGCAGTTGATACAGTCATTAATTAATCTTGTTAGAAACTCAATTCAAGCACTTGACTATAAAGGTAATATTAAAATAAAAACAAGATCTGAATCTAGTTACACAATAGGAAACAAGAAATTTCAATTGGTAGCTAAAATTGATGTTATCGATAATGGCCCGGGTATTCCTGAGGAGAAACTGAAAGAGATTTTTTATCCAATGGTAACTACAAAAAGTGATGGAATGGGGCTTGGTCTTACAATAGCGCAGTCCATAATAATGCAAAATTCAGGGCTTATTGAATGCTCTAGTAAACACCGTGAGACAAAATTCACAATTGTGCTTCCTATCACGAGGTATGAAGATGACTAATGTTTGGATAATTGACGATGAAGAAAGTATCAGAACAATTTGTACGAGTGCACTTGAGGATTTATTTAATGTTGAGTCTTTTTCAAGTGCATCAGAAGCATTATTGGTACTGAACTCAACTACACCTGATCTAATTATCACAGATATCAAGATGCCAGGAATGACCGGTCTTCAATTTTTAGATAAAATCTCAGAAAAGTTTCCTGATATTCCAACTATCATAATTACAGCCCATGCTAACATCGATAATGCTCTCTCAGCTTACAAAGGAGGGGCATTTGAATATCTTACGAAGCCTTTTGATATAGATGAAATGAGAAAGCTAGCTATCAAAGCAACAAAATCTAGTAAACCTCAACAAAATAATGTTGCTACAGAATCAAATAGTCAGATTGTAGGAAGAGCTGAGTCCATGCAGGAAGTATTTAAAGCAATAGGCAAAATATCTAAAACAGATATCACTGTATTAATTAGAGGTGAATCAGGTACAGGAAAAGAATTAATAGCGCAATCTGTTCATACAAATAGCTCAAGAAGCAATGAACCCTTCATTGCAATAAATGTAGCTGCCATTCCTCATGAACTTTTAGAAAGTGAATTATTTGGTCATGAAAAAGGATCGTTTACAGGTGCCCAATCTCAAAGAATAGGTCGGTTTGAACAAGCATTGGGAGGTACACTATTTCTTGATGAAATAGGAGATATGCATCCTGAATTACAAACACGTCTTTTAAGGGTTTTATCTAGTTATGAATTTTACAGAGTCGGTGGGCAAAAACCTATTAAATCTGATGTAAGAATAATTGCGGCGACAAATCAAAATATAGAGGGTCTTATTAAGACAGGAAAATTTAGAGAGGATTTATATCACCGATTGAATGTATTTAGAATAGAATTACCACCGCTAAGGGAGAGAAAAGAAGATATACCTTCTCTAGTAAACTATTTTCTAAAGAAAAGTGCTGATGAAATTAAAAGTGATCAAAAAGACATAGAAGCACCAGCTATGAGAGTATTAAATGAATATGACTGGCCAGGTAACATTAGACAACTTGAAAACACGTGTCGGTATATAACAGTCATGGCTCCGTCAGCGAATATTACGTTAGATGACATACCTGATGAAGTAAAAAATATTAATAAGAGTTTTAATAATTCCTCTCATGTTACTAGTATAGATTCTAGTGTTGACTGGGAAGAGACATTATCTGATCATATTAGAAATGTATTGCAAGATGAAAATGATCTTACCAGCTTATCTAAAGATCTAGAGAAGATCCTTCTTCAGGAAGCATTGAAAGCATGTAAGGGAAGAAGAATTGATGCTGCGAAGATTCTCGGTCTTGGAAGAAATACCATCACAAGAAAGATAAAGGATTTAGGCTTGTAAAAAATCCTTTAGCAATTTCTCACGCTGTGAATTTTCAGATTTTATAATTTTATATAGTAAACTTGTTAATTCTCCTTGAAGTGATTGAGTTTTTTCTACCAAAGTAATGCAACACTCGTAACCTTCAACTGTTCCAATGATACTCTTAGCTTTCTCAATGCTTATGCTCGAATCTGCTATTAATTTCCCAAACTGATAATTTCGAGATTGATCTTGTTTACAAGTTAGAATCATATCTCCTATACATCCGGGTGATGTGATGATAGAGTTTTTATCTTTAGTTAGCTGATCAGCTATTTCCCCACATTCATCAAACATTTCAGCACCTTTTTGCCAAGTCTCCTGGCATGCTTTTTTAATTATCATATTTGAATACATTCCTTTGTCATAATATATGTCCGCCATACCGCATAAAACAGCAGCAATGTTTTTTATAATTCCAGCTATCTCTATATGATAAATATACGTTGTTGGTACCATTTCAAAATGTGAACATTTAGTAGCTTCAATCATTAAATCTGATAGCTCACCATTCAAAGATGCAAAGGATACGCTGATTCTTTTTTCACTGCATAAGTCTTTTGCAAAGGATGGCCCTGATATAAGACCATATTTTTTTATATTACTAAACGTATCTGATACATAATCACTAAAGTATTTTCCACTGAAGTGATCTAGTCCCTTTGTCAATGAAACTAATTCATTTAATGTGTTAATGTAACTTTTATGTTTATTTAAAAGTGCGCCAAAGCCATTACTACTGGCTGCTATAATATTAATTTCACCATTCGTTTTAAGATTATTTAGACTATCCAAAGATTTTATATTATTTTCTGCTATATGCGATAACGCTAATCCTTTGATATCCTTATTGCTTAAATTAGTATCTCTGCAAAAGATTTCTACATTATGTCCTAGTTTTAGTAGATAGTCAGAAAAAGCCAGTCCCCAAACTCCAGCCCCTAGTACTCTAAAATTAGATGTCATTAATTATCTTTTCTTTTATCTAATTCGTTTTGATAAATCGTATGAAAATCGATAGGTGATAGAAATAGAGGTGGAAAGCCGCCTTTTTGTATTATGTTAGAAATATTTTCTCTTGCATAAGGGTATACAATTTCAGCACAATGAACATTTAAGAATCTTTTCTTTAAAGCTTCATCAACTATTGAAATTGTAAATACGCCACATTGTTTTAATTCTACTAAGTATAGAGTATCATTTTCAACTTCAGCTTTAACATTAAATGTTAATGTTAATTCATGAGTATCATCATTAATTTTTGTTATATTTGATTCAAAGTTAAAACCCACTTTAGGCGATGATGACATGTTGGTAAATATACCTGGAGTCATGGGTGACTCAAAAGATAAGTCTTTTAAATAGATTCGTTGTATGTTGAATTGAACTTTATTTTCTATCATATCTTCTCCACTAATGGTAAATTATTTTCGGTCCAAGATTGAATACCGCCTTCTAGGTATATAACTTCTGTATTACTCTTTTTTGATATTTTTTCAGCACTACTAACACTTGCCATTTCATCTTTATCATAGACTACTACTTCTTTGTGCTCTAATTTTTTATTTGAAGAGATTTCATAGTTAGTAGCATTTGTAATATGACCTTTTTTAAAATCAGACTTTTCTCTTGTATCTAGGATAATGATATTTTCTTCATTAATTTTTAGGACAAGATCATTGCAATTAATAGATCTATATTTTTTTGTTAGATTTTTAATTTCAAAAGAAATAATTAAATAAATAAAAATAAATAAAGCTACAGATAAGACTGGATGGTTCGAAACAAATTCCATTGAATTGCCCATTATATGGGTTAGTTATGCTTAGAACAGAAAACTTCTCTCATCATATCAATTAATTTAAGAGTCTTAAAATCAGTGACCTTATAAAAAACTTTATTAGCATCTTTTCTTGCAGATAAGATTCCTTTGTCTCTGAGAATAGCTAAATGTTGCGAAATGTTACTTTGTGAAGTTCCTACATTATCAACGATATCTTGAACACTGAATTCATCCTCACCAAGTTTGCATAAAATCATTAATCTCAGAGGATGAGACATTGCTTTGAGTGAACGAGATGCAGTTTCTACATCTTTTTGCTGGTCTACAGAAGAATAATCAATTTGCTCTTCGGTCTGTATTTGTTCGTTTTCCATAGTATTATTATATACCTATATTAGCCGAAACTAATAATAAATCTAGCAATAAAGTGTTATTATTACTCGTGGTCAAAATGTTTAATAAAACCCTTATATATGTGGCATTTTTTGTAACGCTAGGTCTAACGAGCTTACCGTTGTATGCTAATGATTCAGAAGTTCCATCAGAGAAAATACAACAATTTGTTGATGTCTATAAAAAAATTAAAGATCAATATGTAGATGACGTAGATGATAATACATTGTTCAACTATGCGATTGAAGGCATGGTGTCGAAGCTTGATCCATACTCAGACTACTTATCTAAAGATGATTTCTCCGAGCTCAAAGTTGGCACAACAGGTAGATTCGGTGGCATAGGAATTGAGATTACAATGGAAGATGGTTTTGTAAAAATTATAACTCCCATTGATGATACGCCAGCACAAAAAGCTGGGCTAAAAGCTGGTGATTTAGTTATTGAAGTTCAAGATGTCTCTTTAAAAGATAAATCGCTTAATGATGCAGTAAAGTTAATGCGGGGTGAGCCTGGTACAAAAGTAAAAGTTAAAATTTTACGTGAAGAAGCAAATCAACCTTTAGATTTTGAGTTAACTAGACAAATAATTGTATCTAAAGGAATAAAAACTCAGATTTTCAACGGTGAAATTGGTTACTTAAGATTATCAAGTTTCCAATCAAACTCTACAACGAATGTTAGAGATGCAATATATAATCTTAGAAAGAATACAGGTAAAATGATGTCTGCGCTTATTCTTGATTTAAGAAATAATCCCGGTGGCGTTTTAGGTGCTGCTGTTGGTATATCAGACTTATTTTTAGAATCAGGGAAGATTGTCTACACCAAGGGCAGAACTAATAATTCAGATTTAGAATATTTTGCAAATAGTGAAGACATACTTGAAGGACTACCTCTTTATGTACTTATCAACGGTGGTTCAGCATCTGCATCAGAAATAGTTGCAGGTGCATTACAGGATCATCAAAGAGCTACAATCTATGGAGAGAAATCATTTGGTAAAGCATCTGTTCAGTCTATACAAGAGATGATTGATGGCTCTGCACTTAAGCTTACAACTGCAAGATACTACACGCCTAATGATAGACATATTCATGGCAATGGTATTGAGCCTGATGTCAAAATTGAGTTTGAGGAAATAGATAATCCTAATAGTTTACTTCCAGATCCATATAATAAGGATAATCAAATTATTGCTGTTATAGAGGATATTAAAAACAAAATTTCAAAAGCTAAATAATACTTATGTATAGAAGCTTCCTTTTGTTTTTACTGATAGCTGTAATCATATCGTCTTGCTCAAGAACTAAAGAGGATCCTTGTGAGAACCAAAAGCCCAAATCTATAATTAATGCTACATCCGATATGCTGGTATGTTTTAAGTCAGTAGACAGTTATGACTTGGACTATACCGGTAAAAAGAAGGTTGTTATTAATGGGCAGCTTTATTTCCCAGATACTAAAAAAAAGACTTACGATGCAATTATTATGACTCATGGTTCTGGCGGCAAGAGAAGGTATCATGATAAATATGTTGATCTTCTTACAGAGATGGGGTTAGTTGTATTTCAATTAGATCATTACGCGGCCAGAAAAATTAAATATGATAAAACATTTTCAAAAGTATCCGGTCTTACATTTATGAATGATGCATATGCAGCACTTGATATTTTAAAAACAGATGAAAAAATAAATAATGTTGGATACCTGGGATGGTCACAAGGTGGTGTTGGCCCAATTCTATCACATTTCAAATTTGTAAATGATTTACTACCAACCAAAGAGAGGTTTAAAGCAGCAATAGCATTATATCCATACTGTGGTTTTACATTTCCTAGTGATAGCGTAACAGAGACACCCTTATTGATGATTACTGGTGCAGATGATGACCTCACACCGGAAGCTGCGTGTAGAAATATCTATGCTAAGTTCTTTAGAAATGATAATAAGATTAAGTTTATATCGATGGAAAATGCTAGACATGGTTTTGATAATCCATTTTTGTATTTTGGAATGACTTTTGATGAACTTCCTAATTTAAAAATAATTAATGATGATTGTACGCTAACCATAACTAATACTGGTGAAATTGAAAATATGAAAGGTGTTGTAATAAATACTCCTAAGATAAGTGAGTATTTTCTTGATAAATGTTCATTTAAAGGCGTTACGGTTAAATATAACCATAAGGCAACTCAAAAAGCATTAAAAGAAGTTAGTGAGTTCTTTAGCAAAAATTTGTCGATTGAATGATTTTGTAAAAAATAAATACTATAATGGCCCTATGAAATATTTATTACCTTTCGTTTTTTTGATTTTTTCTCTGCAGAGTATCGCGCAAGATACAGCAAGGCCAGGACCTAATAATAAGATAGGCCATTCCAAGCAATCGCAACAAGACAAAGAAAATACATTTCTTTATAAGCTATTTAATGATGATCTAGATTTTATGGGTTCATCAGATAGTGAGAAGGTATTAGCTGTTAATAATGATAAGGTATTATCACAAATTGAAAAACTTGCAGACCTCAAAGAACGTGGAATAATTACTGACGAAGAGTTCAATAACAAAAAATCATTATTACTTGATAAAATTAGATAAATGTTGGTATTCATAATTTGGGTCTTGCTCATAGTTTTATGGAACTATGGTTACCCAGAAGCCCAACCTCTTTATGATGTCATAGCATCTATAATATTATTTTTCTTTTCCAAGCTTCTTAATAATTTTTCTATATAGGTTGAATGCATTTATAGTCATTATTTCTTGGCGAATTAACGTATGTTGAAACCTTGTGTATCTGTATGTTGCTTGAAATATTATCTTTAAGTATATGATCCCCTACCAACCACTTTTCTATTTGTTCTTCTTCAAGTAGAAGGGGCTGTCTGTTGTGTATTTCAGATATTGGCTTCACAGACTCTTTTGTTACACAAACACAACCACTATCATTGTATAACCCCGCGGTATATATGAGGTCGCTATTGAGGTGATGATAATAGGGATCTTTTGTGTTTTCCCTTCTTTTCCAATTAAAATATCTTTTCCACTCATACCATCCATCCATAATTAAAACACATCGCTTAGCATATTTAAAAGACGGCTTTTCATGGATAGTCTCATATCGTGCATTGATTAGATTCATCGGAGATTTTGCCCAATGAGGAGAATAACCCCATTTTATATTCTCTAATTTATTAGTGAGGACTAGAATTTCTGTACTTGGACAAATATTAAAGCTTTGCTCTAAATCGATATCAAATCTTTTTTTGATTTTATCTTTATTTGTTAAAGTGAAGCGTCCACACATAAATTATTTATTAAATTTTATCCAATCATTTTTATCTTTGAAATCTTTAAGTTCTTGATCCCATTTTTTAAATACTTGCTGATACTCAGAATTATTCTTATCTGAATCAGGCTCGTCCCCTATCTTATAAAATGCCGCACTTCTATTCTTACAAATATGTGAATATTGATTCTGTTTCATTAAATCAAGGGACAAATAAAATTCTTCGGATTGCTCTAGTGTTCCATCACCAATTTTACTCTTACTTTTTTCAGTAAGTCTCCGGAAAGAGCCTGTTAATTCTTTTACTTCACTGGGAGTTAAATTTGTTCCAAATTTTTCATTGAAATGTTTTTCTTTACGTAACTGATTATCCCAGTCAATAACTCTTTTTTTTACTATATCAACCATTATGTATTCTTCCTATTAAGTATTAGCTCATCAACTACACTAGGGTCTGCTAGCGTTGATGTATCGCCTAGGTTAGTATAATCGTTTGTAGATATTTTCCTTAATATTCTTCTCATAATTTTACCAGATCTAGTCTTGGGTAATCCATTCGTAAATTGTATAAAATCAGGTTTTGCAATTGAGCCAATTTCTTTTTTAACCCATGCCAATAAATCATTTTCTAATTGTTCATTTTGTTCAGTTCCTTTATTTAAAGTGACGAATGCATATAAGCCTTGTCCTTTTATGTCATGAGGATATCCAACTACAGCTGCTTCTGAAACATCCTGATGGAGAACAAGTGCAGATTCTACTTCGGCAGTTCCCAGGCGATGACCTGAGACATTTATTACATCATCCATCCTTCCAGTAATCCAGTAATAACCATCTTCGTCTCTCCTACAACCATCACCAGAAAAGTATCTCCCTGAATACTGTTTAAAGTAGGTATCAATGAATCTCTCATGATCGCCATATACGGTTCTCATTTGACCGGGCCATGAGGCATCAATACAAAGACTTCCTTCTCCTGGACCATCTATTTCTTGATTATCTTTGTCAACAATTGATGGCTTTATTCCAAAGAAAGGGAGAGTGGCAGATCCAGGTTTCATGTCAATTGCTCCAACTAGTGGAGTGATCAATATCCCTCCAGTTTCTGTTTGCCACCAAGTATCAACGATGGAGCATTGAGAATTCCCTGCGGCTTCGTAGTACCATCGCCATGCCTCTGGATTTATTGGTTCTCCGACGCTTCCTAAAATTCGAAGAGATTTTCTAGATGTATTTTCTAGAAACTTATTACCCTCAGACATTAGTGCACGAATAGCCGTAGGTGCAGTATATAAAATATTAATTCTATGTTTATCTACAATTTCCCAGAATCTACTAGCTGTCGGGTAATTAGGAACTCCCTCGAACATAACTGTGGTCGCCCCGTTACACAAAGGGCCATAGATAATATAAGAGTGTCCAGTCACCCAACCTACATCAGCAGTACACCAATATATGTCATCATCATGATAGTCAAAAACATATTGGTGAGTTAATGATGCATAAACTAAATATCCTCCAGTAGTATGAAGAACACCTTTAGGTTGCCCGGTTGATCCAGATGTATATAAAATAAACATTGGATCTTCTGCCGACATTTTTTCTGGTTCAAATGTATCAGAAGAGTTATCAATTAAATCATGATACCAATAATCATATTTATCATTCCATGGAACATCATTTCCTGTTCTTTTCACAACTATACATTTTTCAAAATCTTTAACTTTGGAGATAGCCATATCAACATTGCTTTTTAATGGAATGATTTTACCTCCTCGAACACCTTCATCGGAGGTAATTATAAATTTAGAATTGCAATCTTCTAACCTACCCGCCAATGCTTCAGGAGAAAATCCACCAAAAACAACGGAATGAATCGCACCTATCCTAGTACAGGCAAGCATAGCAACTGCAGCTTCAGGAATCATTGGCATATAAATAGTAACTCTATCGCCTTTGTTGATACCTAGTGACTTTAGTCCGTTTGAAAATCTACATACTTCTATTAAAAGTTCTTTATAAGTAATTTTTTTAGTATCTGCTGGATCATCTCCTTCCCAAAGTATTGCAACTTTATCACCAAGTTTTTCAATGTGGCGATCAATACAGTTATAAGATACATTCAATACACCATCTTCATACCATTTAATGTAGAGATTGTTTATATCATACGAATAGTCTCTGATTTTTGTATAAGGTGTATACCAGTCAAGTCGCTTGCCTTGTTCTTCCCAAAAGGATAATGGATCTGTAATCGATTGATTATAAAGTTTTTTATAATCTTCTTTATTTATTAGTGCTTTATCTTTAACCCAATCTTTGGATTTATAAATATCAGATACGCTCATATTAAAGACTACTTTCCTTATAGAATTATTTATTTTTAACTTTTAAAGCCACAGCAAAATAGCCACATTAAAAGCACAAACGCTATAATTGATATAACCATTTCTAACCCCTCTAGTCTGAGTATCTTCTTTTGAAAAATAAAATCAACAATGATAATAATATTAGAATAATCTAATTTAGTATTACTTATAACTAAACTTATTCTCATAAATGATATTCAATAGTAGGTGAGGCAGAGTTAGGCAAGCTAGTGTGATAAAAATATATTTAATAATTATTTTTTCAAACGATAAATCTGAAAATTCTGTCATGTATCCTAAAACCACCGCAGTAAAAACAACTGTAAGCACTAGAAAGATGGTTGCAAACTTCATGACATTAATCTGACTTGAAAAAATATTACGATCCCCCATTGCGTGTAAGTAATGCCTAATAGAGTGGTGGAAACAAAAATAAAGTATGAAGGACATTAATGGTGGCAAAAATATAAAGTTGATAAGTAATAGACCATATAGTGGGAGTAATTTTTTAATCTTCAGAAATAATAGACCAAGAAGTCCAAAACAATACACATATTTTATTAAGTTAAAGTTGTTTTGATACGTAATCGTTTGATTTAGTAGTATATCAAAAAAATAATACACCTCGTTAGTATGGAATAAGATTGGAACAATAATAGGAACGCTTCCTAGATACAATATCAATAAAATATTATTGTTTTTTATATCCTCTGTCTCTTCTATACCAAAATGATAAATAGACATAATCAAGAATATAGTCAGCGCTACAGCAGGAGATATGAGCCAAACCAGAAGGTAAACCAACGATAATGATGTATATGTAGAGATAAATTTAGCAAGCCAGTTATTATACTGATTAAACAGTTTTTTTGCGATTAAGAAATCAAAATAACCATGAGGTATACCTATTATGGTAACAGTTGTGAGCAGAAGTATTAGTTGAGTATTTATATTAAGAATTGTTGGTTCAATAATCATAATCAACAAACTAATTAGGCTTAGGTTCATTAATAATATCAGTTGATATTTTTTATATACTTCTTGTTGTAAATGATTTAATAGCATATTTTATAAATATTAGTTTAGGCATATTCCAAACGATCATTAGTATGTCGACTAGAGTTGGCTTATCCGATAAAAATCTAATGACTCTTTTACTGTCATTACATTCAAACATTCTATAGAGAATATTTTTACTGGTAATAGGATGATCTTTTATTATTTGCAAAAGTACATTGTCCATTTTTCTTAAAACTCTGCTCTTAAATGTACCCGGAAATTCAATATAAGTATCTCCATCTAATTTTTTTATATATTCATCTGCTTGTTTTTGGATGTTTAGAAATGTATACCCTGTCGATGCTCTCGTAGAGCCGGAGGGGATTCCGATATTTAAATAATTTGAATTTTTTTTATTTATTTTAACATTTGTAGTTAATGGAATTTCACCATATTCTTCTCTTATAATTGAGTATTCATCTCCATATCTTTTTTTAATATACTCATGAACTTCATCTGTCATCTCATTTTTATCTTTTCTAAGTGATGTATAGTAAGTTGATTCAAACAAGTACGTGTCATCCCCCATAGGCAAGCAATAAAAAAAGTGAAATTCGTTTTTCTCCGTAAAATCCATGAGTTGAGTATTAAAGTTATTTATTTCTTTATCGAATCTGATAAATAATCCTTTAAATATTTGCTTCATTTCAATTGCCTGATTATTTGGTCTACTATCAAAAATATATTTAGCATTTATCGATCCTTTATCGAGATTAATATCATAACGCTCGTGTGTTGTAATAATTTCTTTTATTTCTGTATCAAACATTATTTCCACATTAGCGCATTCATTAATATTATTAAGAACATATTTATCAAAGTCATAAGAGTCAATACTACAGTAGCTCTGTTCAGAACAATCGAGTATCGAAGTTGATTTATTATTATGAATAGATAATTTTTTATTAATGTATTTATTTAAATGTTTAAATGGGTGCTCATAAGCATCCCAATATGACCATGTTTTTCTTATCCTATTTTTAATAGGCTTATTTTCAATCAGACATACACTATAAGAACTATTAATTAGTCTATAAGCAAGACTAAGTCCTGAGCAACCTGCCCCCACTATTACTATGTCATAATCTTTCATGGGTGTTTGGTAAACCTTGTAATGATGAATGTAGAGACTGGTTGTGAACTTTAGGCGAACATAATAGGTATCTATATATAAAGATGAATACAGTTTTTATGAATACTAGAAATTTATCTACCTTAGTCGTATTTGCTTTTTTAATTATGAAACTTTCTTCATTATTTTTAATTTTGAAACCAATTTGTTGGTACAACATCAGCGCGAATAAAATAGAAAACCTTGTGTTTAATGGTATATATTTAATTCCCTCTAGCGCGCTTTCGTAATATCTATTAGATAGTGCAATAAGTTCACAAGTAGTTTTAAAAAGTTTATTATTCTTTCTGTTCACCATTTCACTTTTAGTAATTTTGTCTTTCGGAAGATAGATCCTGCTCATAGAAAAATCTTCTTTAATATCTCTACATATATTTGTAATCTGCATTGCAATACCTAAATCTATAGCATGATACTTAGCTCGTCTGTCAGTTATGTTAAGCACATCACACATCATAATGCCCACACACCCTGCTACTTTATAGCAGTAGTTTAATAGATCCTCCATAGAGGAAATCCTATTTGAATACATGTCTGAATCAATGCCTTCTTTAAGTTGGTCTATAACCTTCTCATCAATACCGAAACTTTTAACCTTTTCTTCTAATTCTGATGTATTGACAGAACGCTTATGATCTACATTATCATCATATAGTCTGCAGAATGCATATACAGATAAGACCTTCTTTTTGATATTTTTTGGAAGAAATAAAGATGCAATATAAAATGTCTTGCTATTTTGTTTAAGAATATGATTACTAGACTCAGCCATGATATTTAAGTATAAGCTTTTCTGTAACTTTTGCAGATGAGATTACTCCCGGTACACCAGCTCCCGGATGACTACCAGCCCCAACAAAATAAAGATTATCAAGTTCATTAGATTTATTAGAGTATCTAAAATATGCAGATTGTCTGAATATTGGCTGTATACCAAAACCACTACCTTTAAATGAATTTAAATTAAACTCAAAGTAATCGGGTGTAACATAGAATTTATCAATAATATTTTCTTTTAAATTGGGTAATATTTTATCAGACAATATACTTATTATATGCTCAGAGAACTCATTGCCTTTTTCATTCCAATTGATTGCACTCTCATTATTAGCAACCGGAGCTAAGACATAAAAGGAGTCAGAATCATTTTGTATATTTTTTTTATCAGTTGCAGCAGGCCTATGGAGATATAAACTTGGATCAGTTATATAAACTTTTCTATCAAAGATGTCATGTAATAAATCTTTATGTCTCTTGTTAAATATTATTGTATGGTGCTTTACATCATTATATTGTTTTTTTGTTGAGAAATATAAAACAAATAATCCCATAGAATGCTTCAACATAAATGGTTTGTTGAATATTTTTTTTGGTGCTCTTTTCAAGATTGACTGATAAAAATAGGATGGATCAGCATTACTGACAACTAAATCTGCTTGATAATTTCTCTTATTAGTAATAACTTTTTTTATATTATTATTATGCTGCTCTATATTTAATACTTCACAATTAGTTTCAAAATTAATATCTTTTTTTCTAAATAGTTTTTCAAAGCCATTCACAATCGAGCGGGTCCCACCCTCTGCATAGTAAACTCCCCACTTCCACTCAAGATATTGAATAAGAAGGTATATTGATGTTGTTGTATAAGGATTACCTCCGACTAAAAGTGGGTGCATACTCAGAGCTTTAATAAGATTAGGATTATTGAGAAACTTTTTTACAGATGAATGTACTGATTTATAAAATTGTATCTTAAGTAGTTCTGGTATGTATGGAGTCATACTATTAAGTGATTCAAAGGGATAATCAGATAATTTTAAATACGCAGTATTGAATATTCTTTTCGAATGTTTAAGAAGTTTAATATAGCCATGTGCGTCCTCTCTTGAATACTTGGTTCCAATTTCATTAAGCATTGTTTTTAATGATGATCCATAATCAAAGTAAGTATCATCATGAAATAAAAATCTATAAAAGGGTTCAACCTTCAGGAGATTAAAGTAGTCCCTAGAATTTTCACCTAGCAGCTCATATAGCTCATTAATGAGATAGGGTGCAGTTATAACAGTAGGGCCAGCATCATAATTAAAATCATTATGGCTAAGCGTTCTAGCTCTGCCTCCCAAATTTGTTTGCTTCTCCAGTACAGTGACTTCGTACTCCATTGCCCTCAGTCTACAGGCAATAGCAAGTCCACCAAAGCCTGAGCCTATAACAATTGCTTTTTTCATTTAGATATTATACAGGGAGCGCAAGCGCTCCCTGTACATATTTGTAGTTTTATTTTTAAGCTGTTTCTTGAGAATCTGCTACCGCAGCTGCCCAAATAAATACACCAAATGCGATTTTGTTTACAAAATCAGCTAAGTTGTATACTAAGTTTAAGCTGGCTGCGTCTACTGCGCCCATTAGATATCCGAATAGGTATCCAAGAGGATAGATCGCCCAACCAACTAATACAACCATACGACATGCGCTGAATGCCATTTGTGCACCCACGCTTCCGCATGAAATACTTTTTTGTGATGCTTCACCCATAAATATTTCGTATAGAATGTATATCCAGCCCGCCATCCCGATGATGAATCCAAGCATAGCGTTGATAACCCCCGCTTCACCTAAATATCCACCTATAAGCATGACTAATGTTCCAACTAACAGTCTGTTGAATACTCCTACGCTAACTGTAGTTACAGCTGCAAGTATTAAATAGAATTCAATCATTTGTAGTGGGACAGTTAATATCCAATCAATATATCTGAATACTGTTGGTGATTCTCCTGTGCTTACCCATACATCTCTCATATAGAAATAATGTACTGCAGCAATAAGTGTAACCAATGATATTACAGATAATGATGTTTGCCATTTAGCTGAAACTCGTGATCTTTCTGCATAAAAGAACACGGTAGCTGCAACCATGGAAATTGAAATTATCCAGAATGTAACCCCCACAAAATCATTCGCCTGTAGATCTCCAGCTAACGCAATGGATGGCATGGAAACTACGAATAATAATGAGAATACATATGACAAAATATTCCTCATAATTCACTCCTTGTTTTATTAATATTAATAATACTAATCATTCTAAACAAAAAGTAAGGTTTTTAAAATATTTAAATTGATAAATATTGCATGAATTTGGTGCAAATTAGATGGAAACACCTTGATATTGATGAATTGTTATCGTTGGCATACTTAATAGTGCTAATAATATTGGTGAGGTGAGAATACCTATCACACCAAAAAGAATTCCAATAAAGCCAGCAGCATACTCTTTTTGTAGACATGCGAGTAATCCTAAGATGAGGGCAAGTGGGCTAAATAATGGAGAAAGGATAAACACCCCAATGAATCCAAAAATAATACTTAAAGAGCCATAGATCGATGAAGACTGTTTAACAATGATTTTATTTTCAGTCATTTATTTATAATGCTCTCTTCTTTGAGAAAAAACTTTTACACGTTCTCTCCATTTTTTATAAGCTCCAAAAGAGATATTTCGTTTCATTATTCTTTTTATCATATCAGTGTCTATTCCATATAAATCTCTAATGCTATCAAAACTTACATCATCAGATAGAGCCATATAAATAATTTCTCCTATTTCTTTATCAGTTAGTTTTATCTTTTTATTTGTCACGTTAAACTAAAATTAAAGAGCTCCTTCTAAAATATATTTGAGTATCTTAACAGCCTGATTTTGATCTTTAGTAACTGCGCATGCAGCTGCATCAACTTCTTTCAAAGGATGCTGATGATCATCGCTATGTATAACTATAATTGATTTGTTCAAAGCTGATGCATAGCCAGCGTCAAATGCTGCATTCCATTGCTTATACTTTTCACCAAACTTTACAATAACTACATCGCTACCTTCTATAGATTTTTTAGTCCTAATAGAATTTATGTTAGCTCCCTTATTGTCTTTCCAGAAATTATTTTCTTCTGCACCAAGTATTTCAACTCCACAGTTATCTGATAATTCATGATTCGTAACAGGTGATGTAAAATTAATATCTAAGCCCTCTTGCTTACACTGGCCAATAATTTCATCTCTCCAGTCTGTGTGTATCTCTCCAGATAAATATACATTTAACATTCTTTTCTCCTTATTAATGCCAGTTATTATATAATAATTACTAATTTTTTTTAAAATGATTCGAGAATAATTCGAAATATAAAGAGACAAAATGGATAGACAAATAATTGCTATTGGTGGTGGTGGTTTTGGGAGACACCCTGGAGCTGGAATAATTGAAAAATATATATTACAACAATCAGATAAAGAAAGGCCTAATATATGCTTTATACCTACAGCAACAGGCGATAGTGACTCATATAAAGTGAGTTATTACGCAACGCTAAACAAATTAAATTGTAATCCAACTCATTTGGATTTTTTTAAAAGAACACCCAACTTAGAAGAGTTAATTAAAAATCAAGATATCATTTTTGTTGGCGGAGGTAATACGAAAAGTATGTTGTCAGTTTGGAAAGAATGGGGCTTAGATACTATCTTAAAAAAGGCATATATGGAAGGCACTATAATGAGTGGAGTAAGTGCTGGTGCGATATGTTGGTTTGAAAGAGGAGTTACAGACTCTTGGGCAGATGAACTAAATGTAATGGAATGTTTAAGTTTTACAAAAGGAAACTGTTGTCCTCACTATGATGAAGAATCTGAGAGAAAACCATCTTTATTACAATTTATTAATGAGGATCTATTAAGAGATTGTTATGCAATAGATGGCGGATGTGCACTGCATGTAAAAAATGATGAACTACACAAAGCTATATCATTTATGGATGACAAGAATTCATTTTTAGTTAAAAAAGAAAATGGAGAGATTAAAGAAGAGCCATTATCTAGAATTAGTATTTCTTAGTATTATTATCATTTCTATCTTTGCCAAACTTCTCTGATGCTGTACTATGACATCTCATATTGACGTCATGGAACTTAAAGATTGTTTGAATAAATTTTTATTTCTGAATAAGAAAGCGCCAAAAAAATAATTATAACTTAAAGCATAATGATTAAGACAAAAGACTTAGGAATCTCATTTTCAGGGCAAAAGATATTTAGTGATGTAAATGTCATAATTAATAAAAAAGAAAAAGTAGGCTTTATTGGAAGAAATGGAAGTGGTAAGAGTACTTTTTTAAAAATCATCATCGGAAGGCTGGAGCAAGATGATGGTGAGATAATTATGCCTAAAGGATATAAAGTAGGTTATCTTGATCAGCATATTAAATTTACTCATAAGAGTGTAGTCGATGAAGTATGCAGTGTATTAAGTGGTGATAGAGAATATGAAATATGGAAAGGAGAATCCATTTTAACAGGGTTAGGTTTCACAGATGAAGAAATGTCAAAAGATCCAGAAGGCTTTTCTGGTGGAAATCAGGTAAAAATAAACTTAGCAAAGCTTTTACTAGAAGAGCCAGATATGTTGCTTTTAGATGAGCCGACTAACTATCTCGATATCCATTCAATTAAGTGGCTTAAAGACTTTCTAAATGACTGGAGGGGAGAATTAATACTAGTAACTCATGATAGAAGCTTCATGAATAATGTTATTAGCCACACACTCAACATACATAGAGGTGAATTTAGAAAAACATCTGGCACAACAGAAAAAGTATTAGATAAAATAATAGCAGAAGAAGAAATTTATAATAAGACTGCTGAGAATGAAGCTAAAAAAAGAGAAAAAACGGAAGCATGGATCAATAGATTTAAATCTAAAGCAAGCATGGCAACACGAGCACAATCTAAAATTAAAATGCTTGAAAAAACAGAGAAGAAAGAAAAGTTGGCAGCCATTATCAACCTAGATTTTAAATTTAATTATGAGCCTTATAATAGTAAAGAGAATCTAATTAATTCTAGTAAACTTGAATTTTACTACAATGAGGAAAAACCTCTTATTAAAAAATTATCATTTAGCATAAAAAGCAATGATAAAATTTGCATCATAGGTAAGAACGGAAAAGGCAAATCAACTTTGCTTAAACTGATTACAGGCGACCTTGAACCAATAAGCGGATATTCAAATACACACAATAAAACTAAAATAGGCTACTTTGGACAAATGAACATCGATAGACTAGATCCTAAAAATAGCATCTATAATGAGCTTCAAAAATGTGTCCCTGATATGCCTGAAACCAAGGTACGTAGTATTTGTGCGAATATGATGTTTCAAGATAGTTTATCTAATAAGAAAATAGATGTTTTATCAGGTGGCGAGAAAAGTAGAGTCATGCTTGGTAAAATATTAATAAACCCTGCTAACTTACTTTTGCTCGACGAGCCAACCAATCATCTCGACTTAGATTCATGTGATTCATTGCTGGCAGCTATTAAAGATTTTGATGGAGCTGTGATGATGGTTACTCATGATGAATATTTTCTTCGTGAAGTAGCAAATAAGTTAATCGTATTTGATGATGACAGAGTGAGTGTTTTCGAAGGCACATACGATGACTTTTTAGAAAAAGTTGGCTGGACTGATGAGTATTAATTTAGTATTTCTTATGAGACTTCCGGAGCGGGTCTATAAAGTACAGTTATAAAACCTATACGTTGAATTATATCAGCATTAAGTTTTTCTTTAATCTTCAAACAGTGATTAGTGCGTTCATCTTTATCAGAACCTTTCGCGCGAACTTTGATTAGCTCATGGGCATTAAGCGCAATATCAATCTCATTAATAACTGCATCGGTAAGACCATTTTGACCAATCATAATTACCGGTTTTAGAGCATACGCTTTTTTCTTTAGTTCTTTTCTTCTCGTATTAGAAAGTTTTTTTTTCATATAAGTTCTCTATTTGTGTATTAATGTATCTTCACCCTATAGCCTCTGGTTCATTTTACTTTAATATACTGTTTTTTAATTGTTATTTATGATAATAGTAGATTATAGGTTAAATTATCAAATAGAGAAATATTATGACAGAACAGAAGGATACAATAGAAACATGTTGCAAGTATACTTGTTGCGCAGATGGATGTTGCAGTGATGGTTGTGAAACTGGACAATGCAGCAGTAGCTGTTGCAGCGATGGATGTTGTGCTGATTCAGATAATTGTTG
>MDTG01143015.1_pt1 | contig 20213 bp, 16 predicted proteins | sample 811421 | NCBI WGS metagenome assembly MDTG01 (sample SAMN05326645, study PRJNA326480) | marine metagenome | isolation source: seawater | place: Pacific Ocean: South East | collected 2011
ACTTGCACAAGAACAATTAGGTAAAAAACGAAGAGATGAATATAGGGACGGAAGTATCCGTATTCCTATACCATCTGCAAACCCTTAATAGGAGAAAAGTATGGCAATTAACCAAGCAGTTTGTAACGTGTTCAAACAAGAACTACTAAAAGGTAATCATGATTTTGATGGTACTGGAAGTGTTGCTTATTACATCGCGCTTTATACTTCTTCAGCTAACATGGGAGCAACAACTACAGCTTATTCTACATCAAACGAAGTAACAAATGCTTCAGGATCTGCTTATTCAGCAGGTGGTAAAGCATTAACAAGTCCAACTGTAACAGGTGGTGCTAGTGCAAGTACTGCGTTTGTAGATTTTGCTGACGTATCTTGGACTTCTGCATCTTTCACTGCGAACGGTGCTTTAATCTATAGACAAGATGGTAGTGCTCCAACTAATGATGCTGTTGTTGTATTAGCGTTTGGTGGAGACTTCACAGCTTCGAATGGAACATTTACAATTCAATTCCCTACAGCTGGCGGCGGATCAGAGATCATCAGATTAGGATAGGAGGATTAAATGGCCTTCGTCCTTAATGATAGAGTCAAAGAGACGACTACCAGTACAGGAACGGGTACTATTCAGCTTGCCGGAGCAGCAACAGGTTTTGAAACTTTTGTTGCTGGGATTGGTAACTCTAATGAATGCTATTATTGTATTCAAGAACAAGGTGGTACTCATTTTGAAGTAGGTCGTGGAACTGTAACAGATGGTTCGCCTGACACACTTTCTCGTGTTGAAGTATTTTCTAGTTCTAACTCAGACAGTTTAGTTAATTTTAGTGCGGGCACTAAAGATGTATTTTGCACACTACCTGCATCAAAAGCAGTTGTAGAAGATGCCTCAAACAATGTAGCTATCGGTGGCACTGTTGATGGAAGAGATTTACAAACAGATGGAACTAAACTTGATGGTATTGAAGCATCAGCAGATGTAACAGATTCAACAAATGTAGGCACAGCGTTAACAGGATTTCCAACTGGCACAGATGCAGCAGCATCTGATCTAGTTCCTTACTACGACGTAGACGCGGGTGCATGGGAAAAATCAACAGTAACTAATTTATCTTTACAAGGACCAACGGGTCCAACAGGACCGACAGGACCAACGGGTCCAACAGGCCCCGGAGGACCAAGCGGAGGAGCAGGTCCAACAGGACCAACAGGCCCGACAGGAACAGCGGCTGGGTTTGGAACTCCAACTATTTCTACAGGTGCACCTATTGCAGTAACTGCATCTGGTCCTGATACAGCAAAAGTATTTGCCTTTACTATACCAGCGGGACCAACAGGACCAACAGGACCGGGGGGATCAGCGGGACCTACTGGACCAACAGGACCAACAGGTGGAACAGGACCGACAGGACCAGACGGACCAGACGGACCAACGGGTCCAACAGGACCAGGTGGGCCTCCAGGACCAAGCGGTGGAACAGGACCGACAGGACCAGCAGGAACTGCTGCAGGTTTTGGAACACCAACTATTTCAACAGGATCACCCATAGCTGTTACAGCTTCAGGGCCTGACACAGCCAAAGTATTCGCCTTCACCATACCAGCTGGACCGACAGGGCCCACAGGACCAACAGGTCCAGCAGGACCAACGGGGGGAGCTGGTCCATCAGGACCAACAGGACCAGACGGACCAGCCGGGGGAACCGGACCAGCCGGACCACCAGGGCCAACAGGACCACAAGGTCCATCAGGTGGTGCTACAGGAACAACATATAATGATGATGTTAAAGTTCAGTTTGGTGCAGGGCCTGATTTGGAAATATTTCATGAAGCAGCAAACAATAGAGGTATCATTAAAGAAAGTGGCACAGGAGATTTGCACATTAGAGCAAATGACCTGTATTTTAAAAGCACCGATAATAGTGCGACTTATGCTTATTTTATAGAGGCAGGTTCTGCTGCTTTATACTATGATAACAATGTCAAGTTACTCACTTTAACTGATGGAGTTTTAGTAGACGGCAAAGTTAAAGGTGATGTTGTATCTGGTCAAACGGCTGAAACAACTATTGCAAGTGATGATCTTATTGCAGTTTATGACACGTCTGCAAATGACATTAGAAAAGCAACCATTGCTAATGCTGCTTTAGCAGGACCGACAGGACCGACTGGACCAACAGGACCATCAGGTGGTACAGGACCTTCAGGACCTCCAGGGCCAAGTGGTGGTACAGGACCTTCAGGACCTCCAGGGCCAAGTGGTGGCTCAGGGCCAAGTGGTCCTCCAGGACCTTCAGGTGGCTCAGGACCGACAGGACCGACAGGACCTCCCGGACCTTCTGGTGGTTTTTCTACTAACTCAAACGCACAAGTTAATAGTTTAGGTGTAAACACAGGAGCATCAGGAACCGCTGGAGAAATCCGAGCGACCAATAACATCACAGCGTATTATTCTGACTCACGTCTAAAAGACTTTGAAGGACCAATTGAATCTGCGCTAGATAAAGTAAAAGCTTTAACAGGTTATTATTTTAAAGAAAACGAACTTGCTAAAAAGTTTGGATACGACAATGATAACCGTCAAGTTGGTGTAAGCGCACAGGAAGTAGAAAAAGTATTACCTGAAGTAGTTACTGAAGCACCATTCAATTCTGAATACAAAAGTGTTTGGTATGAAAAACTTGTGCCTTTATTAATTGAAGCAATTAAAGAACTAGAGGCAAAAATAGACGAAAAAAAGTGTAACTGTAAAAAGGATAAATAATGTTTTTTGGATCAGTACCATTTAGTGCTGCAGCTTTTGCGGATCCAGGGGTAGAAATAACAAACGTAACTATTAATGCCAGTGGTCAAAGTTTATCTCTTACTTTATCAAATGACTATATTGTACAGAAGATACATTTTGTAAATGGCAATAGTTTAACTTCTGCTGTAGGAACAATAACACCAGAGATTAGAATACATGAAGCAATCACTGGACTACAAGCAGACTTATCTACAAACACACCGACAATTTCAGCAGACGCAAATCTAACCCTTTCAGGTACATCTTTTTCTGCTACACTAGGTACAAGTCAAAACATTGTAACTGAGTTCTTAAACGGTAACGCAGCAACTCTTTCTACAAATACACCAACAGTCAGTGGTGCATCTAACTTTAGTGTTACAGGAACAAGTCTGACATCTGCGGTAAACACACCGACAGTTAATGCGGATGCAAATGTTTTATTATCGGGTCAATCAATAAACGTAAGTCTTGGAAGCACAGGTCAATTTGTAAATGTTATTTTAAATGGTAACTCAATAACCTCTGCTGTAAATTCTGTTGGTATAGGCTATGCTCTTGGTGTTACAGGTCAGGCCCTTACATCTGCTGTAGGTTCTATAACAGGATCTGTTCAAACCACTCTAACAGGACAACAGATAAATCTATCTGTAAATAATGTAACTGTTGATGCACAACAAAACGTCACTTTAACCGTATCAGGAAACGCTATATCGTCAGCTGTTAATAGTGTGGCAGGATCAATAATAGCAGGTGTATCTGGTACTTCTATGGCACTAGCAACAAGTGGCGCACAACAGATTAATTTAAGTCAAACAATTACACCAGCTACTAATTTAGCCACTATAGCTACCAACAATGTTTCGGTGTTTACATTTAGTGACGTAAATGATACAACTACAGCTACTATACCTGCAACTCCTGTAAGCACGTCAGGGGCCGGAGGGGGCTCTTATAGTGAGGTATCAACCACAGGAGCAGGAAATATTGACGAGCGAGAGGTAGCATAATGGCATCATCATATTCAAGCAGACTAAAAACAGAATTAATAGCGTCTGGAGAACAATCTAACTCGTGGGGTAACACGACAAATAATACATTTAGTAATACTTTTGATGAAGCAATCTCAGGTGTATACGGTAAAAATATGTCTGGTGCATCAGCAACAATAACTCTTACATCAACACAAGGGCCGGTTACTGCAGCAAACAACGAACTTAGACAAGCAGCAATAAGATTTTATGGACACACTACAGCGCACACAGTTCAAACTGTAGGCTCTGGATCCACACCTGAAAGAATTTTCTTTATAATAAATGAAGGCACAGCAAACGGTACTATTACAATGAAGATAGGTACTGGTGGTAATACTTATGCAATAGCACCCGGAAGCAAAGTTCTATTAGCAACCGATGGAACAAACTGGTATCCACTATCAACAGCAACCTCAGGTTGGACTGCAACTGCAATTACAGCTGCAACAGCAAATGTATTTTCAGGGCAAAAAGTTTTTGTAGATACTACAAGCAACACAATCACACTTACCTTTCCATCAGCACCTGTTGTTGGAGATGAGATTTCTATTATGGATCTTGTTGATAATTTTGGAACTAATGCTCTTACAATAAATCCTAACGGAAAGAAAATATTTGGATCATCATCTAACGGAACTGTATCTACTAGTGGTGCTTCCTTTACGGTTGTGTTCACAGGAGACTCAAACGGCTGGAAAATAACGGAGAAATAAAATGGCGACATATGAGTCAAAGAAATATGCTACCATTCCAATAGCAGCTACTCAAGTTGCTGACGGCTCTGTAACAGACGCTGAGTATCAATTTATAAATACTTTATCTTCCAACGCGCAAACACAAATAAATAGTAAACTTACAGCTGCAGGAGCGTTTACAATTGCTACTGGAATGATTTTACCATGGGCTGCACCAGCAGCTGATAAACCTGCCGGTTATTTATTGTGTGATGGATCTGCTGTATCAAGATCAACATATAGTGCTTTGTTTGCACTTATTGCAACTACACACGGTGCTGGTAATGGGTCTAGCACTTTTAACGTACCAAACTTTCAAAACAGAATGGCAATAGGTAAATCAGGAACGTATTCTCTTGGGTCTACTGGTGGTTCTACAACTGAGAGTTATACACCAGCGGGTTCTGTAGCAGTATCAGGTACAACTGACGGTCATGCACTAACTCAAGCACAGCTACCTAACATTACCTTAACGCCCCAACAAAAAGCAAAAACAGAGGACAAAGGTACTTTAAACAGAGGTTCATCATCTGGTTCAGGTGCGAGTTACGAGTTTCTAGATATTCCTTTAGGTGGTTCAGGAGCAACACACAGTCACGGTTTTTCTGGATCAGGTTCATTAACTGGAACTGGAGCAACACTTGATATTTTAAACCCCTATATTTCAATTAACTTTATAATAAAAACTTAATATGGCTACATACGAATCAAAAAAATATGCAATAATTCCTATAGCAGCAACACAGGTTGCTGATGGTACTGTTAGTGATGCTGAATATCAGTTTATAAATTCATTGTCTTCCAACGCGCAAACACAGATCAACACTAAGTTAGCAAGTGCTGGTGGATCGATGACCGGGGCTTTAGCTTTTGGAGATAATATAAAAGCAACTTTTGGAGGCGCTGCAGATTTAGAAATTTTTCATGACTCTAATGATTCTATCATAGCAGACACAGGAACCGGAGCTTTAGAGATAAGGGCCTCTATACTTAACATGCGTAACGCTGCTGATACTCAAGACATGTTTAAAGCAACAGAAGGCGGCGCTGTAGAGCTGTATCATAATAATACAAAAAAGGCAGAAACCACGTCTAGCGGATTTACAATTACCGGAAACATTTTAGGTGATCCAATTAGTGGTCAAACATCATCAGGTAGTGCATCAGGTAGTGATGAGATACTTGCAAAAATTGGTGGTAACATGAGAAGAATTACTATTGCAAATGCTGCTTTGTCAGGTCCTACCGGACCAACTGGGCCTACCGGTCCAACAGGTCCAACAGGTTCTGTAACTAACAGCGCAACGGCTGTAGGTGCTTTAAGAATGTTAGTTCCTGCTAATACTAGAAGCTCCAATGGAGTTCAAGTAACTCATGCTGCAGGCTCTAGTTATGATGCTTCTTCATCTGGTCCATTTGGTGGTTTAGCAAATTATACTCTTTCTACAACAGGTCAGGGAGCAAATTCTGCTTTAAAACCAAGTCCAACAGGCAGTGCCGTTGGAGGAACTTGGTTATGTTTAGGTCCTGCTGGTCATTCTAGAACCTCATCGGGAGGTGACTCGCATAACCAGTGGTTCCAAGGTTTATTTTTGAGGACGTCTTAATGCCATTAATTAAAGCGCAATTTGCAGCAGGAATAGATAAACAAACAACTTCTTACGGAGCAGAAGGTCGTTGGATTGATTCTAAAAACGTTCGCTTCCGTTCAGGATTACCTGAAAAAATTGGAGGCTGGACCAAAGTTGTAACAGGTAAAAAAATAGTTGGTGTTGTAAGAGCTACTACAGCTTGGGTGTCCCTAACAGGTGTTAGACATTTAGCACTTGGCACTGATAGAAAATTATACATTTATATTGAAGGTGTTTTTTATGATATTACACCAATTAGATTAACAGCGACGTTAGCTAATAATCCTTTTACCGCGGATGGCACAGCAACTATTGTTGTTACGCATTCAAGTCACGGCGCAGCAGCAGGTGACTTTGTTACTTTTACTGGGGCATCAGCTTTGAATGGTGTTGATCTAAATAATGAATATGAAGTTACAGAAATTGTAGATGGGAATAGTTATAAGATTACACATAGTGGTAATGTTGGTAGTGGTTCTGGTGGTGGAGCTTCTGTATCCGCTGCATATCAAATAAGTGTTGGTTCATCACAATCAGCTTTTGGTTTTGGATGGGGCACAGGAACGTGGAACGCGGGTACTTGGAACACACCAAGAGACACAAGTTCTATTGAATTAGAAGCAACATATTGGTCGTTAGATACATTTGGAGAAGACTTACTTGCAATTAGAAATGATGACGCTTTGTATCGTTGGGACTTGTCTACTGGAACGGGGACCAGGGCTCAGAAAGTAACGGGTGCTCCAGCAACAAACAGGTTTTTGTTAGTGTCTTCACCAGACAGACATGTGTTTTTAATGGGAACAGAAACAACAATTGGTACATCCAATACTCAAGATGATTTGTTTTTACGTTTTTCTTCACAAGAAGATTTTAATGTATGGGCTCCAGCATCTACAAACACAGCTGGGTCGTTTAGAATACAAGATGGTTCTAAAATTATAATTGCAAAAAGATCTAGGGGTTCTATTCTTGTATGGACCGATACAGCTTTACATGCGTTAAATAATATTGGACCACCTTTTATTTTTGGACTTACTCAAGTTGGTGCAAATTGTGGTGCTGTGTCAGCTAACTGTGCAGCTGATGTAAACGGTGTTACCTTTTGGATGAGTCAAACAGCTTTTTATGTATTTGATGGTGCGATTAAAAAATTAGATTGTACAGTACAAGATTTTGTTTTTGATGACATTAACTCTACTGCTTACGGACAAGTATCAATTGCTATTAATACAGACTTTAACGAAGTAACTTGGTTTTATTGTACGGCTAATTCTAGTTTTGTTAATAGATCTGTAACATATAATTATTTAGAAAATATTTGGTATACTAATGATGGCTTTAGTAGAACTTCTTGGGTAGATAGAGGTGTATACGCTTTACCTTATGCAACTTACTATGATAATAATTCAACACCAAACAATGAAACAATCTTAGGAGTGAGCAACGGATGCTCAACTCTATATGCACATGAAGATGGTTTTAATGATGACGGTAATGCTATGGATTGTGAAATTACTAGTGGCGATTTTGATATACAAGAAGGGGATCAAGTGTTTTTATGTTCTCGTGTCATACCTGATTTTAAAGACCAAGTCGGCAACACAGATGTAAAAATAGAATTTGCAAATTATCCAGCCAGCACTAATACAAGATCTTTCACTGGAACAACGTCTTCGACTACAAAGTTTTTTTCTACCAGGGGTAGAGGTAGACAAGCAAACATAAAAGTATCAAGTAGTGCTGTTGATTCAAACTGGAGGTTTGGCACAGTAAGATTAGATATAAGACCGGATGGGACTAGATAATGGCAAAAATTAATATTACAAGATTACCACTACCTCAAGAAGAGTTTGATCGTGAACAACAAGACATACTTATTCGTGAGTTAGAAAATATTATAAATCAATTAAACTTTACGTTTCAACAAGACTTACGTGAAGAACTAACAGCAAGGGCTTGGTTTTTTTATTTATGAGCGATGTATTCAAAAACAGATCTGTAAACTTAACAAACACATCACAAACGGTAGTATATGAAGTGCCTACGGCAGACGCTTCTACAACTCCCCCTCAAAAGCCAGTACAGGCAATTGTAAAAAGTATTAGAGTCGCTAATATTTTGGCATCCGCTGCAACAATAACTTTAGTTAACGCAGACAAAAGTTTAGGTCCGGCAGAAATTAATTTAGAAACACAACGTTCAATTAATGGTAATACTGCTGTAGAGTTATTAGTAGGATCAGGTGCTTACGTTTTAGAAGATGGTGATGTGTTAAAAGCAACAGCATCTGCACCAAATCATTTTCACATAACCGTGTCAGTATTGGAGATATCATGAGGAAAATACAAGAATCTAAGATTTTAGGCCATCAAAAGATAGAGGGTAAAGAAGTTCCTGTCGTACAGCCAGAAGTATATGAGAGAATATATTGTAAAAATTGTGGAAATGAGGTAGATTCACATGAAGAAGCTACAGGTGTGTGTAGCAACTGTGGTCAGCCTTGGGCAGTACACAAGGCGACAGATATACAGGTTAAGGTGATTCAGATACCATTAGGATCTGGCACTGGAGAATAACAAGACTGACCATCTTGCGGTAATTTATGGATGATCTATTAGACATCATAGGACTATATAAAGATCACTATCCTTTATGGTCTACTGAAAGTGTAAAAGACATTTATTATCACATTTACCCGTCACTAAGTATGAGTCAGTACTCAATCCATAAAGACGAATCTGGTATTTATGGATTTACAAACTGGGCTTTTCTAGATGACGAAACGGAACAAAAATATTTAGAACAAAGATCATTAGATTTTAATGATTGGAGAACTGGAAATAAAACTTGGGTAATAGATTCGATTTTTACAAAAGAACATAATGGTATGAAATTTAATAAAACATTTTTTACACATCTACTAGGACCAGGCAAAACAGTTCAATGGTTACGATTAGCTCCTAACGGATTGCTTAGAAACCATTTTAAAGTAATAACAAAGGAGACTTGGTTATAATGGGGTCGATTAAGAAAAAATTAGCTAAGACATTAAGAAAAGTAACACCAAAAGAAATAGCACCTATTCTACCTATCGCTGCTATGTTTGTTCCAGGCATGCAGGGACTAACCCCTTTAATGAAATTTGCTATACCACAATTATTGACGGCTGCTGGTTCAGCAAGACAAACAGGTGACATTAGTTTAATGAACCAAGCGCTAGCAGGTATTGGATCGCTAGCAGGTATTCAAGCTGGTAACCAGGCATTAGCATCAGCATCTACTGGAGTCGGTCCTCAAGGACCACTTACTGCAGCACAAGCTTCGGAAGCAGCAGCACAACTAGCAAAGAACCAAGGCATCTTAAGTAATACAGCTGCGGCTATTGGTAAAGCTCCTGTTATTGGTGGAACTTTTACCAACTTAGGAGAAGGTATGTTAAACGCAACTAGTTTAATACCTGGTGGTAGACCTGCTCAGGTTGGCATGAATTTATTAGGACCTGCATCTTTAGCTACAACTATGGCAACAAGTGATCTGATCAATAAAGACAAACCAATGGGCACATTTGATGATGGTGGCATGACACAAGCGGCCTATGATGCTTTCTTACGACAAGGTCAAAACTTATATACTGATGATGAACTTAATGACTACTTCGCACCTTTGGGTGTTGCATATGGTGGTAAGTACACACAGCTTGCAAATCCTTTCCCTGGATTTACTGCTGTACAAAGACCTATGTTCCCAGGATTAAATTACTCTGGTCTTAACTTAGTAGATAGAATTCCATTAAAATCTGGTGGAAGTTTAAGAGATAGTGGTATGGTACAAAGTTCTTCTGCAACCACGGGCCCAGCAGGTGCCGGGGGACAAGCAGAGACAGAAAATACAAACGAGGGTGGTGGTGGCTTAGGTCCGCAACCAAACGATTCTGGCGACATAGAAATGGATAACACAACATTTGATAATTTTAATTACAATATGCCAACAATTGATCCAAATGTGTTTAAGGATGACGAAGATGATGGTTTAGATATTAACGAGTTTAATTTTGGTCCTGGTGTTATGAAAATTAGTCCAGAATTTGATGATGGGTTTGCCGCGCCAACAGGACTTAGTTTTGGATACACAGTTCCTTTTAACAAAGGTGGACGTGTTGGTTATGCAGATGGAGGACTAGCTTTGTTTGACAGAACTAAACAAATTCCTAATATGTTTACTACCGATGAACTTCCTAGTGATCCTTTATCTCAAATTGTAAAAATGGGAATGGCGGTAAGAGCTCCATTATTAGATGTTGTTGAGATGTTGGGCCTAGGAGTTACAGAAACAGCAAAAATAGTTTCAGACTTAGTTAAAAAAGGTTATGACGTTACAGAACCAGTTCGAGATATTGCAGGTGATGCAATAGCGGACACAGCAGAATTCATAAAAGAAGATGCACGTGATATGGGTAGATTTATGACCCCTACATATTATGCAGATCGTTTTGTAGTTCCTGCATTAAGAGGAGAGGAAGCAAGAACAGATACTGAAACAAGATTACGTAAAGATTTAAGTAATCGTGGAAAAACAAGCGCTACTGAAGAAAGAACCGAAATGTTAAAACAAAAATTATTTAAAGAAAAATTTGGTAATTATCCTGTAGATAAAGTTCCGATGAGTATAGCTTTAGGTGATGGAATGAGTGTTAATTATGCCAATGGTGGCTCCATCATACCAAGAAAAAGACCAAAACGTATGGCAGAAATTAGCTCAGACATACAAAAAAGAATAAAAGAAATGGAAGAGTTTGAACAAAGTAGTAAAGGAAGAGCAGATGATTTTGTTGATTCTTTAGAATCAAGCGGTGATCAAGTTAGACAAGACGTTTATGACGCTTATGTTGATCGATATAAACAAATGTTAGAAGGACCTGCAGGTCCAGGCATGCCTCCGATGAAATCTTTTGAGGAAATGTTTCCATTTACTGTAGGTATGAACACGGGTGGTGCAGTAGATTTATCTAAGTCAGCAGCTGATCCACTTTCTGACAACACACCAAGTATAGAAGTTTTACAAGGCATAAAAGACTACATAGAATATTTAAACCAAATGGATGCAGCTAAAGCAGATATGTTAGAAAAAGTACCTAATCCTACAGGCAGAGCTGAAGGTGGTTTAATGCAACTTGCCGGATCAGCTGGCGATAGACCTACTATGGAAGATGCTGACGAACACTCTTTTAGATTGTTTAACAAACCATATAAAGAATTAACCATAGATGAATTAGACGAATTTGAAGAAGAGATGGATAGACTTAGAAGTAAGTTTATGGCTGACGGTGGATTGACGCAATTAGCAATGTCCGATCCTGATCCAATGGCAGAACGTTTTGACATGATGGAAAACTTAGCTTTAGATATTTTTAAAAGACCACTAAGAAGTTTATCTGATGCAGAAATTATACAACTAGAAGAAGTTATAGAAGATATGATGCCAATGGCACACGGTGGAAGTGTACCGCAAACAAAAAGCGTACCAGCTGGCATGCAAATAGATGGCCGCGGTGGTGGATTTATACCGATGGGTGCAAAAGAGAAAAAAGATGACGTACCTGCAATGTTAGCAAAAAATGAATTTGTTATGACTGCCGACGCAGTTAAAGGTTTAGGTAACGGAAGCCCAGAAAAAGGTGCACAAAAAATGTATGATTTAATGAACGCGTTAGAGGCTAAAGTATAATGGCAACTCAAATAGAAAAAAGTCAACAGTTATCCTCTCCAGCTATTGAGAATGCTTTAAATTTATATGGTCCAAAGCTTACTGGTATTTTAACAGGAACGATTGACCCTACAAAATTTGCGGGTGATAAATTTACAGCAGGTCAAAACGTATTACAACAGGAAGCAGCTAAACAAGCTTTCGCACAACAAGGATACGATGTAAACTTTAATGCATTAACAGGAAAACCAACTATAAGTGGTGATGGAATTGCAGGGTTTCAATCATTTTTAGATGACGCAGGATCAGCTGCAGGACAAATTCAAGGTGCCGGCCTCGGTGCATTACAACAAGCAGGACAACAACTAGGACAAGCAGGAATAATGGCAGATGCTGCACAACAAGCTGCCTTTGCTGGTCAAGGAGCGGGGGCCGCGAATATTGCTCAAGCTCAAAGTTTTGTTGGCCCACAAGCGTATCAGCAATTCATGACTCCTTATCAACAAGAAGTTATTGATACGACGATGGCTGATTTACAACAGCAAAACGCTGAACAAATGGCTCAGTTTGGTTCTGCTGCAGGTAACGCATTTGGTGGATCGAGGTTCGGGGTTGCTCAAGGACAACTTGCAGCGGACGCTAATTTAGGAACAGCTAAAACATTAGCTGACTTAAGAGAACGTATGTTTACAAATGCTCAACAAGCTGCATCAAACGCTGGAACACAATCACTAAACATTGCTACCGCCGCACAGAAACAAGCACAAGATAACCAAGCGTTATTTGGCACTGCATTACAAGGACAAGCTGGTTTAGCTGCATCAAACCAAGGATTAGCTGCAGCTCAAATGTCTCCTTTCCAAAATGCATTGGCTGGTAATTTACAAATTGCACAAGCAACACCACAACTAGAAGCTCAACAGTTTGGTGTTATGAGTGCGTTTGGTGATACATTCCAAAACCAAATGCAAAACGAATTAGACGCTCAAGCAGCTCTTGGTAAAGCTCAACAATATGCACCATATGAACAACTTGGTTTTGTTGGTGATCAGATAACTGGATTGATGGGTGGTTATAAAGGCGGTACAACAGTCGGTTCTACAGAAACTCAATTAACAGGAATGGAAAAAGGACTTGGAGCAGGTATGGTTGGCTCTGGTATTCTTGCAAACCTAGGAAGTTTATTTGGTAACTAATGGTAAACACACTAAGAAGAAAAATGTTTAAACTAGGAGGCGAAGTATCAAAGTCGCACGGCGTTGGTATTACGTCTGGACTGAGCTACAACAAAGGTGGTCGTGTTGGTTTTGAACCTGGTGGTTCTGTGCCAGGAGTTTTGCTAGACAAACTTAAAAAGAAACCAAAAACAGCAATTCCTGCTTATCTTGCAGAAAAACTTATACCCCTTGCGAATAAATTTAATCCGTTCAGAGCTGATGGTCCTGTAAGAAGTCCAATTAAATATATGATGGGTAATCCTAGTGCAGCTCCTAGAGGCCTACAAACTTTAGACGCTACTCTTGGAAGAGGTTTTAGAGGTCTTGAATCTCTTGCTTTATACGGAACAGGATTCGGTGCTGCTCCTCTATATTCTACATTAGTAGGTCGAATGACTCCTGAAGAAAGAAAAAACGCTACCGATTTTCAAAAAGCAACAGACTCGTACTTAGGTTTATCAGAAGCTGCTACAGATTTTATAGCACCTGTTCTTACTGCTGGTGGTGTAGGTTTAGACACCGTACTGGAATCAAGGAAAGAAGATCCAAATTATTTTGAAGCTTTAACTTTACCTGATCTGTATAGAAAAGTAACGGGAACTTTACCAGAAGAAGAACCTACTATTAACTTAGAGGGTACAGGTGCAGGCGTTAAAGATTTAAAACCACAAGACATAGCTGAAAGAATTGCTGAGTTAAACAAACAACGTATCGAAAGCGATATAGAAATGTACAGATCTATAATGGGCCAAGGAGACAATACAAATAAACTAGCAACCATAGGTAGCGCACTTACTCAGGGCGGTGCTGCTCTATTATCTGGTGAAGGTTATGGTGCAGCGGCATCAGCGTTTAACCAACCTCTTGAAGCTGCAAGATTAACAAGAGAAGAAAGAGAACAATTGGTTACTTCGGGTGCAGCTGAATATGCTCTAGGTAATTATGCAACAGAAAGAGCTTTAGAGGATGCAACTCTTGCTGAGCTAATTAAAACAGGAGATCTAGCTACAGCAGAACAAGTACAAAGATATACATTAGCTAATAAATTAAGTGGTGGTTATGTGCCAGTATTACCTGAAAGCACAAAAGACCTTGGTGTATTAGATACAGATCAATTAACAGGGGGAACAGTTTATCAAAACCCTAAAGGCCTAACAACAGCAGAGGGCACGCCGATAAGAGGATTATTTGTAGCAACAAATAAAAATAAAACTGACGCGGCAGGTTTTGATAGTTTAGAAAAAGCACAAGAATTTGCAGCAAGTGAATAGGAGTTCACATGGTAGTAAAAAAAATTGAAGGTGCAAAAAAACTAACAAAAGTTATTTTTGATAAATTAGCAAACAGAAAAGAAAATCTAGGACTGACTAAAGGTCAGTTCATGAATAGATTACGTTTGCAAGGTTACACAGATAATATGGGTAACCCTATAAAAAGATCACCTGTTGATGACGACAGAAAAGTTGCTATGGGTCATTTCTTTATAGGTAACAAAAATATAAAAAAATTTATAGATGCTCAACCAGATAAGATGGGCAGAAAACAAAAAACATTTGATGAACATATTGAGTATCTAAGAAACGTTGGTCAAAACGATGCAGCTGACAGGTATGTTAAACTAGCAAAGACTGAACCAGAAAAAGCAAAAGTACAACTTCAAAATTTTGTGCCAAGAATTAAAGCAAAAATTAAAGATCCTGAAAAATACGCAAGAAAACAAAAAAAATCTAAGACTAAGTTTTATGCAACTGAAAAAGGCCAAGAGGCTATGGTATTAGACAGAGCTAAACGAATTAATAAATTTCCTTATGGCACTAACCCCACAGAAAATTTATATGGTCAATTAATGCGTTCAGCTATTAAAGGCAATAATCAAGGACGTATTCAGTTTGTAACACCTAAAGCAAAAAATAATTTTGATGGTTTTTACGAGCAACTACAAAAAGAAATTAAAGAAGTTGGTAGAAGCAAACCAAAAATGAAAGCACTTATGCAAAAGTATAGTCTCAAAGATACGCTTGCAATTGACAGTATGAGTGGAAAACCAGCAGGTACGTTTAACATTGACACCCTAGAAAAATTTATGGAAAACAGCGTGGGTATAGGACTAGGTCAAGGTTCGTTTGCTAGAGCTAGAAGACCTTTTGCTTTTAGAGATTTTTTAAAAAACTATCAACTACCCGATGGCACCCTTTTAAATACTAGAGTAGGAAGAGTACAAAACAGTAAAGATTTTAAAATATTTAATGTTCATCATTTTAATAAGGGCATACTACATGATCCGTATTCAGCTCAAGTTACTCTTAGACAACCGAACGAAAAACTATCCGGTTTGATAGCCAATTGGAATACACAAAGAGGAGCTGTTAACACTCCTGGTTCTAGATATCAAAATGTATCTCAGGTAGACGAAGATTTTATAAAACAATTAGATTCTATGCCTGGAGGAATACAAACAACAAATCAATACACAGATGAATTAATTGGTGTTGCGCCAACAAAAGATTCTTTAATTGATGCGGCTTACAGAGGTGGTAATAGAAGTGCAGAAAGAATAAGATTAAAAGACACAATAGAAAACGATCCTAGGTACATAGAAGAATTTAAACCTTTTGGTTTGAACGAGGGCGGTAAAGTTGACAAGATAAGTCTTGTTAAGCCAGAAGATAAAAACTTAGAATACATAAAAAGAAATAGATTTTCCGAGGGTGGTTTAATAGGTGGTGCTAACAAAGGTTCTTTTTCTATAGAGGGTTTAGGCAGTAATAATAAGGTAGGTGTATTAGAATCTATGCTAGCAGGTGTTGGTTCTGGTCTTATACAAATACCAAAAGGTGCGTTCTCACTTGGCGCAGCACTTCTAGACTTGGGCATGGGAACGAACAACGCGGCTAAAGTAGAAAAATATTTTGATGATCTAACTGGTTTAGATGAGAAAGCAGAAAAAACTTTTCTTGGTAATATGACACAGATGCTTGTTAATCTTGGTGTGCCAGGAGGGGCTGCATTTAAAATAGGATCAGGATTAGCTAAAAAAGCTATGCTATCAAAAAAGAATGGTAATTATTTTAAAATGTCAGACCCTAAACTTGTTGAAAAGTTTGGCACTGCTCTAGATACAAAAGGTCGTATATTTGCAACTATGGGTGGCGGTGGCGCAGTAGCTGTATCAGACATGATATTTGCTGGTGACGTAGAAGATATAGGAACACTAGGAGATATGTTTGGTGGACCAACAGAACTATTGCCAAACGATTCTGACAACGCAGCTAGAGAAGTTATGAATAGAATAAAGTTTGGTGTTGATGGTGCCCTACTGTTAGGTGCACTTGGTGCAACAGGTTCTGCACTTAAAACAGCAATAAAAAGAAGAGATGAACTTGGATCTAACAACGAAAAGATTGATTATTTTCTGTCAGGATTCAGACCTAGAGGTAGAAAAACACAAGAGTTTTTTGACTTAGAAAGAGAAAATATAGGTCTAAGACAAGGAGACGTAAACTACGCGTCAGAAGTTTCTAGGAAACTAGACAAACACATTGATGCCATATTTCCATATGTAAAAAATCCTATGAACAAGCTGGGCAACGAAGGACGTAGAGATTTTATGAAAGAACTAAACGACACGCTATTGTCTGGTGACGTGGCAAGAGACGCAAAAGGAGACATACGTTTTGGTCCTATGAGCCCTGAAAGACTAGGTAAGATAACTAAAATGATGAAAGAAAAAGGTGCTAAACAAAAAGATATTAAAGGAGTTATTGATTCTTTTGAAATGATGCGTGGTGGTTGGGGTCACATGTTCACGAGACTTGGTACAACACTTGATGACGCTGGTAAGTCTGAGTTTGCAGAATTATTTAGTAATAAATTTAGAGACTATCTTGGATCAACATATGAAATATTTAGAAATAAATCTTTAATACCTTTATTTAATTACAAGCCTACTGAACAAGCAGTAGAAAAAGCAATTAAAATGTTTCAAGACTCTGCAGAGCTTGGGGGTAAAGGTAGATTAACTAGAGAACAAGCTGAGTATTATGTAAACCGATTAGTTGAAACAGCTAGACCAGCTAGATCTATTGCAACCAGTGGCGATAAGACTTCAGGTATATATTTTAACGCACCAGATTTCTTTTTAAACAAGACAACTTTGTCTGACATAGAAAGAATAGGGGATGGTATTCTACCTCTTGATGAAGTTATGAAAGCAGAACGTCAAGTTATAGAAGAAGTGTTAGGTAAAGTAGAAGATCCATTACAAACTGTGTTGAATGGTACAAACAGATTGTCTATGGTTACAAGAAGAAGACAGTTCTACAACACATTAGTAAAAGAAGATTCAGAGCTAGCATTAAAACGACTAAAGTTTGCAGAAGAAAACCCTGGTGTCGCGATCCCTAAAGAGATGAGAGGTTTCTTTAGAGACACGGAGATAGAAGCGGTAAACGCGTTTGGAACTAATGTAAAAAAGATAGAGATAGATCCAGGCAGGACTATTGAAGCGGGGATCACGGATTCTTTAAACGGACAGTACGCACCAAAAGGTGTTGCTGAAGCTATTGAAGAGTCTGCTATGGTAGCCAGAGACAAATCAACATTAACTCAACTGTACGAAAATTTTGTATTGTATCCTAAAGCAACTTCACAATTAGCAAAAACTGTTCTTAGTCCCATAACACATGTTAGAAACTTTGTATCAGCGTCTGCTTTTACAACAGCAAATGGTTTGATACCCGGACTAACAGTTAGTTTTGATGATACAGCAAATGCATTTAAAGAAGCTTACAGACAATTACAGATACCTGGAGCAAGACAAGCAAACGATAGATATAGAGAGCTGCTTAGACTAGGTGTTGTAAACAACAACGTAAGACTAGGAGACCTACAAAGACTATTAAATGATGTGAACTTTGGAGAGACGTTTAGTTCAACAAAGGCGTTAAGAGATTTAATGAGGCCTTTCTCAAAAGGTAAGAAAATTCTAGAAGACTTCTATACAGCTGAGGATGACTTCTGGAAGATGACAACTTTTGCTTTAGAGCGAAACAGAATAAAAGCTGTACGTAAAAAATATGGTATGGACATTTCCGAAGATGTTCTTGACAGGGCTGCGGCTGACATAGTTAAAAATAACGTTCCTAACTACGACATGGTTAGTGAGTTTATTAAAGGCGTAAGACGTGTGCCTTTTGGAAACTTTGTATCGTTCCCGGCAGAAATAATAAGAACGTCTATGAATATTTTAGACACAGCAAAAAGAGAAATTTTTACACCACACACTCTTGATGATGGAAGTGTTGTTTATCCGTTTAGAAACATAGGACTAAAAAGATTATTTGGTTTTACAACAACAGCTGTCGGTGTACCTACTGCGCTTACAGCAGGATTCTCAGCTCTGTATGATGTAACAGAAGAAGAAATAAATGCGATGCGTAGGTTTGTTCCCGAATGGTCAAAAAACTCTACACTAATACCTATTAGAGGTGAAGATGGTAATCTAAAGTACATAGATTTTTCTCATACAAATGCTTACGACACAGTTGTTAGACCTTTTAGAACAATGATCAACGGCGTAAGAGAAGGCATAGAAGAAGGACAACTTACAAAAAATGTTATTAGAAGCATGATCGAAGCAACAACTGAAACTGCATCACCTTTTATCGGTGAATCAATTTGGTTTGAAGGAATGACAGATATATTTATTAGGAACGGACGAACACGAGAAGGTAGAAGACTATGGACAGATCAGACACCTCTAGGTGATCAGATGGCAGCAGGTATAAAACACTTAGGTGCAACGCAGTTACCTGGTTCACTACCAGCTTTTGAAAGATTGTATCAAGCTGCTACAGATACACCTGATGAATATGGTAGAGAGTTTGAAATACCAGACGAAGCTTTAGGTTTATTTGGTTTTAGAGCCATTGAGGTAGATCCTGTTCGTGCAATGAAATTTAAAATTGCAGATTTTTCTACAGGTATAAGAAGTGCTAGACGTGAGTTTACAGGGCCGCTTCTTAAGGGTGGTGAGATTTCAGCAGAACAAGTTGTCGATCAGTTTCAGATAGCAAACAAAGCTTTGTACAATGTACAAAATAAAATGTTTAAAGACTACTATGCAGCAAGACTTTTAGGATCAAGCGAAAGACAAATAGATAATGAGTTTGCAGATCGTGTGTCTAACATTTCTTTACGTTTTTTAAAAGCAGGTAGGTTTAGACCTTTTATACCTTCAGAAAATATTGAACAAGCATTCAGTGACAACGCTAGGGCTATCGGTAGACCTAATGCTTATCTGCAAGCAAGAGAATTTATAAGAAGTTTAATAGGTCGTTTCAATAACTTACCTCTAGGTGGAGAGCTACCAACATTACAAAATCCTTTTAGGCAAGTTTTTGGAGAGGGTATAACACAACAAATGTCTGAAGCTGGGCAACAAGGACTACCTGTTAGTATGCCTATGAGCCCTACAGTTAGAACCGCAACAACAGGCCAAGGAAATTTAAACCAAACAGCATTGCAAGGTCAAAGAGTATTTGGTACAAATGATTCAATATTTGGGACGGGATAATGAACGATACAGTAAAAGGTATAGTGCCAGAAGATGATAGAGAACATATAATTTCTCTTTACGGTCACATCAAGGGTGTTGAACGTGAAATAGATATTATAAAAACCAACCATCTTAAACACCTGGACGACAAAATTTCACACGTACATCAAGATGTAGAAGCTTTGGGTGGTAAGATAGATAAAATCTATTGGGTTGTTTTGACTACGGTGGGGGCTGTAGCATTAATGGTTTTAGAAACTTTATTGGGAATGTTATGAGACTATCAAAAAACTTTTTATTAGCAGAACTAATTAAATCACAAACTGCAACGCGCAAAGGTATCGATAACGAACCTTCAGAAGAACACATAAATAATCTTATTCACCTAGCGGAGACTGTCCTTCAACCAATCAGAGATGAATTTGGTAGACCGGTCGTTATATCTTCAGGCTATCGTAGCCCAGAGCTGTGCGAGGCTATCGGGTCTTCGGCTAAGTCACAGCATGCCAAGGGTGAGGCAGCAGACTTCGAGATACCAGGAGTTGACAACAAG
>MDTG01190317.1_pt1 | contig 20210 bp, 24 predicted proteins | sample 811421 | NCBI WGS metagenome assembly MDTG01 (sample SAMN05326645, study PRJNA326480) | marine metagenome | isolation source: seawater | place: Pacific Ocean: South East | collected 2011
CGGCGAAGAAATATTAAAAGAAGTTCTTGAACAAGAACCCCCAATACTTGATGCAGTCCCTAGACAATGGGTAGGTTGGGATATGATGACTGCTCAATTAAAAACTTTAAAGAAAGACTCACCTAGTATAGAAATATATTATGACCCAAAACTATCTCTAACAAAGATAATGAGTGTTACCAGAAACAAAATGAAAACAATGCACGACCCTGGTGTAATCATAGTTGATTATATTAATCAGGTTAAAAGAGGAATACAAAATAGAGCAGGACAGTATGACTGGACTGAACAGATAGAAATATCTAAAGCATTGAAAGGATTGGCACAAGAAGTTGAATGTATGGTTGTTACAGCTTGTCAGACTAACCCTGAAGGAGAAATTAAGTTCTCTAGAGACTTACAGAACGCAGTAGATGCTTTCTATTTACTAGAGAAACACGACCCCAACGAAGTAGATGATGTAGAACCTGAAGAAGACTACGGAGAAAAACCTGCAGAAACTATTGGTCAAATGAAGTTTATATGTAAAAAACTTAGAAACGGTACTCCAAAACCTTTCATTAGTGAGTACAATTTAAATACACTAAAGATTGGTCCAAAGACTGGATTTATTAAACAAGAAGTTGTTAAACAAATGGACAAAGAAGATGAAGAAAAGAAAACTAAACGCACGAGTTATTCGGACGAACCACCATGGAACTAATATGATTTTATACACAGAAGCCCAATTAAAAGTAGCTTATGAAAAATACTTAGGAAGATTACTACATGCAAATGTACAGGGTATAGAAGTACCTTTTCCTACACTAGAAGATTTTAGAAAAATTTACGAAGAAGAATGGACACAGAAATACAAGGAGATGAACGATGGCATATGATAGAGTAAGTAGAGAAACTGCCGAGTTAGTCCCTTTACCTCCACACACTTGGTACACAAGAACAATAGGTTGGTTGCTAGAGCAACCGAAAGTACAAGAAAACATAACAAATGTACCGCCAAACCAACCTTTAATAGACAGTCTGCGCATGCATGGGGTTAAATCTCCCTTCCTGTGTATGCCAAACTGGTACCCGATTGCTGGCTCTCAACGATTGAGAGCCGCGGTCGACCTTCCAGAGATACATGACCAAACGGTTAGAGTATGTAGATTTGATAAAGAATATTGGTTACTGTTTTATCTTTGGGGACAAAAACAAGAAAGAGATAGAATGGTTGCTATTTGGTTTCAGATGGCAGAGTTAGTATGGAAGTCGCAACACTATGATATTGACACAGACCCTAGTGGAACTAAGATGACAGAATTTGAAAAGATAGGCGATACATTGCCATGGAAACATAAAAAATGAAAATATTAATAATCGGCAGTGGAAGATGTGGTAGCTCTCAATTACAACTTGCTTTACATAAAGAGCTACAGCTACCTTGGTGTTCCGAGCCTTTTAATAATGATTTAAATGCAAGTGAAATACCTTATCAAGAAGGTAGAATTACTTTGCCAGACCTTATGGACGGGGGAGGCATAGTAAAAATATGTGCACCTGCAGGTAATAAGTCATTCAATATTAAAGGTTGTGTAGAATTTGCACATAAATTTGATTTAGTAATCTGTTTAGATAGAAGAAACGAAGGAGCAAGAATATTATCTGCTTTGCATGCTATAAAATATGATACTTGGTATGGTAAGTATAAACCTCAAAAACTAACTTTAAGAATGCACGAGAGTGCAGTAATAAACCATATTGTAAATCAGAAAACCGCACTTCATAAAATCGCAAGGACATTGGGAGAAGAAGTAATTTACTTAGAAGATTTGTATGAAAAAAATTGGGAAACTTTCTTTCATCCGTGGTATGGCGTAATGTCAAAACAGTGGTCCGAAGGATATGAAACAGACAATGATTTTAGTGGACTTTCTGACTATTTTGACCCGAAGGCACGATACTGTGAAGTTTGAAGCTGATGAAATAGGCAAAGGAAGTATGAGATTTACTCCTCCAAAACAATGGTTACATGGGGGTGCAAATCATCAGGTAATAGGACTCTGTGAATTAATCTGCTATTTAAATAAACAATGGGAAGGGGCAACAGGAAAGAATATGATTGAGATTGGAAGTCATGCAGGAGAGTCTACATTTATGTGGGCAGCTTCAGGTTTCTTTGAAAAGATTGTAGCAATAGACCCTTTCCTTATGAACTATGCTTGGGCTATTAAAAAGTTATATAAACAAAATATAAGTTATTTTGATACTATAACAACTATAGAAAATTTTAGTTTTCGTGTAAACAATAAGTTTGCAACTGAAAGCATAGATTTTTTATATGTAGATGGAGAGCATACCACAGAAGCTCTAAGACTAGACCTAGATATGTATGAAAACAAAGTAAAACCAGGTGGTTTTATAGCAGGGCACGATTATAGTGACCCATGGCCTGATGTAGTTAATCTTGTAAACGAAAGATACGGAGAAGAAAATATTACTGTATTTTCAGATAGTACATGGTTAGTGAAAAAAACTTCTTGACAACAACTCACAAATTTGATATAATATAGAATATGACAACAGAAGAACTACTAAGAGATAAAAGCATACAGTACGAAAAATCAGGAAAAGATTTAGTAGTAAAGTGTTTGAATCCTGAACATGATGATACTAACCCTTCTATGAGAATAGATGAGGGTACTGGTATGTTTAACTGTTTTTCATGTGGATTCAAAGGTAACTTGTTTACTCATTTTGGCAGACCACAAACAGGATTAGAAACTGCCATAGCTCGTATTCAAAATAAAATAGATGATATTCGTTCACAAACAGTAGGGTTTAAAATGCCTACTGCTGCAAAAAGATTTGAAAGTAATTGGACACATAATGGTAGAGTACTAAAAGCAAAGACTCTTAAAAAATGGGATGCGTTTACATGGGATGGTGGCGGCTATAAAGGTTATATTGTATTTCCTTTGTATAAAGCTGATAAAAGAATATTTGGATTTGTAGGAAGATACTTAGGAACAGACCAACAAAGAATGATAGATAATAAACCCAAATACTTATTACAACCACAGGGTGTAAAAACTCCTTTCATACCCTCGAGAGCTAAACCTTTAAATGGTAGAGTAGTAATAGTAGAAGGTATACTAGATGCCATGAATTTATGGGATAAAGGATTATATAATGCAGTAGCTGCATTTGGAGTGAATAAAGTAACTACTCAAAAGTTAAATTCACTTAAGCTACAAGGAGTATCAGGAGTAGATATAATGTTTGATGGAGACACTGCAGGAAGACAAGGAGCAGAGGTAGCAGCTAACCTAGCAATAGAGTTAGAATTTGATGTCAGAATTATACCACTCGCAGAAGGGCAAGACCCTGGCAGTCTAACACAAAATGAAGTAGACTTAAAAATAGCAAAGTATTATGTATAAATGTGATATGTGTGCTTGTTATATGCGAAAGCCTAATAAGCTTGGAAGAAAAGATAATCTTACAGAAGAATATATAACATATAACATATGTGATATTTGCATGAAGGCAGATAAGCGTAAGCCCCAACAAAAGTTTGCATATATACATCATAAATTAAATCATAGAGAAGGATTTCAAATATCTTCTTCTCGACACAGACCAAAGGAAAAGAAATGAAAGTAGCAGTTATAGAAACAAAGATGTCCAGTGTTAACTGGAGTACATATCTCGAAGGAGAGTTTGATAGATACGCTTTATGCTCTAACCCAGCAATTAAGAAAGTACTAAAAGGAGATGTAGATATAGAAATAGATATAGACCAATATGACTGGTTAGTACTAGTAGGTGCAGAGCCTTTTAAACTTTATACTAAAAAGACTTCTGTAACTGAGTTCAATGGACAAGTTATAGATAAAAAGTTTTTAGGATTAATCAATCCTGCAATGATAAAATTTAAGCCAGAAGCAAAAGACCAGTTTGAAAAAGCCATTGATAGTATTAATAAATATATCAAGGGAGATAAAAAACAAAGAGCTTTGCCCGATGAACAATGTTATGGAATACAGGACAAAGAAACAGCAATGAAATATTTACAAGAAGCTTATGAGCATGAGAATAATTATATTGCTCTTGATTCAGAGACTTCAGCTTTATATACTAGAAATGGTTATATGCTAGGATTCTCTATGTCTCACAAGGCCGAGCATGGAGTATATGTTGATACTTCTATAATAGATGAAGAAGTTGAAGAACTGATGCAAAAAATATTTACTAAAAAACGAGTAGTATTTCATAATAGTAAGTTCGATTTACAATGGTTTGAGTATCATTTTAATTTTGAGTTTCCTAATTTTGAAGATACAATGCTTATGCATTACATGTTTGATGAAGTACCTGGTAGACACGGTTTAAAGACCTTAGCAATTAAACATACTCCTTTCGGAGATTATGAGTCTGAATTAGACCAGTGGAGAGAGAATTATTGTAAGACTAATAGAATACTAAAAGGAGACTTTAGTTATGATTTGATACCATTTGAAGTTATGAAAACTTATGCAGCTATGGATGCTATAGTAACATTGCTATTGTTTGAAAAATTTGAACCACCTTTACTAACAAATAAAAGATTGTATGGAGTATACAAAAATCTATTAATAGAAGGAGTTAGATTTCTAAAAGATGTTGAGCAAAATGGAGTACCTTTTGACCAACAAAGACTAGAGTTTGGGCAGAAGCGTATGGACGAAGATTTACAAGCTGCTATTACAGAATTATATGAGTTCCCTGAAGTTAAAAAGTATATAGAAGATAAGGGTGCATTTAATCCTAATTCAACTCTACAGCTTAGAGCATTGCTATTTGATTATTTGAAACTAACCCCAACGGGTAAGAAAACGGGTACAGGTGCTCATAGCACAGATGCAGAAGTACTGGGACAACTAGGAGAGATACATGATGTACCAAAACATATTCTTGAGATTCGACAGAAAGCAAAGATAAAAAACACATACCTAGATAAAATTATTCCAAATCTTGACATGGATTCAAGACTTCGTACAGGTTTCAACCTTCATGGAACAACTTCGGGGCGACTATCGTCCAGTGGAAAACTAAACATGCAACAGCTTCCGCGTGACAACCCTACCGTGAAAGGCTGTATCAAGGCACGCCCTGGGTATAAAATAGTTGCAATGGACTTAACAACAGCAGAAGTTTATTGTGCAGCGGTTTTAGCCAATGATAAAAATCTAATGAAAGTTTTTCAAGATGGAGGAAATTTCCATAGTACAATTGCTAAGCAAGTATTCAATCTACCTGGAAATGTAGAAGATATTGCTGAGAACTTTTCAGTAGAAAGACAACAGGCAAAAGCTGTTACTTTCGGAATAATGTATGGAGCTGGCCCTTGGAAGATTAGTGAGCAGGTTACTAAAGACAGTGGTGAATACTTTTCACCTGAAGCTGCTAAAGATGTTATTGCAGACTATTTCAAATCTTTCAAAGGTTTAAAGAAGTGGTTAGATGGCACACAAGAATATATTAAAGAACATGCAGAGATTTACAGTTTCTTTGGAAGAAAGAGAAGATTACCTAATGCTCATTCTAGAGATAAGCAAGTTGCTTCTCACGAAATCCGATCTGGTGTAAATGCTCTCGTACAATCTGTATCAAGTGACCTCAATTTATTTGGTGGTATAGATATGCAGAAGTACATTCGTGAGACTGGAATGGACGCAAAAATATTTGCTCTTGTGCATGACTCTATTCTTGCAGAAGTAAAAGAAGAAGATGTTGAGTTATATTGTGAAAAATTACAAGAGATGATTCAAAAAGATAGAGGAATCATGATACCAGGTACTCCAGTTGGATGTGACTTTGAAATTGACGAAGATTACAGTATGGGTAAATTTAAAAAACATTATGGTTTATGAGATAGCAATAGAGCCAGATTTAGACTATCTTCGTGAGAAAGCTTTACATCACTATGCTAGAATACCTTATGATAAGAATACCGATTTATACAGTTACGTAGATGTGAATGATGCAATGATAAAAGAATTTACAGATACACCTGGTATAGACAGAGAGACTTCATCATTTGCATACGATATAAAAAACTCTAAGATAACAGCTAAAAGAACTCAGTCTGGATTTGGATTAAAAATAAAAGAAAAGTCTTTAGTAAGATTTGAGTACAGAGGGTATGATTTTTTTGGACCGAAACACTTTCCAAAAGGGGCTAAATGTTGTTATGAGTTTGTATTAAATAAAAAACATGCTTGGATTCAGAATAAGCAATATTATCAAGCACTTATGGATTTACAGAAAGGTCAGTTAAATTATTTTAATACACAAGGAGAAGTAATCTCTATGTGTGTTTATTTATTTAAAAGTAGTTACGAACAAGAAAAAGAAAAGTATTTTACCATGTTCAAAGGGAACAAAACAAAGTTTAGATATGATGGATTATAAAAGAATAACATGGCCTGTGTTTGTTATACATGCAGAGCCTGAAGTAATAGATGGAATTGTTTGGATAGAAAACCAAGTAGTTGATGATACTAATATGTTAGGAGAAACTTTAGGAGAAAGAAGATTGCAAACTCCGATGAAAAGTATATACCCTCTACGCTATATGATAGAAGATGAAATAGCAATGAACAAGCATAGAGGAAAGTTATTTATTGATAGCTTAGGGAAAGTAATTGTACATGAGAAAACACATACAGTACAAATTAAATATCATAAGATAAAGAAACTTGAATTAAAAGAAATAGCAACAGTAGTATGGATAAAAGATGTTCCTTATCCATTTATAGAACGTAGACCCCCTCTCTCTGACCATACTTGGGTAGGTTTAATATACAAAAAAGGACTCCCTTGGAAAATATGGGAGTACTCAACAAAACAAAAGAAAGACACATGGAGAAAGATGTGAAAATACAAATAGAAATTGATACTGAGAACGAGCAAGACTTGGAAACTATCAAAGAACTCTTAGAGTTAATAAGGAGTTTAGCAGACGATGGCTAACTGGCACGGAGGAAAAGGGTCTAAACGTCGACCTGAAGATAAGAACAAATTTGACGAAAACTACGAAAAGATATTTGGTAAGAAAAGACCAAACAGCATTAAAGATAAACAACAATTGTATTGGGATTCAGACTTTGAAGAACAATGCCAAGAGACTTATGGCGATAATATGCCAGATTTAAAGGATAGCAATGAATTTAGAAAAATTAGTGAAGAAACTGGAGAAGGGGATTTGTCTAGTTAAATACGAAGACTTAAGAACAGGTGAAACAAAAGAAAGAGAAATGACTTTAGTACCTGAACATACTAGGGGTATGGATGCACGTGCGTTAAATGATGGAGATAAACTAGGTGGTAGAATACTTATGTTTGATGTAGAGTTCGGCAGATGGGCAGATATAAGAGAAGATACAATTATCGATTGGTTTCGAGTAGAATAGATGTGCGGATTTGTAGTAACAACTGAAGTAGATAGAATAAAGCCTATGACAGAAGCTCAAAGATTTAGAGGGCCTGATGATGTAAGTTATTGGAATGATAGTCGTATAGCTATGGGACATGTACTCTTAGATATAAATGGAGAACATCAAGTACAACCTTATGAAACCAAGAAAGGCAATCACCTAGTATTTAATGGAGAAATGTATGATTCCAATATTGCGAATGATACTAAGTTCTTAGCTGATGGGTACGAGACTTATGGGTTTAAATTTATTGAGTTTGCAGATTGGCATGGCTCTTTTGCTTACTACAAAGATGATGAAATTACAATTGCAAGGGATCATTTTGGAGCAAAACCTTTATGGTATAAACTAGATGATAAAGAATTTACTGCATCTACAAGTTTAAGAAGTATCTTTAATAAAGAAGTTGATATGGATAAATGGAAACATTTTGATAGAAACCCAATATGGACAGGACATTTAAGTCCTTATAAAGATGTAAAGAAAGTAGCACCGGGACAAGTAATAACTTACAATATTAAAACTAAAAAGATAAGTCAGAAAAATATGTGGGATTACTACAGTATAAAATCTGAGCATATGAATGTTTCTGAATTAGAAGAAAAACTTATAACTTCTATGCGAAAAGTAGCAAAGAATAAACAAAAAACAGGTATATTTTTAAGCGGAGGATTAGACAGTACGTTTGTTTTATCTGTTGTAAAAGACATGGGACTAGACTTAACTGCTTATATCTGTGCCTATGAAGATGTTGAAGGGGAGTATCATACTCACAAAGGTTTTATGGGTGAAAAAGATTTAGCTATAAAAACTTGTAAAAAGTGGAACATTCCTTATAAAGTAGTAACATTAAAAAAATCAGAAGTTGATAATTTTGGTAATCAGTGGGTAAATAATACACATACTTCATGGGTAGACAAAAATAGACAAGCCCCTAGATATTTAATGTGTAAAACTGCGTCCGAAGATGGTTGCAAAGTAATCTTAACAGGAGATAGCGCAGACGAATTTTTTACTGGATATACTCATCATGCTAAAAGATTTACTATTGGTTATGATAATGATACAATAAAATTTGGATTAAAACAACATAAAGAATGGATACCAAAAAGAATATGGTCAGAAACAGATACATTTAATAATGGACTATTTTTTGACCTTTTAGTAACTTCTGAGCAGAATGTTTTAGCCGCTGACCAAACTTGTGGTATGTTTGGAATGGAATCAAGACCTGTATTTTTAGGGCAAAATTTTGCTAGATACATATTTAAACAATCAGGTGTTCAAAAATTCAAACCACATATAGACTATGAAACAGGTACTTACAAGTATATATTAAGAGAAGCCTTAGGGCACTATTTGCCTAACCATATAAAAGAAAGAAAAACTAAAGTGGGATGGTCTAGTCCTTGGAATAATAATCATAGAAAAGTACAAGCGCATTGGAAAGAAGAAGTATTACATAAATTAGAAAGTTTCTGTATGACTTCATGTGCTTGGTTAGACCATGGAGTAAAAGTAGATACAGATGGTAAGTATAAATTTTGTTGTATAAGTAAAGATGATACTCAATATAATATAGCAGATATGACAGTAGAAGAATATAAAAATACTTCTGAAGTAATACAAGCTAAAAAAGATTTAGCAAGTATGAAGTATCACAAATTTTGTGAAAATTGCAAAATAAAAGAAGATTTAGGAATGACTAGTAAAAGATATCTAAGTACAAACGCTAAGGGTATAGAAGCTATAAAACTTCATAAAACATGGATAGACCCAGGAAAAGGTGTTACACATTTTGATTTAGCTTTAGGAAACGCTTGTAATTTAAAGTGCATAAGTTGTTGGCCTCGTTCTAGTAGTTCTATTATGAAAGAGTCTATTGAACATGAAGGAAACAAAATACATTATTTAGATATAACCCCTGAAATAAACAACTGGATAACAGAAGAAAACTTAAACAAGATACTAAATCATGAGGTTAAAAGAATAGAAATAACTGGTGGCGAGCCTATGATGGTTAAACATTTAGTATACTTATTAAAAAAGTTAGACTCTACTGTAGAAATTGAATTAACTACTAATGGAACACTATGGAATCCTGCAGTTATAAAAGAATTAAAAAGATTTGTTAATCTATCTATATTAGTATCGTTAGACGTAATAGGAGAAAAAGCAAAATATGTTAGAACTGGGTCAGATTGGAATGTAATAGAAAATAATATACGAAAGTATAGACAGTTTGCAGATGTAAAAATTAATTGTTTGCAAAGTGTTTTAAGCGCCCCTTACTACACAGAGCTAAAAGAGTGGGCAGATAAATTAAACTTACAAGTACTTATTGTACAGTGTATGGAGCCTCCAGAAATGTGTATAACTAATTTTCCCGATGATTACAAACACTTAATAACAAACTGGCATGGAATACCTTCCACTGCTGCTGACGAAAAAGATGTAGAAGTATTAAGAAATAAAATTAAAACATTAGATAAATGGAGAGATATGAATATAAAAGATTACATACCAGAAGTGGCAGAGGCATACGGATTATGAGAATAGGATTTACTTGTGGTTGTTTTGATTTACTACACGCAGGGCATATAGTAATGCTTAGAGAAGCAAAGAAGAATTGCGACTATCTAATAGTTGGATTACAAACAGACCCTAGCATTGATAGACAGGATAAAAATAAGCCAGTGCAGTCTGTATTTGAAAGATACATACAACTAAGAGCAGTGAAATATATTGATGAGATTATTCCTTATGATACGGAACAAAGTCTATTAGATTTATTAGAGGCTACTGAAATACATATAAGATTCGTGGGAGAAGATTACACACAAAAAGAATTTACAGGAAAAGGGCTGCATGAAGTTTGGTATACAAGTAGACAGCACTCTTTTTCTAGTACGAATTTGAGGAATAAGATAAATGAAAGCAGTTCTTAGTAACAGAATCTACATGGAAGTCACTAAAGATTTGCACAATTCTATCGAAAAAGAACTTACTTATACTATACCTCCTCGTATGCCTCAAGATCCTCCACAAGTATTTAAAACAATTAAGTATATTCGTGATGATTTGATTTCCATACCTATGGGAAGATTGGATTTAATCCCAGATGATTACGAAATAGTCGACAAGCGTGTTAGTGTGGAAACGAGCTTTCCAGACTTTAAGTTTGATTTACGACCTTCGCAGAAAGTTGTATATGACGACATACAAGACAACGCTATAATTAACGCTTGGGTAAGTTGGGGAAAGACTTTTACAGGTATTTCTATAGCGGGTAAGCTTAGTCAGAAAACACTAGTTGTAACACATACAACATCACTACGAGCGCAGTGGGAAAAAGAGGTAAAAAAATGTTTTGGAATTAAAGCTGGCGTGATAGGTGGTGGTGTCTTTAATATTGATGCTCCTATAGTTATTGGGAATATTCAGAGTTTATACCGAAAAATGGACGATATAAAAAACGAATTTGGAACATTGATTTTAGACGAAATGCATCATGTTAGTAGTCCTACTTTTACACGAATTGTAGATGAAATGCCTACAAGATATAAGATAGGTTTGACAGGAACATTAGAGCGTAAAGATGGTAGGCACGTAGTTTTTAGAGACTACTTTGGGAATACTCTTTTTAAACCGCCTAGAGAGAACTACCTTATTCCTAGCATACACATTTATAAAACTGATATTAGATTTTTAGATGGTTCATTTACTCCTTGGGCGGAAAGAGTTAATGACTTGACACATAATGTAGAGTATGTAGATACAGTTGCTCTGATAGCATCAAAATATGCAGCAGAAGGGCACAAAGTCTTAGTAGTATCAGATAGAGTACATTTATTAAAAATGTGTGCAAGATTAGTAGGCGAGAGAGCGGTATCTATAACTGGAGATATGGACTTTGATGATAGGGAAACTACTTTAAAGCAGTTAAAAACTGATGAAAAAGATATATTATTTGGTACACAATCTATATTCTCAGAAGGAATATCTTTAGATGATTTAAGTTGTCTAGTACTAGGTACACCTGTTAATAATGACCCGTTATTAACACAGTTAATTGGTAGGGTAATAAGAAAAAAGGAAGGTAAGAAGCAACCAATAATTGTGGATATCAATTTAAAAGGAAAAACAGCAGCTCGTCAAGCAAGTGCTAGAATGGGCTTTTATATAAGAGAAGGATACGAGGTAAAAGTATTATGAGTGAACAACAAATACAATTAAATATTGAAGCAATGAGAAAAACAAAAGTGTTTTTAGGCACACCAATGTATGGAGGAATGTGCCATGGATTTTACACTAGAAGTCTAATGCAGACTGTCAGTACTTGTATGAATCAAGGACTACACTTACAGTTATATTATTTATTCAATGAAAGTTTAATTACTAGAGCAAGAAACTATTGTGTTGCTAATTTTTTAAAAAGTGATTGTGATTATTTATTATTTATAGATAGTGATATTGCTTGGTCAGATATGGATTTAATGTATATGTGGCATTTAATGGCAGACAATCCAGAACAGCATAAAATAATGACAGGGCTTTACCCAAAGAAAACTATAGCATGGGAAAAAGTATTACATGCTGCAAAAAGTGGTAACTTTGACGACAACCCTATGGGACTAGAAAAAGTAGCAGGTGATATGGTATTTAATCCTTTGCCTGGTGCGTACGAAAATAATCAAGTTCCAGTATATGAACCTGTAAAAGTACAGGAAGGTGGTACAGGATTTATGATGATACATAGAAGTGTATTTGAAATTCTTGAACCGACAATGCCAGAAAGAAAATATACTCCAGACCATATAAGAGAAGGAGAGTTTGCTCCTGGAGAGCAGATAACAGCTTTCTTTGACTGTATTATAAATGAACAAAACAGATATCTAAGTGAAGATTACATGTTCTGTGAGACAGCTAGAAAGAATGGTATTGATATATGGACACTCCCGTTTATTGAACTTAGCCATTGTGGAAGCTACGTATACCAAGGAAATATGGTACAAATGGCTCAACAAGGAGTACACGCTACGATTAGCGGTGAATATGCAGAAAGTTTGCAAAAACCTTCTGAACAGTCTACTACGAAACCTACTGGAAAATAGTTCTTGACAAGAACTCAAAATTTTGATATAATATGTTATTATTTAATTGGAATAGGATTGTAAAAGCAAGCAACGGCAATGTCGCTGACATAATTACAATACTTAGAATTATTACATTTAAGATACACCCTAAAAATTATCATGATAAAACGTTTAAATTTTATCAGTATAATTTTGGCGGCAAGTCTTTCCTACTTAATCCCCAGGAATTACTTGACGTTGGTAGAACATACTCTGACAAAGAGGTAGCTGAATATGCAGGTGTCGCGTCATTCAGAAACTACTATGAGTATGTTCAAAACAAAGACACCACACTAGACCTTCTGGTATGTCCAATATCAGAAGATATTATTAATAAAAACAGACTGCTTGAAATTAAAGATAAAAGGATTCACTTTAAGTTCGAGGAGACATTATAGGAGAATATTATGGCTATTGGCTTTAATACAACAAAGGGCTCAGCCCAAAAAAATTCCATCGTAACATATAACTATGCGAGTGGAGAAGACCATCATGTAAGACTTGTTGGTGATTTATTACCGAGATACGTTTACTGGGTCAAAGGCAAGAACAACAAAAACATTCCTATGGAGTGTTTGTCATTCGACAGAAATTCAGAAGCCTTCACAAATGTTGAACCAGACCATGTAAAAGACTTTTATCCAGACTTAAAGTGTGGTTGGTCTTATGCGGTTCAATGTATAGACTATTCAGACAAGTCTATCAAAGTGTTAAACTTAAAAAGAAAATTGTTTGACCAAATACTAGTTGCTATGGAAGAGTTGGGAGACCCAACCGATTATACAACTGGTTACGACATATATTTTAAAAGAAAGAAAACTGGACCACAGGTATTTAATGTGGAATATCAGTTAGCAGTTTTAAAATGTAAACCAAGAGAATTAGAAGAGTGGGAACAAGCTTTAGTTAAAGACCTTAAGTCTATGGACGAAGTACTTGTTAGACCAACTGCTGATGCTCAACTAGCGTTACTAAGAGAAATTCAAAATGAAGGTTCTTCAGAAGTTTCAGAAGATATTTCTAGCGAGTTTGACGTATCATGATAGGCGTTGGAGAGAAGTTCCCTGCCTTTACACTGCAGGGTGTAGACAAAGATAATAACTTTGTACCCGTATCTGTCACAGAACAGTACGAACCTTTGAAAAAAGATTACACAGTTATATACTTCTATCCAAAAGATTTTACTTTCATATGCCCAACAGAAATTGCGGGAATGGATATGTTAGTAGGAGAAGCTAATGTTATTGGTATTAGTGGCGATAATGAGTTTTGTAAATTAGCTTGGAAACAAGATAATGAACTCATTGGAAACATACAACACTCTTTAGCCGCAGACTGTGGCTTAGGACTATCTTCTAAATTAGGAATAGTTCATGAAGAAGTAGGAGTATGTTATAGAGCTACTTTTATCATTGACAGAAATGATATAATACAACATGTAAGTGTTAACGCGCTTGACACAGGCAGAAATGCTCACGAAGTTCTAAGAACTTTGCAAGGCATTAAAGCAGGTGGATTAACAGGGTGTGAGTGGACACCAGGAGATGAACTACTAGGATGATTTTATTTACAGCAGATTGGCATATAAAACTTGGACAAAAGAACGTACCTGTAGCATGGGCTTGCTCACGTTATCAAATGTTCTTTGAACAAGTACAGGAAGCTGTAGATAATCATGGAGTTGATCTTCACATCATAGGCGGGGACTTGTTTGATCGAGTCCCTTCTATGGATGAACTTACTTTATATTTTGATTTTGTAAAAAGACAAAAAGTAAGAACCATTATCTACGATGGCAACCACGAAGCCACTAGAAAGAACAAAACTTTCTTTGACAATTTAAAGAGAGTAACAACTGAACTTAACCCTAATGTTGAGGTTATTACAGATACATACTACGAAGATGATTGGGCAATCTTACCTTATGCAGATTTACATAAGAAAGGTAGTATAGAAATGATAGATGCAGATTATTTATTTACTCATGTAAGAGGCGAGATACCTCCTCATGTTATGCCCGAAGTAGACCTAGAAAGATTTGGCAAGTTTAAAGAAGTGTACGCAGGAGATTTACATGCTCACGAGAATACTCAAAGAAATATTGTATATCCTGGTTCACCAATGACCACTTCTTTCCATAGAAATATAGTAAAAACAGGGTACTTAGTTATAGATACTAATACCCATCATTTTGATGAAGACTGGTGCTGGACATGGCATGAATTTGATTTGCCACAATTATTAAGAAAGACTATCGAAGACCCAGCGGATATGACACAAACAGAGTTTCATCATACAATATACGAAGTTACAGGAGATGTGCAAGATTTAGCAAAAGTTAAAAACTCAGAACTTCTTGACAAAAAAGTAGTAACAAGACAAGTAGATGCACGATTAGATTTAAGTGGAGATTTATCCATGTCAGATGAACTAGTAAAATATCTACAAGAAATATTAAGTCTTGACGACAATAAAACAAAACAAATTATAGGAGTGTTTAATGATTATTCTTCAGAAGTTGAAGTGGGATAATTGCTTTTCATATGGCGAAAATAATGAGATAGACTTAAACAAGTCTACTCTTACGCAATTAGTAGGCACAAACGGAGTGGGAAAATCCTCTATTCCCCTTATTTTAGAGGAAGTTTTATTTAATAAAAATAGTAAAAATGTTAAAAAAGCAGACATCGCGAATAGATACATTGGAAAAGGGTATGACATCAGTCTTGACTTTTCTGTCGATAGCAACTTATATACTATTAGTGTATCAAGGCGTGCTACATTAAAATGTAAGCTGACAAAGGATGGAGAAGATATATCTTCCCACACAGCGTCAAATACATACAAGACATTGGGAAATATATTAGGAATAGACTTCAAGACTTTTTCACAGTTGGTTTATCAAAATACAAACGCATCTTTGCAGTTCTTAACTGCCACAGATACTAACCGTAAAAAGTTCTTAATTGATTTATTAAAACTAGATGATTACGTTGCTTACTTTGAAGTATTTAAAGAAGCAGTTCGCAATGCTTCTAGTGATATTACTACTAGCAATGCGAAGATTGCAACAATTGAGAAATGGTTATCAGATAATATTCTCGAAGATACAAACATACTTTCCAAAATGGATTTACCATTTGAGTCGGAAGAGAATCAGAAACTTTTACGTTCATATTCGAGAGATTTAGAAAATATTTCAGAATCAAATAAAAAAATAAATACTAATGAAATTCTGAAGAAACAGTTAAAAGATATAGACCTTCACGAAGCAAAACGTTTACTAGCATTACATCCTGAATTACAAGATACCTCTCAGAAACTACAAGCAATGGGAGCTTGGCGCTCAGAGAAGATGTTTGAAAACACCATGATTAAAAAGTATGAGGATTTAACAAAACTAGAAGATATGGATTGTCCTACTTGTGGTAGTGAAATTGATACAGAGTTTGTAGAGAGAATGTTAAAAGAACACAGTGAAAGATTAGAACAGTGCGAAGTATTTGCACAAAAAGACCAAGGCTTATTAAAAGAAATAGAGGAAGCAAATGAGATACATAGGAACGCAGGTAAAACAATCGAAGATTGGGAAAACCTCTACAGGAGTATTGACAACGAACTCCCGAGTACAGTTACAAACAAAGATGACTTGGAGACAAAAATTGTTAACCTCCGTCAAAAGATTATGGAAGAGAGAGAAGAACTCCAAAAGGTAATTGATGAAAATGAAAGACGAGAAAGACATAATACTAGAATTGGTATCATACTCGAACAGACTGAGCAATTTCAATCAGAGCTTGATGTCCATAAGTCTACTCTTGAGAAGTCGGAAAGCAAGTTGGCGATACTTGAAACGCTTAAAAAAGCTTTCTCAACAAATGGACTCCTCGCATACAAGATAGAATCTTTAGTAAAAGAATTAGAAATATTAACAAACGACTACCTTGCAGAATTTAGTGATGGTAGATTTGCAATTAACTTTGTAGTGGAGAATGATAAATTAAATGTGGAAGTCTCAGATAATGGCAATATTATTGACATTCTTGCTCTTTCTAGCGGCGAGTTAGCTAGAGTCAATATAGCAACATTAGTTGCAATACGAAAACTTATGGCTTCAATTAGTAGAAGTCAAATCAATGTTCTTTTCCTTGACGAAGTAAATCAAGCATTAGATGAAGTAGGAAAAGAGAAAGTAGTGGAAGTACTATTAAAAGAAGAAAACCTAAATACTTATATGGTATCACATGGCTGGACTCATCCATTACTAGAAAAGATAGAAATAACTAAAGATGAAAATATTAGTTACCTGGAAGGATAATTTATATCTTGACATGCAACTTAAAATTTGTTATAATATATAATATTTTGGAGATAAAATGAAAGTAGAAATTTATAGTATACCTAATTGTACTTATTGCAGTAAGGCTAAGTTCTTAGCTGAGCATAGTGGTAAAGTGCATGAGGTAGAATATAAGATGATGGGAGCACATTATAGTGCGGCAGACGTTAGGGAACTATTTCCCACAGCAAGAACCTTTCCTCAGATAGTAGTTGATGATAAACCAATCGGCGGCTACACTGAGTTGGAGAGGTTACTTAATGGTTAATAGTAGACAGAAAGGAAATAACGCAGAATTAAAAGTAGCAGAGATGTTGACTAGAATAGTAGGAGAGCCTTTTGTGCAGACTCCTGGCTCTGGTAGTGGTAAAATTAAAGGAGACTTAATGGTACCGCACAAACATAATCTGTTTACAATAGAGGTTAAGTTCTATAGAGATATGGCATTTAATCATAAAATATTTACTCAAAAGAGTAATACCTTTGTGGGTTGGTGGAGTAAACTTGTTAAACAAGCAGAACAGATGCAACAAGAGCCTTTACTTATATTTAAAGAGAATCACTCACAATGGTACGTGGCAACGACAAGAAAGCCATGTTACAAAAAACATATGTATATAAATTGGTTAGGGTGCTATGTCACCTTTGCCGAAAAATTTTTCGAAACACAAAACATGGAGTTTACAAATGGCGATAACGTTTACGAGCCATGGAAAGCCGACCCCGAATGGGAACTTATTAATAGTTGATGGGCTTAACCTGGCATTTAGATGGAAACATCAAAACAAATTAGATTTTGAGCATGACTATGTAAGGACTGTACAGTCTTTAGCAAAGTCTTATAATTGCGGAGAAATCGTAGTACTAGGAGATGGAGGTAGTAATTACCGTAAATCCATAGACCCCGAGTACAAAGCAAACAGAAAAGAGAGATATAAAGAACAGACTGAGAAAGAGGAACAAGAGTTCCAAGAATTCTTAGCCGAGTTCCAAGTTACTATGAATACTTTAAAGTATAAGGGATACCTTACGCTTAAATATGCAGGCGTAGAAGCTGATGATATAGCTGCTCTTATCTGTCAAAACAGAGAGAATCTAGGTATTGATAATATATGGATGATTTCCTCTGATAAAGACTGGGATTTACTTATTGATGAACATATAAGTAGATTTTCAACAGTCACTAGAAAAGAAACAACCCTTATGACATGGGATGAGCATTACGAGTTTGAACCTGAGTATTTTCTAACTTACAAGTGCTTGACTGGAGATAAGGGAGATAACGTCCCAGGAGTTGATGGAGTAGGCCCAAAGCGTGCCACTCAATTAATACAGCAATATGGGGACGTTTTTGATATTATGGCGAGTTTACCTCTTGATGGAAAGTATAAATTCATGCAAAACTTAAATGAGTTTGGAATGGAAGGACTAGAAAGAGGCATAAAACTCATGGACTTAACATGGGATGTCGATGCAGCAGTGCTGGGACATTCACAAGAGATTATAGGATTAGTGGAGAATTATGTCAGTAAAAATTGATTTTAGTAAAGACAATCTTTTAGATGAATTTGCACATGCAACTTTAAAAGATAGATATATGGTAGGTGACGAAACTTCACCTCAAGAAGCTTTTGCACGTGCTGCAATGGCTTTTGCAGATGATGAGGCTCATGCACAAAGACTATATGATTATGTAAGTAAGTTATGGTTTATGTTTGCAACTCCTGTATTATCAAATGGCGGCACTAGGAGGGGTCTCCCGATTAGTTGCTTTTTAAATTATGTGGACGATAGTAGAGAAGGAATAACAGGACACTACACAGAAAATGCTTTCTTATCATCATTTGGTGGTGGTATTGGTGGCAGTTGGAGTGATGTTCGTGCCTCTGGTACAAAGACATCTAAAGGCTCTGAGAGTACAGGTGTTGTTCCTTTTATGAAAGTAGTAGATGCAGAAATGCTTGCTTTTTCACAAGGAGTTACAAGACGAGGTAGCTATGCTTCCTATCTACATATTAGCCACCCCGAAATAGAGGAATTTTTAGATGTTAGAAAACCTACAGGCGGCGATATCAACCGTAAGTGCACTAATCTTCACCACGGGATCGTTATATCTGATGCTTTCATGGAGCGGATACACAATGCAACTAAGTATCCCGATTTCGATGACAGTTGGGATTTGGTTGACCCTCATTCGCAACAAGTAAAGAAAACGGTATCTGCTAGGGCATTATGGGTAAAGATATTGCAAAATAGAATGGAAACAGGAGAACCGTATGTAATGTTTGAAGATGCAGTCAATTCGGAACTACCTGACTTTCAGAAAAGAAAAGGACTTAGAGTCCATCACAGCAACCTGTGTTCAGAAATTACTCTTGCAACAGACGAAGAAAGAACCGCAGTATGCTGCTTATCAAGTGTAAATTTAGAGTACTATGACCAGTGGAAACATATCCCTGCTTTCATACCTGACTTAGTAAGAATGTTAGACAATGTTTTAACTTCTTTTATAGACAATGCTCCAGACGAACTTGAAAGAGCTAAGTTCAGTGCTCAAAGGGAGAGGAGTATTGGACTAGGTGCTATGGGGTTTCATGCGTATTTACAAAAACAAGGAATACCTTTTGACAATCCAATGGCAGCAGCAACTAACTATGATATGTTTAAACATATTAAAGAAAGTGCAGAAAGAACAACTAGAGAATTAGCAGTAGAAAGAGGGGCTTGCCCTGATGATGATACCGCTTCCGTAAGGAACGCTCATCTATTAGCTATAGCACCTAATGCTAGCTCTAGTATTATTTGTGGCAATACCAGTCCAAGTATAGAACCTTATAGAGCAAATGCTTATACTCAAAAAACTAAATCAGGAAGTAATCTAGTAAAGAATAAATTCCTAGAAAAAGTTTTAGATAAGTATGACATCAATGATGAGGAAACTTGGAGTAGTATTGTTGCAAACAAAGGAAGTGTACAACATATTTCTCAGTTAGATGACTGGGAGAAAGACACTTTCAAAACAGCAGTAGAAATAAATCAGGCATGGGTAATAGAACACGCTAGTGCAAGACAAGAATTTATATGTCAGTCACAAAGTGTAAATCTATTCTTCCCTCCTGATGTAAACAAAGGAGATTTGCATAATGTACATATGTTGGCATGGGCAAAAAACTTAAAAACATTGTATTACTTGAGAAGTGAAGCTATCAGTAGAGCTGATAATGTATCTAATCAAGCTAAGCGAGAAATAATATTTGAACAAGCAGATTGTTTAAG
>MDTG01201883.1_pt1 | contig 20207 bp, 19 predicted proteins | sample 811421 | NCBI WGS metagenome assembly MDTG01 (sample SAMN05326645, study PRJNA326480) | marine metagenome | isolation source: seawater | place: Pacific Ocean: South East | collected 2011
CACAAGACTTGGTGGAGATTGTTATAGCTATTGCTTATTAGCTGACGGTCATGTTGATATCGTAGTTGAAAGTGGTTTAAATCCATGGGATATAAGAGCTCTTGAACCGATCATTCTTAACTCTGGTGGATTTATTAGAACTTGGGAAGGTAAATCAATTATTAATGGCGGTAGAATTATTGCTTGCAATAATAAGAATTTGTTTTCAAAAGTACAAAAAATACTAATAAAAAAAAACCCAGTTAATTAATAACTGGGTTTAATTTTTTAAAATCTAATCTTTTGTTATGCAAGAGTATCCATCACTGATTGCAATTTCATTGCAATTGACATATCGCCAGAAACTTTTAATTTACCTTGCATAAAGGCTGAAGTTCCATCCACTTCACCTGATCTCATTTGATCGAATGTTTCAAGTGACATTGATAGTGTGCAATCAGCATCTTTATCTTCATCAGATACTGTATTTGGGTTAGATTTTCCATCTAAGAAAATACAACCAGCGCCTTCAAAGTCAAATTTCACAGTTGCTCCAAGGCCTGTATCTTTACCTTCAATACCTTTTTGGAACTCCGCTAATAAAGAAGCTACATCTGCCATTATTAATCTCCATATATTTAATTAAGAATGGCAATAAAACATTTTATAGACTATATGACAATAAAAAACTTTAATTATGAAAAAGCCTTTATTTTGGGAAAAAGCCAAAAAAGAACTTATTAAATCTGATGAGAAATTAGGAAAAATTATAATTAATTACCCAAATGATTTTTTATATTCAAAATCGGATCCATTTTATACGATTTCAAGATCAATAGTTGGTCAACAAATTTCAGTGAAAGCTGCTCAAGCTGTATGGAATAAAATAGAAAAAAAAATAAAAAAAATCTCTCCAAAGAATATTAATGAATTGCATTTCATGTCTCTCAAGTCATGTGGTTTATCACGTCAAAAAATTTCTTATTTAAAGGCTCTTTCAATTGCATTTATAAAAAAAGAAGTGGATCCTAATCATTGGTCTAACCTATCAGATGAAGAAATCATTAGTGAACTGGTGAAAGTTAAAGGTATTGGAAGATGGACTGCTGAAATGTTTCTAATATTCAACTTATGTAGACCAGATATATTTCCAGTAGACGATATTGGTTTAATAAAAGGGATTTGTAATTGTTATAATCTTAATTATCCAATTTCTAAAGACCATGCTATAAAATTATCTAAAAAATGGATGCCATGGAGATCTGTAGCAACATGGTATTTTTGGAGAAGTTTAGACCCAATACCAGTAGAATATTGAAATGGATAAAATAGATTTTTCTTACGCATCAAATACTGAACATAATTTTGCTCAAAGATTAATAATAAAAACTATTGAAAGGGCAACAGGTAAAAAAAAGTTAGAGAAACTTTACGATCAATATTCAAAAAAAAATAATAACCCTAGAGCATTCTGGTCAGATGTTCTAAAATTAATGGACATAAGTGTTGTTGACAAATCAACCAGTAGAATGAATATCCCTAAAAAAGGTCCATTGATGGTAATTGCAAACCACCCATTTGGTATTATTGATGGGCTAATTTTGTGTTCAATTATATCAAATGTTAGAGATGATTTTAAAATAATGACACATGAAACACTTAAATTTCTTCCTCAACTAGACGATTATATTTTGCCAGTTGATTTTAGTGGAAAAGATAAAGTCACTATCAAATACAATTTAAAAACAGCAGAAAGAGCAAAAAAACATTTAGAACATAATGGTGTTCTAATAATTTTTCCTTCTGGAAGCGTTTCAGTTGCAAAAAATCTTAAATCAGAAGCTAAAGATGATGAGTGGAAAACTTTTCCTGCAAAATTAATTCATCAAACTAAGACAGATATTCTTCCAATTTATTTTGATGGCAAAAACGGTTTGCTCTTTCATCTATTTGCTTCAAAGATAAAGAGCAGCACATTAAAATATTCAACTTATATTCACGAAACAAAGAAAAAAATTGGTAAACAAATAACTATCTATTCAGGAAACTTAATTAAATACGATAATATAAAACACATTAAGAAACGAAATGAATTAATAAAATATTTAAAGACAATTACATATAACTTAAAATATGAAAAATAATAAATTTTTAGTTTATACATTTTATCAATTTACTAAAGTATATAATATAAAGATAGTCAAAAAGTCATTAGATATTCTCCTATCAGATAAATTGGTACGTGGGACAATTCTTTTAGCCGATGAAGGAATAAATGGTTCGATATCTGCTAGTGAGAAAGATTTGATAACAATAATCAAGGCTATTAAAAATATTTTAAAAATTAAGAATCTTGAAATAAAAATTAATACAACAGATTTCTTGCCATTCAACAGAATGAAAGTAAGAATTAAAAAAGAGATCGTGTCACTTGGTAAAGGTAATATAAATATAAATAATCAAAATAAAAAATTTATTTCTCCTTCACAGTGGAATAAAATATTAAATGACAAAAATATTAAAACTGTTGATGTGAGAAATAATTTCGAGATTGAAATTGGTACTTTTAAAGGCTCGATAAATCCTAAAACTGAGAGTTTTAGAGATTTTCCTGAAAATCTAAAAAAGCTAAAAATAAAAAAAAATGACAGAATAGCAATGTTTTGTACCGGTGGCATAAGATGTGAAAAAGTATCTGAATTTCTTAAAAGAGACGGATATTCAAATATTGTTCAATTAAAGGGTGGTATTATCAATTACCTAAACTATAAAAAAAAATCAAATACTAAGTCTCTTTGGATCGGTGAATGCTTTGTGTTTGATAATAGGGTAACAATAAATAAAGATTTATTAAGTGGAAATTATATACAATGTCATGGCTGCAGAAGACCAATAACTATTAAAGATAGCGAGTCAAAATATTACAAAAAAGGTGTATCGTGTCCCTATTGTTTCAATAAGAGATCTAATAATCAAAAAAAAAGATCTCAAACAAGATACGAACAAATCGCAAGAGCAAATATCAAAAATTTAGATCATGTATTCAAAAAAATTTATAGATAGATTATCTATTTTTGATAATTTTTTTTATATAATTCAGATATTTTGTCCATTCATCAGACGATATGATAAATCCAATACAATTCTTTGACCCACATTTACATGTATGGTCTCTAAAATCATCTTTATCAAAACTATAACCATAGTCATAGCTTAATTCATCTCCTTTTTTTATTTTTTTAATAGACGAAATCCAAATTTCATCTTTCAGAATATCGACTTCACAGTTTGGATCACATGAATGATTTATGTATCGAGCTTTATTCTTTCTTACAAATCCATCAATATCATACTTACTGTTAAGTTCAAAAATATAGACAGATCCAGTGTTTGAGGAATTTAAGTAATTTTTAATTCTACAAGCTGATCTTTTATCTCCCTCAGTTTTCGTTATTTTATCGCCTATATATTGAATAATTTTTTCACCACTTTTTATATCCTTATCAGCAAAAATACCTGTTCCATGAATTTTAGACTTTTTGACTTTCCACATATTTAATTAAATAATGTTTCTTCAATAATCTCACATATAATTTGACCTACAGCGATATGCATTTCCTGAATACGATCTGGTCTGTCTGCAGGTACTTTTATAAGGATGTCGCTAATCTCATTCATTTTACCTCCATTGTTTCCAGTCAATCCAATTGTTGTAATTTTTTTCTTTTTAGCTGCAATAATTGACCGAGAAATATTTTCACTATTTCCACTAGTTGATATTGCATACAAGACATCGCCTTCAACTCCAATCGCTTCTACCTGTCTCTCAAAGATTTCATCGTATGAAAAATCATTTGCAACTGCAGTTATTAACGATGTGTCTGTTGTGAGAGCCAATGCTGGTAAAGGTATTCTATTTTTTCTATAACGACCTATTAGTTCAGCAGCTAGATGCTGAGAATCAGCAGCTGAACCTCCGTTCCCACAGAACATTATTTTATTACCATTATTAATAGAATTAATCATAATTTCAGCTGATTTACTGATTTCGTTTACACAATTTTGAGATAGTTTTTTGAAATTCTCAGATATTTCTAAAATTGTTTTCTCAATCATGATTTTTTACTTAGAATAAAAAAGATAACATTTATTTTAAAATTTTTATTTAGTATTACTTCTCTCTAGAATTATTAGAATAGCTTATGTAAGCTCTATAAAATGCAAAAAATATTGTTAATATTATTATTGAGCAGATAAAAGCTAATAAAGGCAATTTATAAGAAAAGACAAAATTATTTGATACTACGTTTGCAAAATTTAGATCAACTCTTACAGCCCTAAAATCTTCTTTCTTGGGAATCGAGTTTAATGCAATTAATAGATTAGTAGCTGACGTATTATTTTCTAATTGACTAATTGCAACTATGGTTTCGTGCAATTCGTCGTCATAAAGCTCAAGTCTATCAAGATCTCTACTTTCAAAAATTTGTATTTCTGCATCTAAAGCCTTATAACCCATTGTAAAACGTGGAGTAGTATTAATTTCAATTGAGTATGATTGTTGATCTGAATTGTTTGGATTTATTTCTTGCTTAATCGTTTCAATATTTTCAACACTTTCACTTATTCCAATACTTTTAGCGATTATTGATTGTTCTTTTAAAGCAATAATATTTTTTTGGTGTTGTAATAATAGTGTTCCTTTTATTAGTTCAGCTTGCGATTTTAGTTTTTCAATTTGTAATTGGTTATTTAAATTGATATTTTTTGCTGCCTCATTTACTTGTTTTTCAATATCATTTAAAACTTTTATATTAATGTTATTTATAATTTTGTTTACTAAGTCGTTTAAAATGCCTTTTTCACTTTCATTATACTCAATTAGTATATCTTTAAAACCTCGATTATCTTCAAATTTATATTCGATTTTGAAAATATTTGATAATTTTTTAGCAATTTGTGAAATTTCCTCATTACTAGAATCTGTATTTATTTTAAAATAGGTTCTTAATTTTTGGTCATTATTTAACAACTCTTGAATTGTATTTGAAAGAACTGACTTTTCTTCAAAGACACTAATAAATTCATTTAATAGATAATCCTGAGTTAATTTTGGTATTAAGCTGACTGAGATTTTATTTTTACTAGATACAGAATTTAAAATATTATCAAATGTTTTAAATTCTGACGTTTCAGCATTACTTAATTTATAAACAGGAATTTTGTAATTGTAATTTTTATTAAAAATAAAATTTGGAATGAAAGAAATAAAAAAAATAACTACGGATAATGCAATAATTGTAAACTTATAAGTTAATGCTGAGTTGATAATTTCAAAAAAGGATATTTCACTAAGATTGGTTTCGCTCATTTTATTACAATATTTTTTTTACAATATTTTGATAGTTAGAATATTTCATATTGGTCATATACTATACAAATTATGATAATATAAAATAAATATTATTTTGAACTTAATCTATGCAATAAAAATCCAACAGGCATAAAATATATAATGTTTATCCAATTATTAAATAGGTTCATTGTAGGTAAAAAGGGAAATACAGACAATGCAATACAAATAATAAGACAAAGTTTATAGTCGTCAATTTTATTTAAATTGTTTTGAATTTTATGTTTCAGACTTATCCTGAATTCATTGAGTATAAACAATAATAAAATTACTAAAATAAAAAAACCAGATATCCCAACTTCAGCTATTAACTGAAAGTAATTATTATGGGGATGAGTCGAGCAGGATAAATCATTAAATGAATAATTTTTATTATCGCACAGATAAGGAAATAAGTCAGGTCCAATTCCTAATATTGGATTTTTATAAAACATTTCCATTGATGTTCGAAACAAAGATTCATGCTTTTTTGAGAATAAATTAACTTTTTCTTTATCTGATTCCTCATTTTGATCATTTTTACTATTTAAAGATAAATTCATTTCGGTCGAAGTCTGATCGATCATTCTATATCTGATATCTTCATTATAATTGGTAAAAATAATAATAAAAATGATAGAAAACAAAAAAGTAATTAATCTGATAATTTTATATTTTGAAATAAACAAAATTATGAGTATTGTTGCTATGAATATTAAACCAGTTGCAGTTCGCTCCCCAGAGATGTAAATCAAAAAATCTGATGCAATTAGTAATACTACAAACAAAAATATGTTTATTGGTCTCTTTGTGCTATTGAGAATTAATAAACCCATCAAAAAAGGAAAAATTCTTGCCAAATAATTTCCAAGTAACAGATTATCACTAAGTAATAATGTCATTCTATAGGTAGGACTGACTATACCAGCAATATTAAATCCTAAAAAATATTGAATATAACCATCTAAAAGGGCAAGAAAATAAGTTGCTAATAAAGAATAATAAAAGTACTTAATTAATTTCTTATTATTATCTAATAGATACCAAACAGCTAATGAGAAGAGAGCAAATCTAAAATAAAAAAAAGAAGTTTCTAGAGATTTAATTGGCAATTTTGACGTTAATGAACTTAGTAATAATATTAAAAAAAAAATTGCAAATATATAAAAAAAATAATTTTTATAATAAGACCACAATTTGCCTTTTAATGATATGATCAAAAAAAAAATAGCTAGAATACTTATTGACAAATCAGCTAGAAAAGGTCCAGTTAATAGAGAAAATGGTAATAAAATTAATATTAAGCTGTTTGCAGAAACAATGTAATTCCTTATGATCATTAAAGTTTTATTTAAAATCGTTAATTAAAAATGATAAGGAAATTATAACGGGTTTTATGAAAATTACTATAGTGGGAATGGGTTACGTGGGCATGTCATTAGCTACGTTACTGTCCAGACAAAACAAAATTATTTGCTACGATAAAAATTTAGATAAATTAAATTTAATATCTGAAAGGCTATCACCAGTAAAAGATAAACTTATTGAAAAGTTCTTATCTAAAAAAAATTTAAATTTAGAAGTAAGTAAAAACTATAAAGAAGCGTTTAAATCATCAAAATATATCATAATTTGTACACCTACTGACTATGATGAGAAAACAAATAAATTCAATACAAGATCAGTAACAAACACAATTAAAAATATTTTATTAGTAAATAAAAAAGCATCAATAATTATCAAATCAACTATTCCAGTTGGCTTTACAATGAGGATGAGAAAAAAATACGCTTATAATGATATTTATTTTTCTCCAGAGTTTCTGAGGGAAGGGAAAGCCCTTTATGATAATTTGTATCCATCTCGAATTATTATTGGTGGTAATACGGAGAAGGCAAAGCAGTTCACAAATCTATTGCTTGAGGCGGCAGATAAAAAAAAATCCAGCATTCCCATTCTTTTAATGAATTCAAATGAGGCAGAGTCAGTAAAACTTTTTGCTAATACCTATTTAGCAATGAGAATAGCTTTTTTTAATGAATTGGACAGTTTTAGCGAAATTCAAAATTTAGACTCTAGAAAAATAATCGAAGGAGTAAGTTTTGATAGCAGAATAGGAAATTATTATAACAATCCGTCTTTTGGTTACGGAGGCTATTGTTTACCAAAAGATACAAAACAATTAAGAACAAATTATAAAAATGTTCCAAATTCACTCATAAGTTCAATAGTAGATTCCAATAAAGTAAGAAAAGATTTTATCGCAAAAATGATTTATGAAAAAAAAAGGAAAACAGTGGGCGTCTATAGATTATCAATGAAAAAAAATTCAGATAATTTTAGATCAAGCGCAATTACAGATATATTGATTAGATTAAGACGCAAAGGTATAAAAACTATAATATTTGAACCTTTAATTAATAAGAAAAGCTATCTTAATGCAAATATCATAAATGATTTAAGTAAGTTTAAAAAGAAAAGTGATATAATAATTACTAACAGAGTTGACTCCAACTTAAATGATGTAAAGAAAAAAATTTATACAAGAGATATATTTTATAGAGACTAAGATTTATTAATTTTTAGTTGCTTCTCTCAAAACTTTTTTTAGCACATTGCGGGTTTTATTAATATCTTTGACTGTCATGTTAGGATGCACCAGAAATGCAATACTTGTATCTCCCAATTTCTTTGCATTTTTGAGTCTTTTATGAGAAATTTTTAATTTAGATTTGAAAGCTTTTTCTAAATAAATCTCTGGACATGAACCAAAAAAACATGGAACCCCTAAAAAGATTATTCTATTAATTATTTTATTTCTATTCCAATTTGACTTTAAGTTATTTGGCTCTAAAAACAAATAACATCTATAAAATGAATGTTTAATATTTTTAGGTATTTTTATTTCTCTAATAGACTTAAAAGAATATGCAGTCTTATAAATTTGCGTTGCAAACTTATTTCTTTTTTCCAACCAATAATCTAGTTTACCGAGTTGTATTCTTCCAACTTTTGATTGGGACTCTGTCAATCTGTAATTAGAACCAAAAGAACTTATAATCCATTTAAAAGAATTTCTTTTGCCCATATTTTTCACTTTATAATAATCCCTACCATGATCCTTATATTCCCAAGCTAATTTCCATAATTTTTGATTGTTCGTAGTAATCATGCCTCCCTCTCCAAGAGTTGATATAATTTTATCATTGCAGAAAGAGAATGTTCCAATATCACCAAAAGACCCTACTTTTTTCCCTTTGTATGTTGCTCCGTGAGCCTGTGAGCAATCTTCTATAACTTTAAGTTTTCTTTTTTTCGCAAGTTTCATAATTTTGTCCATTTCACACGGCCAACCAGCTAAATGAACACATATGATGCCCTTTGTTTTATTTGTTATTTTTTTTTCAATCGTTTTTGCTGTTAAGTTTTGACTATTTAGGTCTACATCAGCGAATACTGGTTTTGCCCCAAGATTTACTACACAGCTTACTGATGCAATATAAGATCTAGGTGTTACAATTATTTCGTCCCCCTTCTGAAATCCTAATATTTTTGATGCTATATCTAATGCTACACTTCCATTTGAGATTGCAATCGCAAACTTAGTATCAATGTATTCAGCAAATTCTTTTTCAAAACTGACTCCCTCGTTTCCAGTCCAGTAATTGACCTTTCCCAATTTAATTATTTTAGTGACCGAGGATATCTCTTTTTTAGAGTAATGAGGCCAGCTTGACTCAAATGCCATATTATTTTTTGCCTTTCTTCTGCTTGATAGACTCAATGTCAAATCTTGGCATTATTTTTTTTTCTCTAGTATTAATCCCTTGTCTTAACAAAACTTTATAAAATGTTATTAACATTATCTTTAAATCTAGTATAAGTGATTGATTATTTACATACCAGACATCAAATTTAAATTTTTCATCCCAACTTATTAAATTTCTCCCCTTTATCTGTGCCCAACCAGTAATACCTGGCAATACGTTGTGTCTTTTAATTTGTTCATTTGAATAAAAGGGTATGTATTCTTTTAGTAGTGGCCTTGGCCCTACAAGACTCATATCGCCTTTGAGAACATTAAATAATTCAGGTATCTCATCAAGACTACTCTTTCTAAGCCAATTTCCCAGGATGCTAATTCTTTGATCATCAATTTTATGTTTTGGTTGATTTTCCAGCATCGTTCTGAATTTATATAATTTAAAAATTTTATTGTTTTTTCCTGGTCTTTCTTGAATGAAAAGGACTGGCCTGCCCATTGAAACCATTATCGCTGCACTAATAATCAAAAAAATAGGAGAAAATAAAATAATTAAAATTGATGAGATAATTAAATCGAATACTCTCTTACTCATAAAATAATTTATACTATTGTTTTCTTCAATCCTTCAAGTAAATCATATGCAGGATTATAATTTAAAAGCTTTTTTGCTTTTGAAATATCTGCAAGTGATTGCCTTATATCGCCTTTACGAAAATCATTAAAATATGGATTTTTGAAATACTCTCTATCTAAATTTTCACTTAAGATCAATTTTATTAATTTGAATAATTCATTAAGACTAGTTTTTTTTCCAGTTCCAATATTATATATTTGATTTAAAGAATTGTTGCTGCATATTGCTGATAAAAGGTTTGCTTCAACAGCATTACTAATATAACAAAAATCTCTGGTCGTTTTTCCGTCACCATAAATTTGTATTTTTTTATTATTTTTCATTGCATCTATCCATTTTGGAATTACTGCAGCATAAGCACCTCTAGGATTTTGCCTTTTTCCAAAAATATTAAAATATCTCAAACCTACATAATTTAATTTATAAATTTTATAATATTGAAATATGTACATTTCATTAATAAGCTTACTCAATGCATACGGGCTCGAAACATTACCAAGTCTATCCTCACGTTTTGGGGAGTCTTTAATGTCGCCATATACAGAGCTTGATGATGCAAAAACAAACCTTGAAACCTTATTTAATGCAGCTGATCTATAAATATTTAAAAAACCATTAACATTTACATCATGAGTTGAAAGGGGATCAATAAAAGATCTAGGAACTGAACCTAATGCTGCTTGATGAAGAACAAAATCAACTTTGTTTTTAAAAGCTTTTTGACAGTTTTTTACACTTCTTATATCTCCTTTAATAAATTGAAAATTTTTTTTGACTAGAGAAGTTCGCACATTTAACTTTAGAGCTACGCTTTCTATAACATCTTTAATATTGTTTTTATTTCCAGTTGAAAGATTATCTAAGCATACCACGGCTTGTTTTTTTAGTAAAAGTCTCTCAATAATATTTGAGCCAATGAAACCTGCCCCCCCTGTTACGAGCCAATTTTTATTATTGCTATCTAGATATTTATTTAATACTTTGTTTTTCACAATTATAATGCCTCATCGACAATTTCACTATTAAGGAAATTTTTAATATCAAATATAATACTATTTTTTTTAGTTATTTTTTTTATTTTTTTTGAATTAAATTTTCTAAAAATTTTATGAGCTACAGCAAGAATTATTACTTCATATTTATTTTGATTAAATGAATCTATAAAGTTAATATTTTTTAATTTTTCTCTATCTTCTAAATTAACCCATGGATCATAGACTTCAATTTTGCTTGTATTTTTCTTAAGTTTAGATATCAAATCAATTACTTTAGTATTTCTGATATCAGGACAATTTTCTTTAAAGGTGATACCAAGTACTAATGTCTTAAAATTCTTTGTTTTTAATTTTTTCTTTTTTATTAAATTTATAACTCGTTCATATACGTGGTCGCTCATTTTATCATTAAGATGTCTACCAGATAAGATAAGTTTTGGATTATATCCAATACTTTTAGCTTTATATGTGAGGTAGTATGGATCGACACCAATACAATGGCCACCTACCAGGCCAGGTTTAAAATTAAGAAAATTCCATTTTGAACCAGCTGCAGCAAGTATATCTTTACTATTTAGATTCAGTTTATTGAAAATAATTGAGAGCTCGTTTACTAGTGCTATGTTAATATCTCTCTGAGTATTTTCAATCACTTTTGCGGCTTCAGCAACTTTAATACTAGATGCCTTAAATGTGCCTGCTTTTATAATTTTATTATACAAACGATCTACTTTATTCAAGGTACGAAGGTTTGAGCCAGAAGTTATTTTTTTTATATCTTCAATTTTGTGATTTTTATCACCTGGGTTAATACGCTCCGGACTATATCCACAATAAAAATCAATATTAAATTTTAAGCCAGAAGTTTTTTCGATTATCGGAACACAAACTTCCTCAGTTGTACCCGGATAAACAGTTGACTCATATATAATTATATCATTTTTTTTTATTAATTTACTTACTGAGTATGATGCATTTTTTATAAACGAAAGATTTGGCTTTTTATTGTTAAAGATAGGTGTAGGAACAGTAATTATAAATATATTACATTTTGATAATTGTGATAGTTTATCAGTACATTTAAATAATTTTGATTTACGTAATTCATTTGAACTTAGTTCCAAAGTGCTATCGTAATAATGTTGTATCTCTTTAATCCTTTTTTTGGATTTATCATAACCAATTGTCTTAACTACTTTTCCAAAAGATATTGCTAATGGAAGTCCAACATAACCTAATCCAATAACCCCAATAATATCTTTTTTCATATACTTTTAATTACGTTCAAAAAAAGTTTTACAATAATTCTTTCATCATATTTTTCTTCAACTATCCTTCTGCTAATTGAGCCCATATTTCTTAATTTATTTGGATTATTTATAAACCAAATCATCTTTTTCGAAATAGCATTTATATCTTTGATATCTACTAGGAAACCATTTTTACCGTTTTTAACTGTATCTCTGCAGCCTGAAGTATTAGTTGTGATAATAGGTCGTCCAACTGACATAGCTTCTAAAACTGATTTTGGCATTCCCTCATGATATGAAGGTAAAACAAAAATATGACAATTTTTAACTAAATTGAATACATTACTTTTATAACCTAAATAATTAACAGTATTATTATCTATGAACTTAGAAATGTCATTTGGAGAGATACCATCATAAGATTTGTCATATCCTCCAACTAAACAAAATTCAGTTTTAGGAAATTTTTTCTTAACAATTTCAGCAGCTTTTAAATACTCAATGACACCTTTTTCATATAAAAGTCTTGAAACCATCAAAAATTTTATTGGAGACTTAGGAATATTCGAAAATGAGTATTTTTTTAAATTTACTCCAGAACCGGGAATAATAATTTTTTTTTGTTTGTTAACAATATTATTATTTATAAAATAATCTAAGTTATCTTTATTTTGAAAAATTATAATGTTCGATTTTCTTAGAAAAATTTTAAACAAAAATTTTATTAAACCTCTCATGAATATCTTAAAAATTGATTCTCCATAGAAAATATAACCAAGACCAGTTATTAGTGGAATAAATTTTATTTTAGTACCAATTAATGCTATTGATGAAAACAATATAGGCTTGATTGTATAAGCTAATACAATATTGGGTTTAATTTTCTTAAAATGTCTTCTTAGTCGTAATATGAGTAAGAAATCGTGTAATAAATTTATTCTATTTGTTATGTAGTTATAACTTAAGTGATTAACATTTAGTTTCCTTAAAAAATCTTCATCTTTTTCGTTACCTTCACCTGAAAATGTAGACACTTTTATATTTTTAGAGATTAAGCCTTTTATGAGAGGCGCTCTAAAATTTACTAATGATCTTGTAGTGCTGCCAACTATTAGAATATGATTATTATTGCTGGTCATACCAATTTTGCCATACGATTACATTCCACAATTCATGTTGTCTGTTTTTTCTTCCACTCATGTGGTCTTGAAGGGCTTTCTGTATTATTGAATTATCAAGAAAACCATTATATTTAATTTTGTGGCTTGATAAAGTATCACATACCCACTCTTTTAGAGAATTTCTAAACCAAGAATCTAATGGAACACCAAATCCAGACTTAGGTTTTTCTAAAATTGATTTTGGAATATATTTAGAAATTATATCTTTCAGTATTATTTTTTGATTTTGACTATCAATTTTCATCTCATCAGGCAAACTTAGACTAAAGTCACATAAGTTATGATTTAGAAATGGAAGTCTTGTTTCAAGGCTGTTTGCCATAGCTGCTCTATCAACCTTAACTAATATATCGTCTAGTAGATAATTGTTAATATCTGATAAAACCATTTTTTCAAGAAAATCACCGCTATAGTTGCTAAACATTTTTTTTCTATTTATTTCGTTCTTATTTATAAAATTCAGACAGGGATTATTTTCAAACCAAATGCTTTCTAATGAGTTATAAAAATCATATTCGTTATCTAATAATAAAGACCTTTTAATCTTCTCAATTTTTTCAATTGGTGTTGATGTCTGAAATTGTTTTGTTAAAAAAACGGATGCAGTTTTATATAAAATACTTTGGGTATTCACAGATGTAGAATCTAATAATGTAGTTAAAGTTTTTTTAAAAAAGTGTGGGTAATATTTCAAGCTTTTAAGTAATTTTGGTGCCCAAAGATATCTATTATAACCACAAAACATTTCATCTCCACCATCGCCAGTCAGCCCGACTGTTATATGTTTTTTAGCTAGCTTACTTACTAAATATGTAGGTATTTGAGAGGAGTCTGCAAATGGTTCATCATAAATTTCTGGTAAATTTGGTATCACATCTTGAGCGTCTCTTGTGGTAACTATCTGTTCATGATGATCTGTTTTCAAATATTTAGCTACAGCCCGAGCATGTTCAGATTCATCATAATCATTATATTCAAATCCAATTGTGAAAGTTTTAATACTTTTATTACTATTCAACTGCATTAATGCAGTGATAAGTGAAGAATCTATTCCTCCTGATAAAAAAGTCCCTACAGATACATCTGCTTCTTTTTGTTTATCAATTATATCTATCAACATGTTTTCCACAGTATTTTTTGCATGAAAATAATCAATTTTATCATTTTTTTTAATTTTTGGTTCCCACCATTTTACCTCATTTGAAGTGTGCCACTTATCATTTTTAAAGCTGACTTCAATAAAGCTACCACTAGATAGTTTTTTTATCTTATTAAAAATTGTGTTAGGAGTTGGAACGTAACTATACTTGAAAAAAAGTCCTAGCGAGTTTAAATCTATACATCCTTGCCATGCTGGATGTTTTTTCATAGATTTAATTTCAGATGAAAATAAAAAAAAATTTTCTTGCCATCCATAATAAAGGGGTTTTTCTCCAAATCTATCTTTTATAAGCGTTAAAGTTTTCTCTCTTTCGTTCCATAGTGCAAAAGCAAACATCCCTTCAAATTTTTCAAGGGAATATCTTAGTCCCCATTGCTCAATACTAGCCAAAATTACTTCAGTATCCGTTTCGCTGATGAACTTATGGTTTAATCTAATTAGCTCATCTCTTATTTCTCTAAAATTATATATTTCACCATTGAAAGATATAACAAGATTTCCAGAATTGGAAATCATAGGCTGTTTACCATGTTTTGATAAATCAACTATTGATAATCTTCTGTGACCAAATGATAATAAATTATTTTTTTGAATCCAAATTCCACTATCATCAGGACCTCTATGCATTAATGATGAGGTCATATGATTTGTTATAGAATTTTGATTTTCAAAAGAAAGATTGTGATTAATAAAACCAGAAATTCCACACATGTAAATTTATCTCAGAAATGAATATTTTATAAATAAGATCAATCTAATATCAACAATTCTTTTGTGATTCTAACTTAGTAAATTGAATATTATATTCAGGATTGGTAACTGATATTAGAAGCCTTTTATTTTCTTTGTAGTTCCTCATATTAAAGAAATCAAATAATTGGTTCTCTTTTGTATCAATAGATAACACATACCTTGCTCCACACAGAGGAGGCTTATAATCTCTGTAAATTCGTTCAGTAATATCAAATGGTTTTTCAAATTTCTTGGAAACTTCCTTCATATGGTCTTCAAAATTTGGTGAATTAGGAACAATAAAATAGTCTTTATGAGTTTTATCTGGGACTCTATCATCTACGATATTAGCATCAAAAATTATATGTCGTAGACCTAATTCGTAGGCGATCAAATTTAAATCTCTGCCTTTGAATCTATATATATTTTTAGTATTTGGCATAAGCACTTGGATATAATTATATTTTTTATCAATTTGCATGATTTCAACTTTTAGTCTATCGATGAAATTATCTCTAATAATATTTCTTGAATGGTTTATAGCAAAAGAAAAAACTGTTGAATTGATGAGAATTAAAAATGACAAAAAATAAGCAAAAATATTTAATTTCTTATATTTTAAAAATAAATTATTGATAATTATTGCATTTATAATAATTATGAAAAATCCAAGCATCATAGTATGCCTTTCTTTAAAGTCGTATAAGTATTCTTTGCAATTTGAGTCTATTAAACATAAAGGTGCCTTGTAAAATAATACATATGGGGCAATAGAAGTTATAAACAAAGCAAAAATTAAGAGTGATAAATAAATTGCATATTTATAATTTTTAAAAAAGATAATAAGCAACGCAAGTGCAGGGATTATAAGTGAAGAATAATATTGAATTGAATAATCATGAAACATTCTAAGTGAAAATTTTATATGATCAATACTAACATAGTATTTGTAACCAGCACTAATATCATTTGAATTTAAATAATAGAATAATATACCACCTAATACTGATGAGGATAGAAAAAGAAAATCAAAAATATTCTTTTTATCAAAATGTAATTTTCCTTTATTGTTAAAGTTATTAATTAATATTGTCATAATTATAAGAATTATCACGAAAGGAAAATAAATCGGGAACATTATTGTATAAAACAAAAGTATCCAAGAGATTATCTTGACAATTTTATATTTAGACAATTTACTAAAATATAATCCGATACTAAAAAAGATTAATATAGGTAATAAAATTATATGAAAGAAAACACTTGAAGCTAATAAAGTATAGATAGGTAGTAAAATTGTTATGATAGAAAATAAAGTTGAAACAATTTTATTTAAAAATAAAGCTCTTGTGAAAAATAAATATAAAGAACAAATTGTAAAAAAAATTAGTATAAATCGATATATATCAAATATTAATCCTAAATTGACATTAAATAAATCTTTTATATAACCTAAAACTAAATATATAAATTTAAAATGACCTGCATTAATTTTAGCTGTTATAAGTTCTATTTTTGAATACTCCCCATTGTTTAAGAAAAAATAATAGTAGACACCATCCCAAAGATCGTGACTCACCATGAAATGTGGTAAAGAAAAAACAAAGCTTACTGAGAGAAACAGTAAATATAAAAAATATTTATTTTTATAATTATTAGGACTTTCGATATTATGCATTTTTTAATTTAAAATTTAATCAAGTCAAAGTAAATTAAATTTATATAATAAGTATATTATAATATATGATACTCTCATTTTACCTAAAAAAAATATATACACTCATCCAAAATAATATTTTATATCAAAGATGAAAAAAGTTTTAAATGTTGGTGTAATTGGCTTTGGACATATCGGAAGTGTCATTGCTTCATCTATTGCAAGTGAAAAAGTGAGAGTTATTGCTATTGAACGAGATAGTAAATTAATAGAAAAATTTTTAAATAATGAATCTCCTATAGAAGAAAATGGTCTTCAAAAATTAGTTAATCAAAAAATAAATAATGGAACCCTTAAATTAGAGAAGGACATAAAAAAATTATCAAGAGTAGATGTAATTATATTAACAGTAGGGACTCCACTCTCAAAAAAAAATGAGGCTGATTTAAGCCATCTTAGAGATACTTGTTTACAAGTTGCTCCTGTCGTTCAAAATGAAACATTAATTATAATTAAAAGTACTGTGACTCCTGGTACCACTAGAAATTTAGCTTACCCTATATTATCCAAAAATAAAAATATTCATTTAGCATTTAGTCCAGAGAGGTTTGCCGAAGGCAATGCAATTGAAGAGTTAAATAATTTGCCTATTGTAATAGGTGGGATTGATGAGAAATCTACAAAAAAAGCGTATAATTTTTGGAAAGCAGTACTTAATGTAAAACTGATTAAAGTATCAAATTGTGAAACAGCTGAAATGGTAAAATTAGCTAACAACGCATGGATTGATTTAAATATTGCTTTATCAAATGATTTAGCCCGTTTATCTGACACACTACCATATAGATTAGATATACTTGAAATAATTAATGCAGCAAATAGTCTCAAAAAGGGTTCTTCAAATGTTAATATTTTAATGCCCTCCAGTGGAGTAGGTGGATATTGTTTAACTAAGGATCCCTTATTTCTATTTGAAGAAGGAAAAAAGAATGGCATTAATATGAACACGGTAATTGCTGCTAGAATGACAAATGATTTAATGCCATCATATTCATGTCATAAAATAAAAGAAAAACTTATATCTCAAAATAAAATCGTAAGTCAGGTGAGTATAATAGTAATGGGACTTTCATTCAAAACAAACTCAGGTGATATCAGAAATACTCCCGTATTGCCATTTATTAAATCTTTAAAAGTAGAGGGATTATCAAATGTTTCTACATATGATCCATTAATTAAGGACGATGATTATTCTTCTTTAGGATTGAAAAAATCTCTTAATGTAGAAAAAGACATTAGAGAAGCAGACTGTATAGCAGTTATGAATGGTCATGAAAAAATGTTTCAAGTTAATTCGGATAATTTAATTAAATTATGTAGAAAAGGAACCATTGTATTTGATGGTAGGAAATATTATTCACAGGAAGCAATTTATAAAATGAGAAGTAATGGTATCGAATACTTAGGAATAGGAAGATGAAAGTGAAAAAAAATAAAGCAATGATTACAGGCGTAGGGGGCTTTATCGGAAGTCACCTTGCAGATCAATTATTAAGTATGAATTATGAAGTATACGGAATAGATACAGAAGACTTAAATAACATAAAAAATTTAAATGATGCAAAATCTAATCCTCATTTTTTTTATACTCAAGGAGATATAACGAGTAGAAATACAATTAAAGAATTTTTTGTCAAAGACGCGGATATAATTTATCACCTTGCTTCAGTAGTTGGAGTAAGAAAATATATGGAAGATCCTATCGCATTAATAAATACTGCAATAATAGGTAGTAAAAATATTTTGGAAGAAAGTATCTTAAATAACACTCGAGTTTTATTTTCAAGCACAAGTGAAGTATATGGAAATAACAAGAAAACACCTTGGAAAGAAGATTCAGATAGAGTTTTAGGGGACACTAGCGTTGATAGATGGTGTTACTCATCAAGTAAATCTCTTGTTGAACACATGCTTTATGCACTTCATAATTCTCAAAAAATAAAATTTTCAACTGTAAGATTTTTCAATGTATATGGTCCGAGACAAAGTCCAATTTATGTTGTTTCTCAGACAATTCATAGATTATTAAATAATAAATCTCCAGATTTGTATGACAATGGAACTCAGGTAAGATGCTTCACTTATATAGATGATGCTGTAGATGGAATGATAAAGGCATCAACTTCAAATTTAGCAATAGGACATGCTTTTAACATAGGAAGTGAAGTTCAATCCTCGATAAAGGATGTTGTAAATTTATGTAAAAATAAGGTTAATAAAAATATTTTGATAAATAAAATAGATACAAAACTAAAATATGGCTCTGTATATCAAGACATAGATGTCAGAGTACCCGATGCCTCTAAAGCTAAAGAAATTTTAAATTGGTCATGTAAAACAGAGCTTGAAGATGGAATAGATAAAACAGTTAATTGGGCTAAAAATAATTCTTGGTACTTAAAATCAAATTAAATACTTTTGACTCTTTTATTGATTATTTAAATTAAATTAAATATTATTTATCATGTGTTTTCAAAAAATTTCCCTTTTCAAAAACGAAATGATTTTTATCCCGATCACTTCTTGTTTCCGATAATAAATTAACAGTACCTAGCTTTTGATTTATTTTATCTAATAAACAATTTTTATTTTTATGCGAGTTTTTATCAAAAAGAACTCTTAGAGAAATTCTTGGACGTATATTTTTTGATTGATTAGTACCATGCATTATATATGGGTGCCAATAATACGCACTTCCTTTTTTATTAGTTAATGATATTTTTTCAAATTTCTGAATATTGCCTCGCTTATCTTCAAAGCCAAGTGTCTGTTTTGATAACTCTGAAATTTTATGTGGAAATATTTGAGCTTGTAATTTATGTGATTTTGGTAAGATTATTAATGGTGCATCACTTTCACTCACATTGTCTAAGTACAAATAAAATGTAATAAAATCTGGACCTCTATTTTTAAAGTCAATTATATCTTGATGAAAATCAATCCCCCTAAAAAAAGTACAATTTCTGTTCTTAGGTTTTAAGTAAGCTCCCAAATTGGGTATGGGTAGGTCTTTACATTCATCTAAAACCCATTTTGGTATAAATTTATCAGGTAAGGCAACAACAAATTTATAGTCTAGCACCCTCCAACCTTCTCCTAATAAATTATTTAGAATTGCAACTAAATTCTTATTGCTAAAAAAGAAGTTTGTTTGAGCTTTTTCTGCAAGGTTCATCCCTGGTCTTGGATTCACACCCTTATGATTTTTAAGACGTTTAAATAATTTTTTAGATTGAAAAAGATTTTTAAAATCAATATTTGTTTTAGCAAATTTTCGAAGTTTATCTAAATTATAATCTGAAATTTTTAAATCAGTACTACCGATGCCATCATTTTTAAAAGTGAATTTTTTCATAAAACTTAGACTATTTTTATTTTAAATTTTTTTCTAATTCTAAA